>Ga0209855_1000064_pt1 | contig 38088 bp, 36 predicted proteins | sample OrgsoiDNA_201063_FD_185811 | JGI IMG/M metagenome (GOLD analysis project Ga0209855, IMG submission 185811) | Permafrost soil microbial communities from the Arctic, to analyse light accelerated degradation of dissolved organic matter (DOM) -... | ecosystem: Environmental > Terrestrial > Soil >...
GGGGCCGAAGTCGGTTGCCAAGGGGAAGTCGGTGTCGCCTGCTCCATGGCGGCAGGCGCCCTGTGCGAGGTGCTGGGCGGTAACGTGCAGCAGGTGGAGAACGCCGCTGAAATCGGCATGGAACACAACCTGGGCCTGACCTGCGATCCCATTGGCGGGCTGGTTCAAGTGCCTTGCATCGAACGCAACGCCATGGGCTCGGTGAAAGCGATCAATGCCGTGCGCATGGCCTTGCGTGGCGACGGACAGCACTTTGTGTCGCTGGACAAGGTGATCCGCACCATGCGCCAGACCGGCGCCGACATGAAAAGCAAATACAAGGAAACCGCACGAGGCGGACTGGCCGTGAACATCATCGAGTGCTGATGGCGGCCTCACGAATAGCGTCCTGCGGCTGTTGCGCCCAGGCCCCGGGCAACGGCAGACCCCGTTGCCTCTATCAAAATCAAAGGAGTCCCCAATGACCACCGAATTGCTGCTGACCACCCCGCTCCACACCCTGCACCGCGAACTCGGCGCCAAAATGGTGCCCTTCGCGGGCTACGACATGCCCGTGCAGTACCCGGCCGGCGTGTTGAAAGAACACCTGCACACCCGCGCCAAGGCCGGTCTGTTCGACGTTTCGCACATGGGCCAGATCCGTCTGACCGGCGCCAACGCGGCAAAGGCGCTGGAAAGCCTGGTGCCGGTGGACATCATCGACCTGCCCGTCGGCATGCAGCGCTACGCGATGTTCACCAATGAAACAGGCGGCATCCTTGATGACCTGATGGTCGCCAACCTGGGCAATGACCAATTGATGCTGGTGGTCAACGCCGCCTGCAAGGATCAGGACCTGGCCCACTTGCAGCAGCATCTGGCGGGTCAATGCGAAGTCGAGCCGCTGTTCGAAGCGCGTGCCCTTCTGGCTTTGCAAGGTCCGGAAGCAGTGACCGTATTGGCACGCCTGGCGCCGGAAGTGGCGAGCATGACCTTCATGCAGTTCACCCGCGTCACCCTGCTGGGTTTCGAGTGCTTCGTCAGCCGCTCCGGCTACACGGGTGAAGACGGCTACGAGATTTCCGTCCCTGCCGAACACGCCGACGCCCTGGCCCGTCGCCTGCTGGCTGAACCGGAAGTCGCGCCCATTGGCCTGGGCGCACGGGACTCGCTGCGCCTTGAGGCCGGTCTGTGCCTGTATGGCCATGACATGAACACCAACACCACGCCAATCCAGGCCAGCCTGTTGTGGGCCGTCTCCAAGGTGCGTCGTGCCGATGGCGCACGTGCAGGCGGGTTCCCGGGTGCCGATGCGATCTTCACGCAACAGCAGACCGGCGTCGACCGCAAGCGCGTAGGGCTGCTGCCCCAGGAACGCACACCGGTTCGCGAAGGCGCGGAAATCGTCGATGCCGAAGGCAAACTGATCGGCAGCGTCTGCAGCGGCGGCTTCGGTCCGACCCTTGGCGCGCCGTTGGCCATGGGGTATCTGGACCATCGCTTTACCGCGCTCGACACTCAGGTCTGGGCCATCGTGCGTGGCAAACAAGTGCCAATGCTGGTCAGCAAAATGCCCTTCGTTGCACCCCGTTACTTCCGCGGTTGAGCCACACAATGCGATTGCCGAAACAGTGCGTCACGCGGTTCGGCAATCGCAGTTAATGCACTGGGAAAGTGCAGTACCAGAGCCTTGCGAGCGCAATGTGGTGCATAAGGTAATAACCTTGAAAACTATCGATCCTGCGCAACCGATCAGGTATTTGTCATGTTCAAAAACAGCCGGAAAAACCGCGTGAAACCGGGGCTCTGCCGGGGCTTGTTTTTCCTGCGAGAGTTAGCGTAGAGTTTCCTCACTGTGTTTGCATGGGTCGCTTGAACCGTGACCTGGGCAGTAGCTCTAAGTTTTGCTACATCCCGCTCTACGCTTCTTACTTCCTGCAACCAGCCCAGTACTCTTTCGTGTGAAAGAGGCTGTCATTAATTCAAGTTCCAAGGAAATAAGAAAATGTCTACTCGTCAGAGCGGTACCGTTAAGTGGTTTAACGATGAAAAGGGCTTTGGTTTTATCACTCCAGAAAGCGGTCCGGATCTGTTCGTCCACTTCCGCGCTATTCAGGGCAACGGCTTCAAGAGCCTGAAAGAAGGCCAGAAAGTGACCTTCATCGCAGTGCAAGGCCAGAAAGGCATGCAGGCTGATGAAGTTCAAGCAGAAGCCTGATTAGCTGCAACCGAAAAAGCCCCTGCTGGTAACATCAGGGGCTTTTTTTATGGCTGCGATTCAGTCAATCGAGCCTCATCCGCTACACAGTGCCCGCCACGGAGAGCCCGGCCATGTCCCGACACCTGCTTCGCCCGCAAGGCGACTTCCCCATTGCCGGCCTGGGCCGTCGCCTCGCAGCGATGTTCTATGACGCCCTGTTGTGCACGGCGCTGCTGATTGTCACGACCTTCATCTACAAGCTGGTGCAGATGGCGATCATTGGCGAGGCCCGGTTGCGCGTGCTGTCGGAAGCTGGCGCACTGGATGGCGACCCACTGCTCTCCACCATCCTGCTGCTGGTCATCTTCGCCTTCTTCGCCAAGTTCTGGACCCACTCGGGTCAGACACTGGGCATGCAGGTCTGGGGCATTCGCGTACAGAACGCCGACGGCACCGGCATCAGCCTGTGGCAAGCTCTGCTGCGCTTCGTGGTGTCCATTGGTTCATGGCTGTGTGTGGGGCTGGGGTTTCTCTGGACGCTGTTCGACAAGCAGAAACGCAGCTGGCAGGACATTTACTCCGAAAGCCAGCTGGTGCGCATCCCGAAGCAGAAGTAGAACGAAATCATTTGTAGGCGCGGGCTTGCCCGCGATTGGCTGCAAAGCAGCCTCTCTCGGTGGGATCGCTTCGCGATCCATCGCGGGCAAGCCACGCCCCTACAAGGATGGGGTCGAGTCTCTCAACCCGCCCGACGCAACAGCCACAGCCCGGCCAGCGCACAGACGCCCGCAGGCACCAGCACCGCGAACAGTGGCGAGAAGCCGAACACCAGGCTCGACGGGCCCAGCAGGTCCTGGGCGATGCGGAAGGTAAAACCGACCAGTACACCCGTGAACACCCGCTGTCCCAACGTCACCGAGCGCAATGGCCCGAAGATGAAGGAGATCGCCATCAACACCAGGGCCACGGTCACCAGCGGTTGCAGGACCTTGGTCCAGAACGCTAGCCAGTAACGCCCGTTGTTCAGACCTTGATCCGCCAGGTAGTGGGAGTAATTCCACAGGCCGGAAATCGACAGCGACTCAGGCGGCAGAATGACAGTGCTCAGCAGTTGCGGGCTCAGGGCCACGTCCCAACGCTCGGCAGGTGCGGTCACGACCTCGGTGCTGCCGTCGTGGAACACCGTGGTGGTGACGTCTTTCAATTCCCAGTAATCAGTCATGAAGTTGGCCTGCCTGGCGAAGCTGGCGGTCTTCATGTGGTGCTGGTCGTCGAAACGATAACGGGTCACGCCATACAACAGCCCGTTGGGCTGCACGGCGTTGATGTGGATGAACTCGTCACCCTGGCGGTGCCACAGGCCATGCTTGGCGCTTTGCGCGTCGCCCGTGCCCTGGGCGAGGGAGCGATTGGCCTGGGCCATGTCCTCGGTCATGGGGGCGACATACTCACCGACCAGCAGACCGGCGATCATCAGCACCAGCATCGGCTTCATCACCGCCCAGACGATACGACCGATGGACACGCCAGCGGCCCGCATGATGGTCAGTTCGCTGCTGCTGGCCAGGCCACCCAGGCCGATCAGGCAGCCGATGAGTGCCGCCATGGGCAGCATTTCATACAGGCGGCGCGGCGCAGTGAGGGCCACGAAGCTGCTGGCATCCACCACCGTATAGGTGTCGCTGATATCGCCCATTTCATCAATGAAGGCGAACAGCGAGGCAAGGCCGAGGATGATCCCGAGAACAGCCAGGATCGCAATGAACACGCTCTTGCCAATATAGCGATCGAGCTTAACCACGGGTCACCTCCCGCGGGGTGCGACGACTCACCATTTTCAAACGCAAGGGCTCCCAATAAAGCAATGCCAGGCCAATCAACAGGAAGATGCCATGCACCCACCACATGCCCAGGCTCAAAGGCAGCTTGCCTTTTTCCAGCGCACCGCGGGCTGCAATCAGGATAACCAGATACGCCATATACAGAAGGACCGCTGGCAACAGCTTGAGGAAGCGTCCCTGACGCGGATTGGCCCGTGACAGTGGCACCGCAATCAGGGTCACGATAAAGACCAGCACCGGCGACGAGATACGCCATTGCAACTCGGCACGCTCGCGAGGCAGGTCACTGCCGATCAGCTGTCGGGTCGGCAACGCATCACGGTCGGAAACGTCGTCGCTGATTTCCGGCTTGGGCAGCAGCGCGCCATAGGTGTCGTACTTGATCGCACGGTAATCGGCCTGCCCCGGATTGCCGTCATAGCGATAGCCGTTTTCCAGAATCAGGTAACGCGTGCCATCGGGCTTGATCTCCTGGCGCCCTTTTTCGGCAACCAGTACGGAGATGCCCTGATCCTTGTTGGTGGCCGACATGCGTTTTTCAGAGATGAACACGCCGCCCAGCTTCGAACGATCCTCGGACAACTGCTCGGTGTAGGTCACCCGGCTGCCGTCACGCAGGGTCTGGAAACGGCCCGGTACGAGTGTGTCAAATTCGGTCATCGCGTCTTGCTGGTTGATCAGCTTGGCGAACTGCTCGGCGCCCTGTGGCGCCAGGCTGAAGCTCAACCACGCCACCAGCAGGGAAACCACCGCGGCCGGGGCCATGGTGATCCATACAAGGCGTTGCTGGCTCATGCCGGTGGCAGCCAGAACGGTCATTTCGCTTTCCAGGTACAGACGGCCATAGGCCAGCAAAATACCCAGGAACAGACCCAGTGGCAGGATCAGTTGCATGAAGCCCGGCAGGCGGAAGCCCATGATCATGAACAGAACACCTGGGTCCAGCGCCCCCGAAGCAGCCTGGGCCAGGTACTTGATGAAGCGGCCGCTCATGATGATTACCAGCAGTACGGCGCTCACAGCGCTCAAGGTAACCAGCACTTCACGGGAAAGGTAACGGAAGACAATCAAACCAGACACTCCAGGGTTGTCGGGCTCAGGTGGCCAAACAGGAAAAAGGAATCAGCCAATGCAATCACCCGGTCCGTGAGACACGAACCACCGAAAAAATATCCGGCATTATCCTGTGATTGAGGGTGTCTGTCACTGCACGTACTGGATAGATCGTACACAGCCTTCCTACAGCGGCTGTCGCGGGGTTGTCAGCGGTCCTTCGCCGGGGTCAAACTGCGGACCTTGTTGCTGGCATCGCAATGCGAGACACCTCGGCCCTGCCGCACAGTTCATTCATATGCGAAAGCTCACAGTTTATTCGGGGACCCCGATATGGAATTGGTTGTTAAAAGCGTCAGCCCAGAATCCGTGAAAACCGCGACCCTGGTGGTTGCAGTGGGTGAAAATCGCACCCTCAGCGAAGCTGCACAAAGCATCGACACACTCAGCGGCGGCGCCATTGCGGCCGTTCTCAAGCGTGGCGACCTGGCCGGCAAGGTCGGTCAGAGCCTGCTGCTGCACAACCTGCCAAACGTGAAGGCAGAACGTGTTCTGCTGGTCGGCACGGGTAAAGAAGCCGAATTGTCCGACCGTCAGTTCCGCAAAATCGTCGGCGGCGTGCTGAGCGTTCTGAAGGGTCTGGGCGGCACCGATGCCGTGATCGCACTCGACCAACTGGTCGTAAAAAACCGTAACGCCTACGGCAAGGCTCGCCTGCTGGTGGAAACCCTGGCCGACGGCGAATATGTTTTCGATCGTTTCAAAAGCCAGAAAGCTGAACCTCGCGCCCTGAAGAAAGTTACCGTACTGACCGCCAAGGTCAGCGTGGCCGACGTCGAGCGCGCCGCCAAACACGCCCAGGCCATTGCCACCGGCGTAGCATTCACCCGCGACCTGGGCAACCTGCCGCCCAACGTTTGCCACCCAAGCTACCTGGCGGATGAAGCCAAGGCGCTGGGCAAGGCCAACAAGAACCTCAAGGTCGAGATCCACGACGAGAAGAAGCTCGCGGAACTGGGCATGGGTGCGTTCCTGGCCGTGGCTCAGGGCAGCGAACAACCGCCACGCCTGATCGTCATGAACTACCAGGGCGGCAAGAAAAGCGACAAGCCATTCGTGCTGGTCGGCAAGGGCATCACCTTCGACACAGGTGGTATCAGCATCAAGCCGGCTGCCGGCATGGACGAGATGAAGTTCGACATGTGCGGCGCTGCCAGCGTATTTGGCACACTGCGCGCAGTTCTGGAACTGCAGCTGCCGATCAACGTGGTGTGCCTGCTGGCCTGTGCTGAAAACATGCCAAGCGGCCGTGCTACCCGCCCGGGCGATATCGTCACCACCATGAGCGGTCAGACCGTGGAAATCCTCAACACTGACGCCGAAGGCCGTCTGGTGCTGTGCGATACCCTGACCTACGCCGAACGCTTCAAGCCCCAGGCCGTTGTCGACGTGGCAACCCTGACCGGCGCTTGCGTGGTTGCGCTGGGCGGCCACACCTCGGGCCTGATGGGCAACAACGATGCGCTGATCGCCCAACTGCTGGACGCGGGCAAGCTGGCCGACGATCGTGCATGGCAACTGCCGTTGTTCGATGAGTACCAGGAACAACTGGACAGCCCGTTCGCGGACATCGCCAACATCGGCGGCCCGAAAGGCGGCAGCATCACGGCAGGCTGCTTCCTGTCGCGCTTCGCCAAGGCCTATGACTGGGCGCACCTGGACATCGCTGGCACCGCATGGCTGAGCGGCGGCAAGGACAAGGGCGCCACTGGCCGTCCGGTCCCGCTGCTGACTCAATATTTGCTGGACCGCGCAGGCGTGTAAGGCGCCCCGCAGCAGGGTGGCCCGCAAGGCTGCCCTGCTGCACGCTCTGGAACAGACATGACCCAAGTCGACTTTTACATCCTGCCCAGCGCCGATCCTTCGGCACGCCTGGACTTCGCCTGCAAACTCACGGAAAAGGCCTGGCGCCTCGGCCATCGGGTTTATCTGCATTGCAGCGATGAAGCCCAGCGCGAAGAACTGGACGCCCGGCTATGGCGCTTCAAGGGCGAGTGTTTTCTGCCCCATGGCGCTGCCGAAGACGATCACGACGCACCCGTCGTACTCGGCATAGGTGAAGAACCGGGGCAGCATCAGGATCTGCTGGTCAATCTTGACCTGCGCGTACCGCCGTTTTTCTCGCGTTTTGCCCGTGTGGCAGAAGTGGTCGTGGAAGATCCGGCAATTCGTCTGGCCGCACGAGAGAGTTTTCGCTTCTATCGTGAACAGGGCTATCCTCTGCAAGATCACCGTTTACAGCGTCTTTGAGCACACGATGGATACTTCCAAACCCATGAAAGAGTCCGCGCACCTGTTGGACGACCTTGAGTCAATCCGCCAACTGCTGGGTGATGACTCCCTGCAGCCCCCTCTACTGACCGATACCGTCAGTCGCGAAAACCAGATTCCGCTGTTGTTCGACGTCGTAGGCGCCAAAGCCAGCGAGTCCCAGGATTTCGACACCGACGAAGCCGACATCCCGACACTTACACCCCAGGCCTCTGCACCTGAGCCGGTCCGGCCCGCCGAACCTGCATCACCTGCGCCCGTCCCCCCCAATCCAGATACGCTATTGCACCTGGACAGCGAACTGCGTGCGGCAGCGCAATTGATCATGCAAGACGTGATCGACGACTTCGCACCCCACATCGAAACCGAAATCCGTCGCCGGATGGACGCACGGATGGAACGGTTGCTGAGCCAATACGAAGACTGAAACAACATCAAGCTGCACGGCAAGAATCAAGGGCAGCTTGAGCTTGCCGCTTGTAGCTTGAAGCTCCCCACTTGCTATACTTGCCGGCTTTCCCGAATTAATGCCAATCAGGTTCCCGCCGCGCATGGACAAGACTTACCAGCCGCACGCTATCGAAACTTCCTGGTATCAAACCTGGGAGTCCGAGAATTATTTCGCTCCGCAAGGCTCGGGCGACTCTTACACCATCATGATCCCGCCGCCGAACGTCACCGGCAGCCTGCACATGGGCCACGGTTTCAACAACGCGATCATGGATGCCCTGATCCGCTTCCGCCGCATGCAGGGTCGCAACACCCTTTGGCAGCCGGGTACCGACCACGCCGGTATCGCCACGCAAATGCTGGTGGAGCGTCAGATTGAGGCACAAGGCCTGAACCGCCACGACCTGGGCCGCGAGAAGTTTCTCGACAAGATCTGGGAATGGAAAGAACAGTCGGGTGGCAACATCAGCCGTCAGATCCGTCGCCTGGGCTCGTCCGTTGACTGGAACCGCGAGCGCTTCACCATGGACGACGGCCTGTCGGACGCGGTTAAAGAAGCCTTTGTACGCCTGCACGAAGACGGCCTGATCTATCGCGGCAAGCGCCTGGTCAACTGGGACACCAAGCTGCACACGGCTATTTCCGACCTGGAAGTGGAAAACCACGACGAAAAAGGTTTCCTCTGGAACCTGCGTTATCCACTGGCTGACGGCGCGAAAACCGCTGACGGCCTGGATTACCTGATCGTCGCTACCACGCGTCCTGAAACCATGCTGGGCGACGCTGCTGTTGCGGTGAACCCGGAAGACGAGCGCTACAAGGCCCTGATCGGCAAGTTCGTCGAGCTGCCACTGATTGGCCGTCGTATCCCGATCATCGGCGACGACTACTGCGACCCTGAATTCGGCACCGGCTGCGTGAAAATCACCCCGGCCCACGATTTCAACGACTACGAAGTCGGCAAGCGCCATAACCTGCCGCTGCTGAATATCTTCGACAAGAACGCCAACGTGCTGGCGGCCGCCCAGGTGTTCAACCTCGATGGCACGCTCAATGAACAGGTCGATGGTTCCCTGCCTGCCGAATTCGCCGGGCTGGACCGTTTCGAAGCCCGCAAGCAGATCGTTGCCGCCTTCGAGGCCAAGGGCCTGCTGGTCAGCGTCGACGACCACGCCCTGAAAGTGCCGAAAGGCGACCGTTCGGGCACTGTCATTGAGCCGTGGTTGACCGACCAGTGGTACGTGTCCACCAAGCCGCTGGCTGAACCTGCCATTGCCGCCGTGGAAGATGGCCGCATCGCGTTCGTGCCCAAGCAATACGAAAACATGTACTTCTCGTGGATGCGTGACATCCAGGACTGGTGCATCAGCCGTCAGCTCTGGTGGGGCCACCGTATTCCGGCCTGGTACGACGAGTCCGGCAAGGTCTACGTCGGTCGCGACGAAGCCGAAGTGCGCGCCAAGAACAACCTGGGCCCGGACGTTGCGCTGCAACAGGACAACGACGTACTCGACACCTGGTTCAGTTCGGGCCTGTGGACTTTCTCCACCCTCGGCTGGCCAGAGAAAACCAAGGCGCTGGAAACCTTCCACTCCACCGACGTGCTGGTCACCGGTTTCGATATCATTTTCTTCTGGGTTGCCCGGATGATCATGCTCACCATGCATTTGGTGAAGAACGAAGACGGCACCCCGCAAGTCCCGTTCAAGACCGTTTACGTGCACGGTCTGGTGCGTGATGGCCAGGGCCAGAAGATGTCCAAGTCCAAGGGCAACGTCCTGGACCCGCTGGACATCATCGACGGTATCGAACTCGAAGAGCTGGTCGCCAAACGCACCACCGGCCTGATGCAGCCGAAACTGCAGAAGAAGATCGAAAAGCAGACCCGCGACGAGTTCGCCGACGGCATCGCCAGCTATGGCACCGACGCCCTGCGCTTCACCTTCTGCTCGCTGGCCTCCACTGGTCGCGACATCAAGTTCGACATGGGTCGCGTCGAAGGCTACCGCAACTTCTGCAACAAGATCTGGAACGCGGCGCGCTACGTGCTGGACAAGGGCGAAGACTGCGGCCAGAACGGCGAAGAAGTCGAGCTGTCCCTGGCTGATCGCTGGATCATCTCCCAGCTGCAGCGCACCGAAGCCGAAGTGACACGTCAACTGGACCAGTTCCGCTTCGACCTCGCCGCCCAGGCTCTGTACGAGTTCATCTGGAACCAGTATTGCGACTGGTACCTGGAGCTGTCCAAGCCTGTGCTGTGGGACGAAAACGCACCGATCGAGCGCCAGCGCGGCACCCGCCGTACCCTGGTCCGCGTGCTGGAAGTGGCCTTGCGTCTGGCGCATCCGTTCATGCCGTTCATTTCCGAAGAAATCTGGCAGCGCATCGCGCCGCTGGCGGGCAAGACCGGCAAGACCATCATGCTGCAGGCCTGGCCAGTTGCAGATGAGTCGCGCATCGATCAGGCAGCCGAAGACGATATCGAATGGCTCAAGGGCCTGATGCTCGGCACGCGTAACATCCGCGCCGAGATGAACATTGGTCCGGGCAAGCCGCTGCAACTGTTCCTCAAGAATGTCAGCGCCGATGACCAGCGCCGCCTGAGCGAAAACGATCACCTGCTCAAGAAGCTGGCCAAACTGGAGTCCATCACCGTGCTGCAAGCCGGTGCAGAAGCGCCACTGTCGGCCACTGCATTGGTCGGTGAGATGGAAGTGCTGGTGCCGATGGCGGGCCTGATCGACAAGGACGCTGAACTGGCGCGCCTGGACAAGGAAATCCAGCGCCTGCAAGGCGAAGTGCAACGTGTGGGCGGCAAGCTGTCCAACGCGGCTTTCGTCGACAAGGCACCGCCACAAGTGATCGAGAAAGAACGCGCCAAGCTGACCGAAGCCGAACAGGCCCTGGGCAAGCTGGCCGAGCAACACGCGCGGATTGCCAGTTTGTAACACTGGCAACTCAGTGAGAGGGAAGCCCAGTGTGGCTTCCCTTTTTTATTCGCTGCTTACTGACGTCTTCGCGAGCAAGCTCGCTCCCAGGTCTTACGTGGGAGCGAGCTTGCTCGCGAAGACGTCATTTCAGGCGATGAAACAGCCCCTGAACTGGCCCAACAACTTCGGACTCATCATGACAACTCCAGACAAACCCCAAGCAGCCCTGCACCCGCGCAACCGCCATCAGGGCCGTTACGACTTTCCCAAGCTGATCAAGAGCAGCCCGGAGCTGGGCGAGTTCGTGATCATCAACCCCTACGGCAAGGAAAGCATCGACTTCGCCAACCCTTCGGCGGTGCGAGTGTTCAACCGGGCACTGCTCAAGTCCTTCTATGGCGTGGCCCACTGGGACATCCCGGCGGATTACCTATGCCCACCGATTCCGGGACGCGCCGATTACCTGCACTTTCTGGCCGACCTGCTGGCCGAGCGCAACGACGGGGTGATCCCGCGCGGTGCGTCGATCAAGGCGCTGGACGTCGGCACCGGCGCCAACTGCGTGTACCCGCTGATCGGCCATAGCGACTACGGCTGGCAGTTCCTGGGTTCAGATATCGACCCGACGGCCATCGCTGCTGCCACGACCATCGTCAAGTCCAATGGCCTGAACAAAGCCATCAGCCTGCGCCTGCAGAACAATCGCAAGCAGATCCTGCTGGACCTGCTGCACAGCGACGAACGCTTCGACGTGAGCCTCTGCAACCCGCCCTTCCACTCGTCCCTGGACGAAGCCCAACGCGGTAGCCAACGCAAATGGCGCGCCCTGGGCAAGGCCGACCCCAAGCGCAAGCTGCCGGTGTTGAACTTCGGCGGGCAATCCCAGGAACTGTGGTGCGAGGGCGGCGAAATCGGCTTCGTCACGCAATTGATCAACGAGAGCAAGCAAGTGCCGCGTCAGGTCTTCTGGTTCAGCACGCTGGTCTCGAAGGCCTCGAACCTGCCCATGATCCAGAGCACCCTGAAAAAGGCCGGCGTATTCGAAAGCCGCGTGGTGGAGATGTCTCAAGGCCAGAAACAAAGCCGCTTCGTGGCCTGGACTTTCCTGGACAACACCCAGCAGCGGGTGTGGCGCGAGACGCGGTGGGCTTCGATCAAGGGCTGACACCTCGCATCAAGCACATTCTGACAGCCACAAAAAAGCCGTGCCCGGGTTGACCCGCAGCACGGCTTTTTACAACAAGCGTTTGCTTACTTGTTGATCGAGTCGTTCAGCGTTTTGGCTGGAACAAACTTGACGACTTTCTTGGCAGCGATTTCGATGGCTGCGCCAGTCGAAGGGTTGCGGCCAGTGCGAGCTGGGCGATCAGTTACTTTCAGTTTGCCAATACCTGGCAGAGTGATTTCAGCGCCGTTTTCCAGTTGATCAGCAACAATCTGGCCCAATTGCTCAAGAGCGTTACGCGCGGTGGTTTTCGGCGCGTCGATAGCTTCAGCGATATCGGCGATCAATTGGTCTTTAGTCAGAGCCATGGTCATGTTTTCCCTATCAAATTCATTTGGATTGCAGAATGCAACGTCGGCCTGGGGCCAGGCAATGAACCTGGCCCTCCAGTAGCAGCCACGATTAATCGCGAAATGTAGATACTGAAACCGGGCTTTGGTTCGGCCGAAACGCTTACAAAACTGCCTGCTTGGCGCGCTAGAGTGCGCAAGACGGGGCAAAACTAGCACAGAGCCAAGCAAATATCCGCACCTACCTATCCTTTTGGTCAGGTTTAGCGCCTTACTGCACAAAAAATGCACAAAAAATGCCGAAACGACAGCAATTCCGGGCAAAACCGGGGCCCGGGAGGCGCCGAGTACTGTCCGTGCGTTACACTTGCCGCCTTCAAACCAGCCCTGCTGTTCGTCACGCGTTCAGTCTTTACCACCAGCCGAGAAGCCCATGCCGATCCGTCACTGCATCGTCCACTTGATCGACAAGAAACCCGACGGTACGCCAGCAGTCCTCCACGCACGCGACTCCGAGCTCGCTGAGTCCCAGGCCATCGAGAACATGCTCGCCGACCTCAACGAGAGCTACAACGCCAAGCAAGGCAAAGCCTGGGGCTTTTTCCACGCCGAATCCGGGGCCCATCCTTTCAGCGGCTGGCTGAAGGAATACCTGGACGGCGGCAAGGATTTCACGGCGTTCAGCCGCATTGCCGTCGAGCATCTGCAAAAGCTGATGGAAGAATCCAACCTGTCAGTAGGCGGTCACGTGCTGTTCGCTCACTACCAGCAAGGCATGACCGATTACCTGGCCATCGCCCTGTTGCACCACAGCGAAGGCGTGGCCGTGAACGAAGCGCTGGACGTGACCCCGTCGCGCCACCTGGACCTGGGCCAGTTGCACCTCGCAGCAAGGATCAACTGCTCGGAATGGCAGAACAACAAGCAATCCAAGCAGTACATCTCGTTCATCAAGGGCAAGAACGGCAAGAAAGTCTCCGAGTATTTCCGGGACTTCATCGGCTGCCAGGAGGGCGTCGACGGCCCCGGCGAGACCCGCACCCTGCTCAAGGCGTTCAGTGACTTCGTTGAAAGCGAAGACCTGCCGGAAGACTCCGCCCGGGAGAAAACCAAGGCCCTGGTGGATTACGCCAGCAGCCAGAGCAAAATGGGTGAACCCATGGGCCTGGAAGAGCTGTCCGGCCTGATCGATGAAGAACGCCCACGAGCCTTCTACGAACACATCCGCAACAAGGACTACGGGCTGTCCCCGGAGATCCCTGCGGATAAGCGTACCCTCAACCAGTTCCGTCGCTTCACGGGTCGTGCAGAGGGCCTGTCGATCAGCTTTGAAGCCCACCTGCTGGGCGACAAGATCGAATATGACGAAGCCGCGGGCACCTTGATCATCAAAGGCCTGCCGACCCAACTCACCGATCAGCTCAAGCGCCGCTGATAGCTGTAAGGGAGAGCGAACTCATGCTGATGCGAACGCTGAAAAAGTTCGGCCTGATACTGCTGGTCGTGGTGGTCTACCAGAACTGGGGCAAGATCGAACACGCGTTCAATCCGGCCTCAGGTATCTCGGCCCAGACCCAGGCACAGGCGCATGTGGTGCTTTACGCCACGGACTGGTGCGGCTACTGCAAACAGACCCGGCGCTTTCTCGATAGCAAAGGCATTCCATTCAAGGAATTCGACATCGAGAAGTCCGCCGAAGGCCGCAAAGCCTACGAAGCACTGGGCGGGCGTGGCATTCCGCTGATCGACGTGAACGGCACGTTGATCAGAGGGTTCAGCCCGGATGAGATATTGGCGGCGTTGAAAACCTGACTCGCTCTTATCAAACAAGATTTAATTCGTTGATTTACCTGATTATTTATGGCGACGAAAAACTACTGTAGGAGCGGACTCGTCCGCGAAAGCGATGTCTCAGGCACAGAAGATATCGCCTGTGCCGACGTCTTCGCGGACGAGTCCGCTCCTACAGAGGGCCGTGTTTGCTGCGCGACAGCGCGGCGGCTGGACGACGGGGAATCTCCTACAGGTCTTGCATCTCGACACAGGTCAGGCGAGCTGAGTCAACTCTCCAGCACCCAGGGCTTGACCTGACGCAGCCTCTGCGCCATCTCATACACATCCTGACGTCCTTCATGGCTGGTCCAGCGCAAATGCTGGATCAGCACCTGTTCCTTCTCGTTCAGCGCCACGAACCCCAGCTCATCGGCCTTGCGCATGAACGCATCACTGCGCTCGGCCGGTTCGCTGGCGGCGATGACATCTTGCAGCGCAGAACTCAGCATCGAGACATAACCGGCCAGCATCGACGGGTTGCACAACACGTCGGTCTTGTTGACGTAGCTGTCGAGCAGGCGCAACGAATCACGGGCCTCGATCAGGCGTTCATGGGCGTGTTGGGGGAGTTGATAGTGATCGGGTTGGGGCATGGTCAAACATCCTGGTAATTGTTTATCGATCCTCCTCGTAGCCGGGAGACCAATCCCAGGTCGTTGACTGTGCAACGACGGCGCGAACCTTAGCCCCATAACGAAGCCCGATCAAGTCCACAACGCTCTAAGCTTATTGCAATTGATTATCATCCTTGCGAATCGTTATGTTACTGTATAACACATCAAGTGATCGCTTATTGCGGAGGCAACCATGAAACCCGATATCCATCCCGACTACCGTCCTGTGCTGTTCCACGACACCGCCGCCGACGTGTTCTTCCTGATCGGCTCCACCGTCGACACCGACCGCACCCAGAAACACACCGACGGCAATACCTACCCGTACGTCGCCCTGGACGTGTCCAGCGCATCGCACCCGATCTATACCGGTCAGCAGCGCAAAACCACCACCGAAGGCCGTATCGCGGGCTTCAACAAACGCTTTGCCACGTTCGGCTCCGGCGGCAAGAAAGACACGACTGCCGAACAGTGATCGTGGTTTGTCTCACGTTATGAACAATTGGAGTCTGGTTGTTCAGAACGTGAGATTTTTTTGCCTGTATTTCAAGAGAACATGATGCTCCTGCACTGGACTAACGCCGAAAATTGCTTTTAGCTCTGCGACCTGGAAATCAGGAGTTATCGTTGTGAAAAAATCAGTCGCCATCATCTTCGGCGGGCAGTCCTCCGAACATGAAGTCTCGTTGCAGTCGGCGCGTAACGTTATCAATGCGATTGATCGCAACAGTTATGACCTGACCTTGATCGGTATCGACAAGCAGGGGCGTTGGCTGGCCTTTGACGAGGCTGATTACCTGCTCAACGCGCTGGACCCGGCGAAGATCAAGCTCAGTGCTGCGGGCCGGGTGTTGTCGTTGCAACCCGGCAGCCGGGGCGCGCAGTTCGTTGAGGCCCTGTCGGGTGTGGCGCTGGCGCGGATCGATGTGGTGTTTCCGTTGATTCATGGTGCGTTCGGTGAGGACGGTTCGCTGCAAGGGTTGCTGCGTTTGCTGGACATTCCGTTTGTAGGCCCTGATGTGTTGGGTTCGGCGGTGTGCATGGACAAGGACGTGACCAAGCGCCTGCTGCGCGATGCGGGCATTGCCGTGGCGCCTTTTGTCGTTGTGCGTAGGGGTGATTCGCCGATGTTTGCCAGCGTGGCGGCAGAACTGGGCCTGCCCATGTTCGTCAAGCCGGCCAGTCAGGGTTCGTCGGTTGGAGTCAGCAAGGTCAGCGATGAAGCCGGATTCGTCGCGGCCCTTGCCCTGGCTTTTGAGTACGACCACAAGGTGCTGATCGAAACGGGCATCGTTGGTCGTGAAGTGGAATGCGCCGTGTTGGGCAACCATCAGCCGCAGGTCAGCCTGTGTGGCGAGGTGATTGCCAACGACGAGTTCTACGCGTACGACACCAAGTACCTCAACGGTGACCAGGCGCGTATCGCGATCCCTGCCGAGCTGGCGGATGACGTCAGTGATCAGGTGCGCGAAGTCGCGCTGCAGGCTTATCGGGTGCTGGAGTGCTTCGGGTTGGCCCGGGTCGATTTTTTCGTCACCGAAGGCCGCGAGATCATCATCAACGAGGTCAACACCATTCCTGGTTTCACCTCCATCAGCATGTACCCCAAGCTGTGGCAAGCCAGTGGCCTGAGCTATGCCGGGTTGATCCATAACCTGATCGTGCTGGCGCTTGAGCGTGCCGACGAAGTTCATCAGTTGAAGACCGAGGTTTTCCTGTGAAGGTCATTCGTATCTCCGCTGCGCTGTTGATCGGCGCGGACGGTCGGACCCTGCTGGTACGCAAGCGTGGCACTCAGGCCTTCATGCAGCCGGGCGGCAAGATCGAGCCCGGCGAGCTGCCGGTTCTGGCGTTGGCTCGTGAGCTGGAAGAGGAGCTGGCGTTGGTGATCGATCCGCAGCAGGCCGAGTTTCTCGGCGAGTTCAGCGCACCTGCCGCCAACGAGCCTGGGTTCGAGGTGAGCTGCCAGTTGTTCAAGGTGCACACCGAGCAAGAGGTTGCACCTGCGGCTGAGATCGAAGAAGTGCTTTGGGTTGGGCCGGACAGCCTTGCCGGTTTGAACCTGGCGCCGCTGACCCGGGATTTGATCCTGCCGTTGTATCTGGGTTAATCCTCAACCATTGTTCGCGAGCAAGGTGGATCGCCACCCCGGTCGTTCCCACGTGCTCGCGAAGACGTCATAGCAAACGACACTTGATTACCTGACCGCACTCACCCCATCCAGCGTCGAGAATGAGGTGTCCTTGGCCGTCAGCAGGAAGTCGCGCATATAAGGCGCATCCAGCATGTCAGCGCGGACGGCAGCGTACAGCGTGGCGAACAAGCCTTTTTCGCCCAGGCGCTTGGCCTTCACGTAGCCACGTGAGCTGTATTCATGCAGCGCCCAATGGGGCATGCCGCACACGCCACGGCCGCTGGCCACCAGTTGCATCATCATCACCGTCAGCTCCGAGGTGCGGACCTGTGCGGGCTCGACGTCGGCGGGTTCCAGGAAGCGGGTGAAGATGTCCAGACGGTCACGTTCCACCGGGTAGGTGATCATCGTTTCGTTGCGCAGGTCTTCCGGCACGATGTACGACTTGTTGGCCAGTGGGTGCTGATTGGCCACGGCCAGCATGGCTTCGTAGGTGAACAGCGGCACGTAGGTAATGCCCACCAGCTCCAGCGGGTCGGAAGTCACCACCAGGTCCAGATCGCCCCGCGCCAGTGCAGGCAAGGGGGCGAAGGAGAAGCCGGACGCCAGGTCCAGTTCCACCTCGGGCCAGGCATCACGGAATTGATCGATGGTTGGCATCAGCCACTGGAAGCAGCTGTGGCATTCGATGGCCATGTGCAGGCGTCCAGCCGTTCCCCCTGCCAAACGGGAAATATCCCGCTCCGCGCCACGCAGTTGCGGCAGTACCGAGTCCGCCAGTTGCAGCAGCCGCAAGCCGGCACTGGTGAAACGCACCGGTTTTGTCTTGCGCACGAACAGTGGCATGCCCATGCGCTCCTCCAGTTCCTTGAACTGGTGGGACAGGGCGGACTGCGTCAGGTGCAGGCGATCTGCGGCTTCCACGAGGCTGTCAGTCTCGCGCAACGCGTGCAGGGTTTTCAGGTGACGTATTTCCAGCACCATGGGCTCCATGAATGAAATTTGTGATCAACACGAAAAGATTGAGTTTGTCTCATGTTGGCGTGGGTGTCGACAATGGCGCCATCTTTTACAGAAGGAGCATATGTCATGGCTTTGGCCCACAACCTTGGATTTCCGCGTATCGGTGCGGATCGTGAATTGAAGAAAGCTCAGGAAGCCTACTGGAAAGGCGATCTGGATCAAGCAGGTTTGCGTGCTGTCGGCCGTGAATTGCGTGCCACTCACTGGCAACTGCAGAAAGACGCTGGCCTGGACTTGCTGCCGGTTGGCGATTTCGCCTGGTACGACCAGGTTCTGACCCACTCGCTGACCTTCGGTGTGATCCCTGAGCGCTTCGCCGGTGTCACCGATTCAGCCGGTCTGCCGACTCTGGACACCCTGTTCGCCATGGCCCGTGGCGCAACCTCCAGTTGCTGCGGCGGTACCCATGACAAAGCCCGGTACGCCCAGGAGCTGACCAAGTGGTTCGACACTAACTACCACTACCTGGTCCCGGAATTCACCAAGGATCAGGCCTTCAAGCTGAGCTGGGAACAGCTCTTCGAAGAAGTCGCTGAAGCCCGCGAACTGGGTCACAACGTCAAGCCGGTGCTGATCGGGCCACTGACCTACCTGTGGCTGGGCAAGGCCAAGGGCGAGGAGTTCAACAAGCTTGAACTGCTGGACCGCCTGCTGCCGCTGTACGCCGAAATCCTTGCGCGCATGCAAACCCAAGGCGTTGAGTGGGTGCAGATAGACGAGCCGATCCTGACCCTGGACCTGCCGCAAGAGTGGAAAACCGCGTTCGAACGCGCTTACCACAGCCTGCAGTACTCGCCGCTGAAAAAGCTGATCGCCACCTACTTCAGCGGTCTGGAAGACAACCTCGGCCTGGCGGTTTCCCTACCGGTCGAAGGTTTGCACATCGACCTGGTGCGTGCACCGGATCAACTGGCTGCTGTGCTGGATCGCCTGCCGACCTACAAAGTGCTGTCGCTGGGTGTGGTCAACGGCCGTAACGTGTGGCGCTGCGATCTGGAAAAAGCCCTGGAGCAACTGAATCAGGCCAAGGCCCGTTTCGGCGACAACCTGTGGGTTGCCGGTTCTTCCTCACTTCTACACAGCCCGGTCAACCTGGACCGCGAAGACAAGCTCGACGCCGAACTGAAAAGCTGGCTGGCCTTCGCTGTACAAAAGTGCGCTGAAATTGCAGTCCTCAGCGCTGCACTGAACGACCCACAAGCGCCGAACGTTCAGACTGCGCTGGCTACCAGCCGCGCTGTACAACTGAGCCGTCAACAGTCGCCACGTATCCACAAGCCAGAAGTCCAGGCTCGCCTCGCAGCGGTGACCGGCGCTGACAGCCAGCGTCAATCGGGCTTCGCCACCCGTATCGAATTGCAACGTACGCGTCTGGATTTGCCAGCATTTCCGACCACGACTATCGGCTCGTTCCCACAGACTGCTTCCATCCGTCTGGCGCGTCAGTCATTCAAGCAGGGCAAGTTGTCGGCCAACGACTACACCGATGCCATGCACCACGAGATCCGTCACGCGGTAGAAATTCAGGAACGCCTGGGCCTGGACGTGCTGGTTCACGGCGAAGCCGAACGTAACGACATGGTGGAATACTTCGCCGAGCAACTGGATGGCTACGTGTTCAGCCGTTTTGGCTGGGTACAGAGCTACGGTTCGCGCTGCGTGAAACCAGCGGTGATCTTCGGTGACCTGAGCCGTCCGCAAGCCATGACCGTGGAGTGGATCAGCTACGCACAGAGCCTGACCGACAAGGTCATGAAGGGCATGCTGACCGGTCCCGTGACCATGCTGATGTGGTCCTTCCCGCGTGAAGACGTTTCGCGCAAGGTGCAGGCACAGCAACTGGCCCTGGCCATCCGTGACGAAGTGGTTGACCTGGAAAAGGCCGGCATCAAGATTGTCCAGATCGACGAAGCTGCGTTCCGTGAAGGCCTGCCGCTACGTCGTGCGCAATGGCAGGAATACCTGGACTGGGCGACTGAAGCGTTCCGTCTGTGTGCCTCGGGCGTGCGTGACGAAACCCAGATCCACACCCACATGTGCTACAGCGAGTTCAACGATGTGATCGAGTCCATTGCAGCGATGGATGCTGACGTGATCACCATCGAGACTTCGCGTTCGGACATGGAGTTGCTGGAAGCCTTCGAAGCGTTCGACTACCCGAACGACATTGGCCCGGGCGTCTACGACATCCACTCGCCACGCGTACCGGACACTGCCGAGATGGTCAAGCTGATGACCAAAGCCGTGAAACGCATCCCGGCCGAGCGCCTGTGGGTCAACCCGGACTGCGGCCTGAAAACCCGTGGCTGGCCAGAGACCGAAGCCGCACTGGTGAACATGGTTGCAGCCGCTCGCCAGTTGCGCAGCGAATTGGCGTAAGCGTTAAAGCACTGACCTTTGGGAGATTCTAGGGTTGGCGGCAATCTGAGGGAGCGAATTCACTCGCGATGCGTTGTGTCAGGCACCAGAGGTGTTGAATGTGCTGGCTTCTCGCGAATAAATTCGCTCCCACGGGTTTGCAATCAGCAGTACCACTCAGCCCTCTTCATCAAACTGTCACGCAAGTGTGGCAGCGCGCTTTTGAAAACATCCTCACACTCGCCGCCTGTTGGGGATAAGCGGTTGGGTGTTTTTCATGCGGGTGTTCATTTTTCTGGCTGCACTGCTTTGCGGCCTGCCGTCGTTTGCGGCTTCTCGATGCGATGTCAACGTGCCCACGCACGTGGCCGAACTGTCACAGGTACGCATCGCCTATCAAAGTATCGGACGTGAATCCGACCCTGCCTTGCTGCTGGTCATGGGCCTGGGTGGTCAATTGATTCATTGGCCGGACGAAGTCGTGGTTGCGCTGTGCCAACAGGGCTTTCGGGTCATTCGCTACGACAATCGCGATGTCGGCCTGTCCACCTGGATACAGCCGCCCGCCAGCGCCAACCTCACCTACGAAGTACTGCGCTACAAGCTGGGCCTGCCGGTCTCGGCGCCTTATTCCCTGACCGATATGGCAGATGATGCCCTGGGCCTGATGGACTCGCTGCACGTGCGCCAGTTTCATGTACTGGGTGCCAGCATGGGCGGCATGATCGCCCAGCATCTGGCGGCCATGGCTCCGGACCGGATCGAAAGCCTGACCCTGATCATGACCAGTTCCGGCGCGCCGGGGTTGCCAATGCCAAGCCCTGCGTTGCTGAACCTGCTGGCTCGACGCGAGGCGCCCAACCGTCAGGCGGCCATCGAGCAACAGGCCGATCTGCTGGCCGCGCTGGGCAGCCCTGAGGTCAAGGACGATCGCAGTGTGCTCTTGCAGCAGGCTGCGCAGTCCTACGACCGTGCGTTCAATCCCCAGGGTGTGGAGCGCCAGATCATGGCTATCCTGGCGGAGCCGAGCCGTGTCGAGCTGCTCGACCATTTGCGCTTGCCGGTGCTGGTGGTGCATGGCACGGCGGACCCGTTGCTGCCGGTCATGCACGGCATTCATGTTGCGGCGCATATCCAGGGTAGCCAGTTGAAGCTGATTCCGGGGCTGGCCCATCGTTTTCAGGAGGCGTTCAAGGCGCCGTTGCTGGGGGCGGTGCTGCCTTATCTGCGGTCGCAGCATGAGGACGGGCGGAGTGTGGCGCAGCTGTAGGTTCTGTGTTCACCCTATGGCAGCCGGGCAGCAAGGCGTATCGTATGGGCTTTCTCTTTTTGAGTGAGCCTGCCATGAGCACTCCCCTGAAAATCGATTTCGTCTCTGATGTTTCCTGCCCTTGGTGTGTGGTTGGCCTGCGGGCCTTGAATGAAGCGCTGGCGGGGCTGGGCGACGAGGTCCGGGCGCAGATTCATTTCCAGCCCTTCGAACTCAACCCGAATATGCCTGCCGAGGGCCAGGACCTGGGTGAGCATATTTTCGAAAAATACGGCCGCACCCCGGAGCAGTCCCGGGACAGCCGTGAAATGATCCGCCAGCGCGGCGCCGAGTTGGGGTTCACCTTCAACCAGGGCGACCGACGCATCTACAACACCTTCGATGCCCACCGTCTGCTGCACTGGGCCGAGCTGGAAGGCAAGCAACAGGCCCTGAAAGAGGCGCTGTTTGCGGCGTACTTCACCGATCTGCAGGACCCGTCGGACCACAAGGTCCTGGCCGATGTGGCGCAAAAGGTCGGTCTGGACCGTGTTCGTGCGCAGGCGATCCTGGATTCCGGCGAATATGCGGCTGAAGTCCGTCAGCAGGAACAACTGTGGATTTCCCGTGGTGTGAGTTCGGTGCCGACCATCGTCTTCAACGAGAAATATGCGGTGTCGGGTGGTCAGCCGGTGGAGGCGTTTGCCAGTGCCATTCGTCAGATCATTAGTGAAACCGAGCAATCCTGATTAATGCCTGACCTAGGCCCTTGCAGGAGCGTGGCTTGCCCGCGATAAGGGCCGACGGACCTTCTTGACCCTGGCGACTGCTCCGCAGCCGATCGCGGGTAAGCCCACTTCTACAAAAAATACGCTTGCAACAGCCACCCGCTTTCAGTTATCAATTTGTACATGATTAGACATGTCCGGTTTGATAAGAAAAAACGCGTTGTGGATGAGCTCAAACGACGCATCGAAAGTGGCCAATTGGAGTCGGGTGATCTGTTGCCCGGTGAACACCAGTTAGCCGAGGAATTCGATGTCAGTCGCGGCACGCTGCGTGAAGCCCTGTCCGAACTCAAGCGGCGCAATTACATCGCCACGCAGTCAGGTGTCGGTTCGATCGTGACCTATGACGGGATCACCCTGGACCAGCGCAGCGGCTGGGCGCAGGCACTGGCCGACAGCGGCGCCCGGATTGAGACCGAGCCGCTGCGTCTGGTGGAAGTCGAGCGCCCGGACATGTACAGCCGTTTTGGCACCACTCATTTCATCGCCGTTGATCGTCGCCGTCGTGCGGCTGACGGCAGTGTAGTGTCCCTTGAGCGTTCCTTGATCCCGGCCACCGACGGCCTGGAAAACCTGCCGAAAACCGGCCTCATCGACAACTCCCTGACCATCACCCTGGCAGCCCACGGGTTTGTCGGCGACCGTGGCGATCAGTGGATCGGCGCCGAACCGTTGAACGCGACCGATGCGTTATTGATGCTGCGCAGCCCCGGCAGTGTGTTCCTCAAGGCGACACGTACCACCTACGACCGACATGAGCGGTTCATGGAGCATGTGGAAAGTCTTCTGGACCCCGTGCACTTTCGTTTGCATCTGGCCTTTGGACTTTCTTCATGAATAGCAGCCTCATGAATAGCAGCGTCAAGATTGACCGCACCGACCGTGCTCTGGGCGCTTTTTACGGTCTGGCACTGGGCGACGCCCTAGGCATGCCGACCCAGTCGTTCAGTCGTCAGCAGATCCAGCAGCGTTTTGGCCAGATCACCACCTTGACGGCGGCCGGAGCCGATCAGCCCATTGCGCCGAACATGGCAGCGGGCTCGATCACCGATGACACCGAGCAAGCGGTGCTGGTGGCCGAGCTTCTGGTGGAAGGCAAAGGCCATATCGAACCTTCGGACCTTGCCCAGCGCCTCATCGACTGGGAAGCCAGCATGCAGGCCAAGGGTTCGCAGGACTTGCTCGGCCCCTCGACCAAACGCGCCATCGAGATGATCCTGGCCGGTCACAGCCCGGAAGAATCCGGACGCTTCGGCACCACCAACGGCGCAGCCATGCGCATCACGCCGGTGGGCATTGCCGCTGATATTGCCGACCCGCAACGCTTTCTCGCAGCGGTCGTGCAGGCCTGTCAGGTGACCCACAACACCACGCTGGGTATTTCCAGCGCGGCGGCGGTGGCCGGGGCGATTTCGGCAGGCATCAATGGCGCCAGCTTGAGCGATGCCCTGGCGGCAGGCGTGATGGCTGCGCAGTGGGGCGAGGGCCATGGCCACTGGATCGCGGGCGGCAAGATCGCGGCGCGAATCCAGTGGGCAGAAAAGCTTTGCGCCGGCTGTGATAACACCAGCTTGCCCGATCTTCTGTACGACGTGGTGGGTACCTCGGTGGCGTCCCAGGAGTCTGTGGTCGCGGTGTTCGCCCTGGCGCAACAGGTGGCTTCGGGTCGCCTGGCCGACTTCGACGCCCTGTGCATGGCCGCCAGCCTGGGGGGTGACACCGACACCATCGCCGGGATCCTGGGTGCTGTGCTCGGCGCCTGCCAAGGCCTGAGCGCGTGGCCCGCAGCGATGATCGAACAAATCAAAAGCGTCAATGCACTCAAGCTCGAACCACTGGTCGAGGGCTTGCTTGCATTGCGTACACGTTGACGTGTAACCCCAGGGTTGCTCGCATGTGAAGAACGCACAGTCGCACCGCAACAGCGGTGATGACCCCAGGCGTCAGGCTGTTTTTCGACAGCCTCGCATGACACGGATGTCGTTTGGATTCCGTACTGCCCACAACCAAAATAATTGGCACAGGAGCCTTTACTCATGACTTCATCCAACGTCACACAAGGTGCAGGACAACTGGAAACACGCGGCATCGAACCCGTGCCCGAAGGCGAGTGCAACGGTCATCCGCTGCAATTGTTCTGGGTCTGGTTCGCGGCCAACATCAGCATTCTCGGCTTGCCGCTGGGCGCCACATTGGTGGCATTCCGGGGCTTGTCGATCTGGCAGGCGATCATTGTCGCCATTCTGGGCGCCGCCGGTTCATTCGCGGTGGTCGGCATCATCTCCATCGCCGGTCGTCGTGGCCGTGCACCCAGCCTGACGCTGTCCCGAGCCATCTTCGGCGTGCGGGGCAATATCGGGCCCACCATCGTTTCCCTGATGTCACGGCTGGGATGGGAGACCGTGAACACCACCACGGCGGCCTTTGTGCTGCTGTCGTTGTGCTCGATCCTGTTCAGTACACCGGTGGAAGCCAAGAGCGCGCCGGGCCTGACGCTGGTGTTCATCGGGATATTCGTCTTGATGACCTTGACGGTTTCCGGCCTGGGCCACGCCACGCTGCTGGTCATCCAGAAATGGGCGACCTACATTTTTGGCGCGCTGAACGTCATCGTTGGCGGCTTCCTGATCGCCCATATCGACTGGACGGCGGTGTTCAATGCCACGCCCGCGCCGCTGAGCGCGATGATCATCGGTGTCGGTACCATGGCTGCAGGCACCGGGATTGGCTGGGCCAACGCAGGCGCAGACATGTCGCGCTACCAGCACCGCAGCGTGAAAGCCACGCGTCTGGTGGCGTCGGCTGCGTTCGGTGCAGGTATCCCGCTGATCCTGTTGATCACCCTGGGTGGCCTGCTGTCGGTGGGCAATAACGACCTGGCGTCCGCCACTGACCCGATCATCGCGATCCGCCAGTTGCTGCCGACCTGGATGGCCGTGCCTTACCTGATCACAGCGTTCGGTGGCCTGTTGCTGTCGAACAACCTGTCGGTGTACTCGGCAGGCCTGACCACGCTGACCCTGGGTCTGAAGATCAAACGCGTGCATGCGGTGATCGTCGACATCGTGGCGATCTTCGCCGGTTCGATCTATTTCATGCTGATCGCCGACAGCTTCTACGGTCCGTTCATCACCTTCATTTCGTTGCTGGCAGTGCCGATCACGGCCTGGGTCGGGATCTTCGTGGTGGACCTGATTCATCGCCACTACTACTCGCCCACTGACCTGATGAACGTGACGCCCAGCAGTGCCTATTGGTATCGCGGCGGCATCGAGTGGCGCGCATTGGGCGCCTGGGCGCTGGCAATTGTGCTGGGCTTCAGTTTTACGACCATCGCTACCACGTCCACCAACGTGCTGTTCACAGGCCCGCTGGCCGATTCATGGCTAGGCCATAACGGCCTTGGCTGGATCGTGACCTTCCTGGTTGCGGGCGGTGTGTATGCGATTCTCGGCGGCGCGCGCGACCGTCGGGTGATTTCCCAAGAGGTTAGTCATGCCAGCTAGATTGATTCACACCGGCCAGATCGTCGTCGATCTGGTCATGGCCCTGGACAGCTTGCCGCGGGTGGGGGGCGATGTGCTTGCCCATAGCGCGCTCTTCGAGGCCGGTGGCGGCTTCAACGTCATGGCTGCCGCCAGTCGCCATGGCATGCCGGTGGTTTACCTGGGGCGCCACGGTGATGGCCGGTTCGGCGATGTGGCGCGCCAGGCCATGGCGAAGGAGGGCATCCAGGCCGCGTTACCTGCCACTCCCGGGCAGGATACCGGCCTGTGTGTGGCGTTGATCGAACCGTCTGCCGAACGCACGTTTATTTCCTATGTCGGAGCCGAAGGCGGGCTCTCGGCCTCGGACCTGAGCAGCGTTCAGGTGAGCGACGAGGATTATGTCTACGTCAGCGGGTACAGCCTGATGCACCCGGGCAAGGTGCAGATCCTGCTGGATTGGCTGAGTGCATTGCCTGCGGGTGTCAGCGTGACATTCGATCCGGGCCCGCTGGTCGATACGCCGGGCGGCGAAGTGATGGCGACTTTGCTGCCATTGGTGAAACTGTGGAGCAGCAACCGCGAGGAAGCGTTGCGGTTTACCCAATGCGACGACATCGCCGAGGCGCTGGATCGCCTGGCGCAGTTACTGCCCGAAAACGCATTGATCGTAGTGCGTGACGGGCCGAAAGGTTGCTGGATCCGTGACGGCCAGCAGATCAGTCACGTGCATGGTTTTCCGGTAACGGCAGTGGACACCAACGGCGCGGGTGACGCCCATGCCGGGGTGTTGCTGGCGAACCTGGCGGCAGGGCGGTCGGTGGAGCAGGCGGCGTTGCGGGCCAATGCGGCGGCAGCGATTGCGGTGACACGTCGCGGGCCAGCGACGTCACCGACAGCGGCTGAAGTCGATGTGTTGGTTAATGGCTGATCGCAAACCCTGTAGGAGCGGACTTGTCCGCGAAGGCGTCAGCACAGGCGATATCTTCCTGGTCTGAAACATCGCTTTCGCGGACAAGTCCGCTCCTACAAGGGCATTTCACCGAACAATCTTGTCCACATGGATTTCCAGCTTCTTGAGCCGGTACCAGAAGCTGCGTTCGGAGATGCCGATCAGTTGTGCAGCGGCGGCCTGTACGCCGTTGGTTTCCTGGAGTGCGGAGAGGATGTAGGCCTTTTCCACTTCGGCCAGCGCTGCATCGAGGTCTTTCGGGATGCCGGGGCTGTCGGTGAACAGGTTGGCGGCCGTGTTTTCACTCGGGCGCGAACCAAACAGATAAGCCGGCAGGTCCTGCTCTTCAATGACGTGGCTGGAGGCGACGATGGTGGCGCGCTCCACGCAATTCTGCAGCTCGCGGATGTTCCCCGGCCACGGATAGTTGGTCATTGCCAGCAGCGCATCCGGGCTGAAGCCGGTGATGCGTTTGCCTGCCGTGGCGCCCATGGTATGGGCAAAGTGGCGGGCCAGCGGCGCGATGTCTTCGACCCGGTCGCGCAGGGCGGGCAGGGGGATCGGGAATACATTGAGCCGGTAATACAGGTCTTCGCGGAATTCCTTCTTGGCCACCGCTTCCAGCAGGTCTTTGTTGGTGGCCGCGATCACGCGCACGTCGACCTTGCGCTCGCGCGGGTCGCCCACCGGCTCGATCACACGCTCTTGCAAGGCCCGCAGGATCTTGGCCTGCAACGCCAGCGGCATGTCGCCCACTTCGTCGAGAAACAGCGTGCCCTTGTCGGCCTGCATGAAACGTCCGACGCGATCCGACACGGCGCCGGTAAAGGCACCCTTGCGGTGGCCGAACATTTCGCTTTCCAGCAGGCCTTCTGGGATTGCCGCGCAGTTGACAGCAACGAAGGGCTTGTCGGCGCGATTGCCATGTTTATGGATCGCTCGGGCGACCATCTCTTTGCCGGTGCCACTCTCACCGGTCAGCAGGATGGTGGCGTTGCTCTCGCGCACGGAGTCAACGGCATGCAGTACGCGACGAAAGGTCGGGCTGTCGCCCACCAGGCTGTCGATCTGCTGATGTTCGTCCAGCTCTGCCCGCAGGCGCACGTTGTCACGCAGGATGTCGCGAAACTGCAGCGCCTTATTGACGGTAATGTCCAGCTCGTCGATGTCGAACGGTTTGCTGATGTAGTCGTAAGCGCCATTACGCATCGATTGCACGGCGTTTTTAACGGTGCTGTAGGCGGTCATCACAATCACGGGCAACTGCGGAAAGCGCAGTTTGATTTCAGCCAGCAATTGCGGCCCGTCCATGCCCGGCATGCGCCAGTCACTGATTACAAGGTCGATGTCTTCGCGTTCCAGCACGGTCAAGGCGTGCAGGCCGTTACTGGCCGTGAACACCTGAATGTCGTTCTGGCTCAGGGCCGAGGCCAGCAAATCGCAGAGCTTGGGCTCGTCGTCAACCACCAGTACGTTATGCGTCATGACTGATTTCCTTGCTGAGCGCTTTGTCATGGGAGGCTAGATACAAATTGAACGTCGCGCCTGCACCTTGCTCGCTGACGCACTCTACACGGCCGTCATGGTTGTCCATGATTGAAAAGACTTTCGCCAGCCCCAGGCCGGTTCCCGATGCCTTGGTAGTGACAAAGGGGTTGAAGATGCGGTCAAGCATGTCAGGTTCTACGCCATGGCCAGTGTCGGAAACACTGATGATGGTGTTTTCCTGCTCAATAGCAATGCCAAGGGTCAGACGTCCGCCGTCCGGCATGGCATCGATGGCATTGAGCACCAGGTTCAGGCAGGCCTGGGTCAGTTGGCGGGCATCGGCATAAATGGTGGCTTTTGGGGCTTGTTCGTCGATAACGGCATCGATGTTGTGGATCGCCAGTTCCGGTGCGCAGAAACCCAGCAGGTCTTCGAGCAGCGGCCTTGCCTGTTGCGTCGAGCGGATCGGCGCGCTGGGTTTGGCGAAGTCGAGGAATTCGGTGATCAGGTCGTTGATCCGCGTCACCTCGGAAATCACATACTCCAGGTGGCGCATGTCGGTTTCCGGCAGGCTGGCGCGACGGTGCAGCAACTGGGTCGCGGTCTTGATGATGCCCAGCGGGTTACGGATTTCATGGGCCAGGCCCATGGCGACTTCGCCCAGGGTATGCAGGCGGTCACGACGGCGAAGCTGCGCTTCCAGGTGCTGAAGTTCGCGCAGGCGCTCGGTCATGTGATTGAAGGTAATGCTCAGGTCAGCCAGTTCGTCGCTGCCGATGACTTCGACACGCTGCTGATAATCACCTGCGGTCACCGCCTTCACGCCTTCGGACAGGCCGCGCAGAGGTCGGGTCAAGTGCTGGGAAATCATCCAGCCGGCACTCAGGGACAACGCCGAACCCACCAGCAGGATCAACAGGAACAGGTTGCTCTGATTAACCAGCCCCACCAGCGAGGTATGGCGCAGCAGGCCGCTGAAAATCACGCCCTGGACTTCGCCCCGGTCGTTGAGGATCGGGGAATACAGGCCACTGTAGCGGCTGGTGGATTGCTCGCTCGGCTGTTTGGTGTCCAGCAGGATCTGTTCGACCTTGTGCGGCACTTGCAATGGATGGCCGTCGAAGCGCTGGGTGGCAAATATCTCGCCGAAGCCGCTGCTGTTCTTCAGGTACAGGCGCAAGTCCAGGGAGTGCACGTCGGCGACGCTGGTCAGGAAGTTGCTGTCCAGGTAAGAGACGATCACCAGGTCGTAGTCGACGTTGTCCTGCACGGTATGAAAGGTGGAAACCACCGCGCCCACGGACGTACCGCCGTTGATCACGGTCTGTAGTACGGCCTTTGGCGCCATGTTGATCTGGCTGACGATGTCGTCCGACACGGTTGAAAACACCGTATGGTGATCGCTGGTGCGAATCAGGGCTACTACGTCGATGCCCATGGCGTCGGCGATGTCGGCAATCCTGCGGTCATGCCTGGCTGCCGCTTCGGAGCTGGGGCGGATATAGCTGAGGAACAGTTGCGCGGCCCGGGCATTGTCGACCAGCAGTTCGCTGATTTCGTCGTTGACGATCTTGGTCGATTCCTGGAGCCAGATGCGCACGTTGCTTTCGAAAATCTGAGACAGCGTGGTCGCCGCAAGTTCTGCGGCGATCATGGTCGGGATCACGCTGACTAGCCAGAACGCCAGTACCAGCTTGCGCTGTACGCTCCAGCGCGACAGGGAGAAGAAGGAGCGGGTGGGGCGTTCTTGAGGCTTGGTCATCGATTCTCGCCTATTGCCGCGGCCATGGCAGGGTCGTAGCGGTCTGGGCGGATGATCAGTTTGGCCAGCTTGAGCAGGCTATTGAGCAACCAGTTGCGGTGGCGGAAGAACATCATATTTCCGTGGAACTGGCAGCCAAAACGGGTTTTGCTGGCATATCCAGCCTGTCCCGCTTCGTATACGGGGATGCCGTTGCGAATGCAGAAGTCGACGTTCTCCAGCCAGCTGCGCGCATACAGGTTGTGGTCCCGGGTGCGATCGACATCATGGGCGAAGAATTTATCGATCAACCGTTGGTCGTCGAGCAGCATCAGGTTGAAGGCCACCAATTGGTCATCGATCCAGTAGAGCACGCAGGCGGAGCGGTCGCCGAGTTGCTCCAGAACACTGATGAAGTAGGCTTCATCCAGGCGTTCGAACTGCAGGTCGCTGCGCGCCAGGGTGGCTTCGTACAGGCGCATCATTTCCGGCAAGACGTCTTTTACCTCACGCCGCCATTCAATACGGGGCGCGGGGCCACGCAAGGTCCGGCGCAGGTCTTTGCGAGTCGACTTGCCCAGCGAGCCCAGGTACGAGTCAATCGAGCCGAACTGGATCGACAAGGTCGCGCTGGGCAGGCTTGGTATGGCCTGCAGGTTTTGTGCACGGCAGGCTGCCGTCCACGCGGAATCTGTGGTGGGTGCATCTTTGACGGCCATCAGGCCGATCTTGAAATGGTCAGCATCGCTGCGGGCCATTTGCAGCAGGCGGGTCAACGCCTGGTCGCGTTGCTGTTCAGTCAAATGGCTGGCCGTACCGACGTTACAGCGTTCGGTTACGGGGGAGCCAATGGCATACAGCGACAACGACAGGGCGTTGGGCCAGACACGATTCAGGGCGTCAGTCAGGCGTTTGCCTGCACCCTGCATCGTGGTGAGGTTGTAGTGCGTGATGAAGGCCGGAGCCACCGCCAGCAGGGTCTTGCCGTCGAAGACAGCGAGGTAGCGCCATTGGAATCCGGCGACACCGGCTTTTTCGACGGCCAGGTAGTAATCCCAGTTTTCCAGCGTGTCGGCGAAACAATCGTTCCACGTTGCACGGTCGATATGCTGGATGCTATCGAAGGCTTGGGCAGTGAGCATGAGGTCAGGCCATTTTCCGCTGTTCGTCTGGCATCTGGTCGGCTTGTGGCGCTTGGGCTTCAGGCGACACTTTAGCTTCGGGGGCCAGTGCTTCAATGAAATCGGCGGTCATGCTGACAACAGTCTTGTACTGCTTGTCGACGGTGATCATGTGGTAGCAGTCATCGAGCAGGACCTTGGTGACAGGGCCGCCCAGGTGCTGTTCCACATAATCAGCGTTCTTGCTGCTGGCGATATCGTCGTTGTCGGAGTGCATGACCAACGCCGGGGTCTTGATCGAAGGCATCTCGGTCTTGACCACGGCAATCATGCGCCGAAGCTCACGCACCACCAGGCCGGACATGGTCAACAATCCGGCCTCGCTGCTTTCACCTGCTTTCATCTGGCGCTCAACGACGGCCCGCAAGCGGTCGTCCTTGATGCCATAAGGGAAGCTTTCCTTGAAGCCGCACAAATGCACGCCGATGAACGGGATTGGCATCACGAAAGGCAGCAGCACGATGGCTTTCGGGATGTTCCAGCCGTCGTAGCGCAACGTCGTGGAGTAGAGCATCAGGCCGGCGATTTCCGGGAACTCGGCTGCCATGTGCATCGACAGCACTGCGCCCATGGACAGCCCGCCCACGAACACTTTTTCGTGCCGTGCGCGAACGCCCAGGTAGGTTTTGCGCGCGCTTTCGTACCACTGATGCCACTTGGTGGCTTTCAGGTCGTCGTCGGTGCCGCAGTGACCGATCAGCGTGGGCACGTAAACCGTGCAACCACGCTTGGCCAGGCCTTTGGCAATCTGACGGAGCTCCATCGGAGTGCCGGTCAGGCCGTGGACCAAAAGGACCCCGACCGGACCACTACCGAGAACGAAACCGGCGTTGCCTTCGCCCATGTCGATCTCTGGCAGGCTCACCGCTTCATTGCCCGATGCAGGAGGCGATCGAGCAGGGCCAGGCCCAGGTCGATTTCCGGGTAGCTGATTTCCAGCGACGGAGCCAGGGTGATGACGTTCTTGTAGTAACCGCCCACGTCGAGGATCAGGCCCAGACGCTTACCGTCGATCTCGATGTCGCCCTTCATGCCTTCTTCAACCATGAAGTCCAGGGTGGCCTTGTCTGGAGTGAAGCCGTCAGCCGTGCAGATTTCTGCACGCAGCGCCAGGCCCAGACCGTCGACGTCGCCGATGATCGGATAGCGTTTCTGCAACTCTTGCAGGCCTTCCAGGAAGTATTTGCCCTTGGCCATGACCATCGCGCCGTAGTCGACTTCGGAGGTCATTTTGAACATTTCCAGACCTACAGCCGTACCCAGTGGGTTGGAGGCGAAGGTGGAGTGAGTCGAACCTGGTGGGAAGATCTTCGGATTGATCAGCTCTTCACGAGCCCAGATACCGCCCAGTGGGTTCAGGCCGTTGGTCAATGCCTTACCGAAGACGATAACGTCTGGCTTGACGTCGAAGTGCTCGATGGACCACAGCTTGCCGGTGCGCCAGAAACCCATCTGGATTTCGTCGACGACCATCAGGATGCCGTGCTGATCCAGCACTTGCTTGAGTTCACGGTAGAAGTTCATTGGCGGGATTACGTAGCCGCCAGTGCCCTGGATAGGCTCGACGTAGAACGCAGCATATTCGCTGGAGCCTACTTTCGGGTCCCAGACGCCGTTGTATTCAGTTTCGAACAGGCGGGCGAACTGCTGAACGCAGTAGCTGCCGTATTCTTCCTTTGTCATGCCTTTCGGGCCACGGAAGTGGTACGGGAACGGGATGAACTGCGCACGCTCGCCGAAGTGGCCGTAGCGGCGACGATAGCGGTAGCTGGAAGTGATCGACGAAGCGCCCAGGGTACGACCGTGGTAGCCGCCCTCGAAGGCGAACATCAGGCTCTTGCCGTTGGTGGCGTTACGCACGACTTTCAGGGAGTCTTCGATGGACTGCGAGCCACCGACGTTGAAGTGCACGCGACCGTCCAGGCCGAACTTGTTCTTGGCGTCGACCGCGATGCGCTCGGACAGCTCGATCTTGCCTTTGTGCAGGTACTGGCTGGCAATCTGCGGCAGGGTGTCGATCTGTTGCTTGAGAGCGTTGTTCAGGCGTGGGTTGGAGTAACCGAAGTTAACCGCCGAGTACCACATTTGCAGGTCCAGGTAAGCCTGGTCGCTGGTGTCGAAAACGTACGAACCTTCGCAGCGGCTGAAAATGCGCGGTGGCTCGATGTAGTGAACGGTATCGCCGTACGAGCAATACTTGGCTTCTTTATCCAGAAGAATCTGGTCTTCAGGGGTAGCGATACGGATATCAGACATGGTGGAAAAGTTCCTGCTGTTCAATAGGCAAGCGAGCTACGTTGGTCGGCGTGTTGTTAGGCAACAGCGCCAGCAGCTCAGGCAGTTCGGAGAATGAATCGAAGCGCACGTAAGGGATGCCTTTACGTTCGCAATGGTCGGCCAGACTATTCTTGGCGAACACGAAGTCCGCAGTCTCGGCTACGCACATGTCGGACTTACCGTCGCCGATCACCAACACGCGTTTGCCTTGTGGCGTGGATTTGCATTTGCAGTTGCCGGACGCTGCACGGCAGGCGTCGCTGGCATAGGGGAACACGATGCGCCAGCTGTCCTGGTCAACCTGGCGCAAGCCGTTGGCGATGATTGGCAACAACGGCGATTCGTTACGCGATAGAATTCGCGCAATACCTTGTTCCAGGCCATCGCTTACGACGTCCATTGTGGCGCCGCGGCTCAGGACATGGTCAACGAACGCCGGGAACGCCGGGTCGATCCTGACGGTGTCAAAAAGGGCCAGCAGCTCTGCGGGGGTCGCTTTGACCAGCGCCAGTTGTCGGCTCAGGCATTCGCGTGAACCGATCTTGCCGCTGAGCCATTCGTCTTCGACAGCTTCCCAGCTAGGGTCGGCGAAACGTTCGAGAATAGTGTCGATCACGTCGGTCCGGGTGATCGTCCCGTCAAAATCACACACGATATGCCAGTGCATCATTTGCGTTTGCCTATAGCTGTTTTGGTAAAAGGCTCGCTGCCAGGTATGGCGCGTCAGCGCTTGCAGGGGGTAGAGCATGTACTGTGCCAAAAACGTAAAACCCGGCAGGGCTGGGCGTTTGGCCAGATCAGGGACGTGAAACCGAGGTTGAAGCTACAATTTTTGTAGCTCACTACAAACAACATCAGTGCTTGCGTGACAACGTCGGCTAAGGATTGATGTGCACCATCCATTACTACGAGGCGAATTCATGCGCTGGCTAGATCGTTCATTGTTGTTGGCCGGATTGCTATGTGCCTTCCCTGTTTGCTATGCCACTGAAGGTCCCGGTATCACCGGGGATCTGGGCGCGGGCTTCAGCTACGGCCCCCATGACCCTACGGGTGTTCATTACCAGACGCAACCCATTCCTTACGTCGACCTGGCCTGGGGCCCGGTCAACCTGAGTGCTGACGGCGGTTTGTCCTGGGATGCCTTCAAGACCAACGACTGGAGCATAGGGCCTTTCGTCAATTACGTGGAAGGGCGTAATGCCAGCGGCAAGCTCCGCGGCCTGCATGACGTGCCGGACATGGCCGAAGTGGGCGGTTTTGTTGAATACAGCCCGGTAGAGTACTGGCGCGTGTTCGCTGAGCTGGGCCGTGCTTACGGCGGCAGATCACGGCAGGGCGGGGTGATGGGCCGGGTTGGCACAGAGGTGGACTACCCGCTCGGCATGGGGATTTACGGCGGCACCACCGTGACCGGGCACTTCTCCGATGGCCGTCAGGCGCAGACCTTTTTTGGTGTCGATGCCGCTGAGTCCCGGCACTCGGGCCTTGACCAGTACAACGCCAGTGGCGGCCTGCAAAACATGTCGCTGAACCAGAGCTTCCGTTTCCCCCTGGGCGGTAACTGGGCACTGTTGACCAGCGCGACCTGGACTCGTCTGGTCAACTCCGCTGAAGAAAGCCCGATCGTGACAGATCGCGGCAATAGCGATCAGTTTCAAGCCGATGTTGCGATCGCCTATCACTTCTGAAAGATGAAACATGATCACCGGCGCGGGGGATGCGCGTCGGTTGGTCTGTCATTTGCAATGTCCTGATGAACTCACCTGATCAGAGGAAGTTTTTCATGGCTCGTCCCGTTTACCGCTGGCTTGCTTACTCGCTTTGGGATCTGATCCCGATTGCGATGGGGCTGGCGCATTTTGCGTTCGTGGTCTGGTTGGTCACGGCTTTTCACAGCCTGTCCTGGTGGGCGTTTGTGCCACTGGCGCTGCTGTATGCCGTCAGCCTGTCGTGGAGCATCAACAGCATTTCCCACAACCAGATCCACAATCCGTACTTCACCGTGCCCTGGATGAACCGCGCGTTCGACCTGTTACTGTCGGTGACCGTCGGTTTTTCGCAAACCCTGTACCGTGATATCCACAACCGTCACCACCGTGGCAACGCTGACCTGCCGGATGCCAATGGCGACACCATTGACCCGCTTTCCATCTATCGCCACGGCAAGAATGGCGAACCGGAAAACGTCTGGAGCTACACCTTCGTCAGTTTCTTCCGGGATGACCCGAAGGCCTTTTACGAAGAAATGAAGCGCAAGCATCCCAAGGACGCGAGCTGGGTCAAGGTCGAAATCTACGTGACTGTAGCGTTCTACCTGTTGCTGGCATTGCTGAGCTGGAAGGCCGTGCTGGTGCTGCTGCCGTTCTGGTACTTCGGCCAGTCGCTGTCCTCGCTCAATGGCTACTACGAGCACCTGGGTGGTAACCCGGACCTGCCTATCGCCTGGGGCGTGAGTTCTTACAGCGTGCTGTACAACGCGATCTGGATGAACAACGGCTACCACGCCGAGCACCACTACCGTCCGAAGATGCACTGGACCAAGGTCAAGGCGTTCCACCGCGAGATCCGGGATCAGCAGAAAGCCGCAGGCGTGCGGGATATCCCCGTGTCACACGGCCTGGGCTTTTTGATTTCGCATCCGAAGAAGTAACTGAGGTGATCGTTCCACGCTCTGCGTGGTAACGATCAGGCAGGATGGTGCGCGTTTTCTACGATGCCGTTTCATCCCCATCGGCCAGCAACGCAATCCCGACGATGATCACCAGCACGCCAGCCCAGTGCAGCAGGCTGATGTGTTCACCCAGGCCCAGCCATGAGCCGAGCATCACGCCGACAAACACCAGCGAACTCAGCGGGAATGCCAGGGAAAGCGTGCTGCGGCGCAGGATCAGCATCCAGGTGAAGAACGCGCAGATGTAGCAACCGATGGCTACCCAGACGCCTGGCGTGACGAACACTTGCCCCAGCCATTGCAGGTTGAAGTCCATCTGCCCCAGGTCATCGCCACCGACCTTGGTCGCGATCTGTCCGCCACTTTCAAAAATGATCAACAGCGCCCAGAGCACGACGGTGCCCAGTCGCCCGTGGAGCCAGTCCATGCGGGTAGAAGGGGTCATTATTACTTCTCTTTCACTCATTGATCAGGCCTCAGGTTCCGGCAATCGCCACGATCATCACACCCAGGGTGATGACCAGCGTGCCGAGCCAGCGACGTACGCTGACGGTTTCTTTCAAGACCAGTTTGCCGGCCAGTACCACGCCGACGTAACCCAGGGCGGCCGAAGGGAACAGCAGGCTTAGCGGGGCGCGGGAGAGCGCTTCGAGCCAGACGAAGAATTCGACGGCATACGCACCGACCCCGGCCCACAACAGCGGGGCGTTGAACACCTGGCCCCAGAAGGCGTTCAGCCGAAAGCCGCCTTCTAGTTCAGGCAGGCGGTCCAGGCCGATCTTGAAACAGAGCTGGCCGATTACGTCCAGCACGATGGACAGCGCGACCAGGATGACAACGGTCAGGGTCATGGAAACAGTTCCTCGAACAGCTTGATCAGTGCGGCATTGGTGTGGGCATTACGCAAAATGTCCAGTTGGCTCCAGCGGTCGGCCGGTGGCTGGTCGGACTTGGCTTCCCAGCGTTTGAGCGGGTTGCTGTGCGCGGGCTTGGCGAACTCGCCGCAGACATCGATGCCGATCACCCGCTTGCGTGCAGCCAGCATGCAAAGGGCTTCGAGCAGGTGGGTCAGGCGCATCCCGCCCTGGTCCCAGTTGGTGGCGGCGTCTTCGCTGGCCAGTACGTCCTTGTCGATGGTGATCCAGACGGCTTCTGTGGGCAGGCTGTCGATCATCGAGGTCAGGAACGGCGTCCAGTCCAGGTCCGCCAGGTTGCGCCAATGCAGGTAGTTTTCCCGCTGCTCATGGCCAGCGCCGTCACCGATGTTGCCCCAGACCTTGGAAGGCGCATGCTGCCAGGGGAACAATTGCAGGTCGCCGCGTTTCAAGGCCCCAAGGTTACCGCCCCGCAGTTGTGGGGTATCCAGGTCTTCGCTGCAGGGGCCAAGGGTCACGATGCGCTTTACGTTGGGCATCTTTAGCGCACGGTTGACCCACGAGCCGCAATGCCGCTTGGGCGCCAGGCGCACCCAGTCGGGATGGTTGTCGAAATGGATCAGGCTGACCGGCTCAGGCAGATCGGTCAGGAACGCAGGCGTCAGGTGATGATAATCACCGGAACCTACGAAGTAGATTTCTGGTTTGTTGCCTACAGGTCTGGCGCGATGCGCAAGGTGGGCAGCGAAGCGTTGGTAATTCTTTTCCGTGGACCAGAGCCGCAATTTCGGGCCCAGTTCCAGCAAGTCCATGCGCGTGGCGCGGCCGTCTGCGAGCCGCTCGGCAATCGGTGCCTGAGCGGTCAGGCTGTGGTCGAGATCAAGAATATTCAAAGGTCGGGTTCACCTGTACCAATAAGAAAGCCGGCCGGCGGGCCTTTGAGGGGGTAATGCAAGGCTTGTGCCGCTATAGCTGATGGTTCCCACGCTCTGAACTGACCCCCAAAAGTTGGACACCAATCCTGACTTTTGGGGTGTTCACCATGGGCAAATATTCCACGCAGTTCAAAACCACAGCGATCAAGACCTACATCGATGGCAGCGAGGGCTTTCGCAAG
>Ga0209855_1000068_pt1 | contig 36581 bp, 32 predicted proteins | sample OrgsoiDNA_201063_FD_185811 | JGI IMG/M metagenome (GOLD analysis project Ga0209855, IMG submission 185811) | Permafrost soil microbial communities from the Arctic, to analyse light accelerated degradation of dissolved organic matter (DOM) -... | ecosystem: Environmental > Terrestrial > Soil >...
CGAGTACATCCGTTACTACAATCATGACCGAATCAAATCGAAGCTCGGTGGATTGAGTCCTGTGGAGTTCAGGACTCAATCTGTGGGTATATGGCAATAAACTGTCCAACATTTTGGGGTCAGTTCACCCTGTAGGAGCGGACTTGTCCGCGAAGGCGTCAGCACCGGCGATATCTTCCGCGCCTGAAACATCGCTTTCGCGGACGAGTCCGCTCCTACAAGTTTTGCCATTTCCCTGCCATGAAATCCTTCCTGTATAGCCTTGGGCCATCAATCGCCCACCTTGATGGCCAATAATCCGTCAGAATATTCCGATAATGCGGCTTAAACGTGCTGCAGCCATGTCGGAAAGTACCCATATAACGTGTGGGATGCTGGGCTATACTCAGCCCGCTTTGGGCCGTCTGTCGGTCCGCTTCTTGAACTCGGCTGCCACAGCCGGTGTTGAACTCTTGAGGGCTGACTGTGAAGAACTGGACCTTGCGCCAACGGATTCTGGCGAGTTTCGCTGTGATCATCGCCATCATGTTGTTGATGGTTGTCGTGTCTTACTCCCGACTGCTATCGATCGAATCCAGCGAGGAAGATGTCCGGCTCGACGCTATACCCGGTGTCTATTTCAGCACCCTGGTGCGCAGCGGCTGGGGTGAAAGCTACATTCGTACCCTTGAGCTGATTGGCGAAGGCAAGGCCCGTACATTGAGCCGGACCGAGCAGGACCAGTTCCAGGAGTTCGATACCCGTCTGCAGGCCCAGATGGACAACTACAAGAAGACCATCTTCGATGACATCGATGAAGGTAACTTCGCGACATTTGAAAAACAGCGTGTTGAATACCTGAAGCTCTTGGGCCAAGTGCTGGATACCTATCAAAAGGGCGATTACGCCTCCGCCAAGGCGATGTTCTACGAGCAAGTGAATCCGATCTGGCTTCAGGGTCGCCGACAGCTCAACGACATCATCACTGTCAACAAACAGCTGGCTGACACATCCAGTAATAACATCGCTTCGGCCGTGACTGGCGCCAAAATCAGCATGGGCATTTCCCTGTTGATCGCCGTTCTTGCGGCGGCGGCCTGCGGCCTGCTGTTGATGCGCGCGATCATGGCGCCCATGCAGCGCATCGTCGCGATTCTTGAAATCATGCGCACTGGCGACCTGAGCAAGCGTCTGAACCTGGAACGTAAGGATGAGTTCGGCGCGGTAGAAACCGGCTTCAACGACATGATGACCGAGCTGACCGGGCTGGTTTCCCAGGCCCAGCGCTCCTCGGTACAAGTCACCACCTCAGTGACCGAAATCGCCGCAACGTCCAAGCAGCAGCAGGCAACCGCCACTGAAACCGCCGCCACCACCACCGAGATCGGTGCGACTTCACGGGAAATTGCAGCAACCTCCCGTGACCTGGTGCGCACCATGACCGAAGTGACTTCGGCGGCCGATCAGGCGGCAATCCTCGCAGGCTCCGGCCAACAGGGTCTGACGCGCATGGAAGAAACCATGCACCAGGTGATGGGCGCGGCCGATCTGGTCAACGCCAAGCTGGCGATCCTCAATGAGAAGGCCGGCAACATCAATCAGGTGGTGGTGACCATCGTCAAGGTCGCCGACCAGACCAACCTGCTGTCTCTCAACGCCGCCATCGAGGCCGAGAAAGCGGGCGAGTACGGCCGTGGTTTTGCTGTGGTTGCCACGGAAGTGCGTCGCCTGGCCGACCAGACGGCCGTGGCGACCTACGACATCGAGCAAATGGTGCGCGAGATTCAGTCGGCCGTGTCGGCAGGCGTCATGGGGATGGACAAGTTTTCGGAAGAAGTTCGCCGTGGCATGTTCGAAGTGACCCAGGTGGGCGAGCAGCTTTCGCAGATCATTCACCAGGTGCAGGCCCTGGCGCCGCGGGTGTTGATGGTCAACGAAGGCATGCAGGCTCAGGCCACGGGTGCCGAACAGATCAATCAGGCGCTGGTGCAGTTGGGCGATGCCAGCAGCCAGACCGTGGAGTCATTGCGTCAGGCAAGTTTTGCCATCGACGAATTGAGCCAGGTTGCGGTGGGACTACGCAGCGGCGTCTCGCGTTTCAAAGTCTGAGCCCGTCTGATGATCGAGCATTCAGCCAAACGCGGCAGCCATGTGCAGGCGCAAAACAAATTGTTTCTGCTGTTTCGCATCGGCGACGAGCGTTACGCCCTGGCGGCAGTGGAAATCGCCGAGGTGTTGCCGCGCTTGCAGCTCAAGCCCATCGCCCAGGCACCCCATTGGGTGGCCGGGGTGTTTGCCCATCGCGGTGCCGTGGTGCCGGTGATCGACCTCAGCGCGTTGACGTTCGGCCATGAGGCGCAGGCGCGTACCAGTACGCGTCTGGTGCTGGTGCATTACCGGCCCGATGCCGAGCGACCTGCCCAGCGCCTCGGGCTGATTCTGGAACAGGCCACCGACACCCTCCGTTGCGCGCCTTCGGAGTTCAAGGACTACGGCCTGGACAACCGCGAAGCCCCGTACCTTGGGCCGGTGCGTGAAGATGAGCACGGCTTGCTGCAATGGATTCACGTGCAGGATCTGCTCAGCGATCCGGTGCGCGAGCTGCTTTACCCCGCAGAGCCCTTGAGCGTCGAGCTGTTCGAGGGCGCACCATGAGTGAAGAGTCGCGCTTCTTCGGTTTCCTCAAGGACCGCATTGGTCTGGATGTCGCCTCGGTCGGTGAGGCGATCATCGAACGTGCTGTGCGCCAGCGCCTTACGATTTGCCGCTCTGCCGACAGCGAAAGCTACTGGCAACTGCTGCAGACGTCCGCCGATGAACAGCAAGCGTTGATCGAAGCGGTGATCGTGCCGGAGACCTGGTTTTTCCGTTACCCGGAGTCGTTCGTGACCCTGGGCAAGCTGGCCATGGCACGCATCGGCGAACTGGCCAGTGCCCGCCCGTTGCGGATCCTCAGCTTGCCGTGTTCCACGGGGGAGGAGCCGTATTCCATTGCCATGGCCTTGTTCGATGCAGGGTTGGCTTCGCATCAGTTCAAGGTCAATGCCATCGACGTCAGCCCGCTTTCAATTCAGCGGGCCAGGCTGGCGGTGTACGGCAAGAACTCATTCCGCGGCAGCGAAATCGGCTACCGCGACCGCTATTTCACCCCGCTCAACGATGGATATCAACTGGAAGACCGGGTGCGCGAACGGGTCGATTTCCAGACAGGCAACCTGCTCGATCCACAGTTGCTGTTCGCCCAGTCCGCTTATGACTTCCTGTTCTGCCGCAACCTGATGATTTACTTCGACGTCGAAACCCAACGGCAAGTGCTGACGGTGCTCAAGCGCATGACCCGCGAGGACGGCGTTCTGTTCATCGGGCCAGCCGAAGGCAGCTTGTTGTCACGGCTGGGCATGCGCTCGATCGGCATTGCCCAGTCGTTCGCGTTCGTGCGCCAGGAAGAGATCGTCCAGGAGCCTGCACCCGTATTCGTCGCCACGCCGTTTGCCGAGGTTCCTCGCCCGGCCCCGCGCCCCATCAGCGAGCCGGTTGCGCGGCCTCGGCCACGGTCCTTTGCGCTGCCGCCATTGCCTGGGGCAGGTCAGTTATCGGTGGTTCCTGGCAAGGGCGCCGATGCCTTGCTGGCTGAAATCGCCCGCCTGGCCAATGAAGGCAAAAGCGCCGATGCCCAGTCGGCCTGCGAGCGTTATCTGCAACACCATGAGCCGGTGGCTTCGGTTTTCTACTGGCTCGGCCTGCTCAGTGAAGTGGCAGGCAAAGCCGCAGATGCCCAAGGGTTTTATCGCAAGGCGTTGTACCTGCAACCACAGCACCCGGAAACCCTGGCGCAACTGGCGGCCTTGCTGGCCTCACAGGGCGATGCGGCGGGGGCGCTGCGCTTGCAGCAGCGTGCGGCGCGCAGTGTGAATAAAGAAGGAAGCAACCGATGACGGGCCTGCACCGCGAATTGCGCGTCATCCATGAAGATGCCCAGGCGATTGATGATTGCTGGAACCGCATTGGTATCCATGGCGATCGCTCTTGCCCCTTGCTGGCTGAGCACATTCATTGCCGCAATTGCTCGGTGTATTCATCGGCCGCCACCCGTTTGCTGGATCGCTATGCCCTGACTCAGGAACACCGCACCCAGGTCCAGGGCGGCGAACAGGCGAGCGAGATCACGACCCGTTCGATTCTGGTGTTCCGCCTGGGCGAAGAATGGCTGGGCCTGCCCACCCGTTGCCTGGTGGAGGTCGCGACCCTGCAAGCGATTCACTCGTTGCCACATCAACGTTCACGGGCCTTGCTGGGTGTCGCCAACGTGCGGGGCGCACTGGTGGCGTGCCTGTCGCTGGTGGAGTTGCTGGGCCTGGACAACACGCTGGTGGCGGTGCAGTCAACGCGGGTCATGCCGCGCATGCTGATCGTTGCCGCCCAAGGTGGCCCGGTGGTGGTGCCAGTGGATGAGGTCGATGGTATCCATGCTATCGACCAGCGCGAACTGGATGCGGCCTCGACCTCCGGGGAGCATGCCACTGCGCGGTTCACCCGTGGCGTGTTGCAGTGGAAGAGTCGCAGCCTGCGCCTGCTGGATGAAGAACAGCTGTTGTCGGCAGTGAACCGGAGCCTGTCATGACCCCCGATCAAATGCGCGACGCTTCGTTGTTCGAACTGTTCACCCTGGAGGCAGAAGCCCAGACCCAGGTACTGAGCGCCGGCTTGCTGGCCCTTGAACGCAACCCGACCCAGGCCGAGCATCTGGAAGCCTGCATGCGCGCCGCCCACTCGCTCAAGGGCGCGGCGCGGATAGTGGGGGTGGACGCCGGGGTCAGCGTGTCCCATGTGATGGAAGATTGCCTGGTCAGCGCCCAGGAAGGGCGGCTGTACTTGCAGCCCGAGCACATTGACGCCCTGTTGCTGGGCACCGACCTGCTGATGCGCATTGCCACCCCCGGTGTCAGCGTCGGGCAGCCGGATATCGATGTCTACGTGTCGCAGATGAATCTGCTGCTGAACACCTCGTCGGGTGCCGGTGCGACGAAACCCCCGGCAGCAGGGATGACCTCTGCCGACGAATTATTGCTGGCCAACTCACTGCTGCTGTCAGGCTCGTCACCCAGCGGATTCGATTTTTCGGCGTCAGGGTTGCTAACACCTGACCCTGTGCTGTCCGGGCTGCGCATGACGCTGCCCAGCCCGGAACCGGTGGTTCCCAGCGAACCCGCGCCCGTCGACAACCCACCCCTCGAGCGGCGTGTAACGGAAGGTGGCGAACGGGTTTTGCGGGTCACGGCGGAGCGTTTGAACAGCCTGCTCGACCTGTCCAGCAAGTCACTGGTCGAGACCCAGCGGCTCAAGCCTTACCTGACGAACCTGCGGCGTCTCAAGCGCCTGCAAAGCGCCAGTGACCGCGCCCTGGACAGCCTTGAGGCGAGTCTCGGTGAGGCCGGCCTCAATCATGATGCGCAAAAGGCCCTGGAAGAAGCCCGTCGTCTGCTGGCCGAAGCCCAGCAAATGCTGTTGCACCAGACCGCCGAGCTTGACGAATTCGGTTGGCAGTCCAGCCAGCGGGCGCAGTTGCTCTACGACACCGCGCTGGCTTGCCGCATGCGTCCGTTTGCCGATGTTCTGGCCGGGCAGGCGCGCATGGTTCGCGACCTGGGCCGTACCCTGGGCAAGCAGGTGCGCCTGGAAATCGAAGGCGAAAAGACCCAGGTGGATCGCGACGTTCTGGAGAAACTCGAAGCGCCGCTGACCCATCTGCTGCGCAACGCCGTGGACCATGGCATCGAGTTCCCCGAGCAGCGCATCGCCCAGGGCAAGCCTCCTGAGGGCCTGATCCGGCTCAGGGCTTCGCACCAGGCCGGTTTGCTGGTGGTGCAACTGAGTGATGACGGCGGCGGTGTTGATCTGGAGCGTTTGCGCCGTGGCATCGTTGAGCGGCAGCTATCCCCGGCCGAGACGGCTGCGCAGTTGAGCGAAGAAGAGCTGCTGAGCTTCCTGTTCCTGCCCGGTTTCAGCCTGCGTGACAAAGTGACCGAAGTCTCGGGGCGCGGCGTAGGGCTCGATGCCGTGCAGCACATGGTTCGCCAGTTGCGGGGCGGCGTCGAGCTGGTGCAAACCGCAGGACAGGGCAGTCGCTTCCATCTGGAAGTGCCCCTGACGCTCTCGGTGGTGCGAAGCCTGGTGGTGGAGGTCGGCGGCGAGGCCTACGCGTTCCCGCTGGCGCACATCGAGCGCATGATCGACCTCAATAACGAAGACATCGTGCAGGTCGAAGGGCGCCAGCATTTCTGGCACGAAGAACGGCACGTGGGCCTGGTTGCTGCCAGCCAGCTGTTGCAGCGCCCGCAAAACCAGAACACCGAAGGCGTGCTAAAGGTCGTGGTGATTCGCGAGCGCGACGCCGTGTATGGCGTGGCGGTCGAACGTTTCATCGGGGAGCGCACGCTGGTGGTCCTGCCGCTGGATCCGCGCCTGGGCAAGGTCCAGGATATTTCCGCCGGAGCCTTGCTCGACGATGGCTCTGCGGTGCTGATCATCGATGTCGAAGACATGCTGCGTTCGGTGGAGAAACTGCTCAACACCGGGCGTCTGGAACGCATCGATCGGCGCCATCGCCAACTGGACAACCTGCCACGCAAGCGCGTGCTGGTCGTGGATGACTCATTGACGGTTCGCGAGTTGCAGCGCAAGTTGCTGCTCAGCCGTGGCTACGAAGTGGCCGTGGCGGTAGATGGAATGGATGGCTGGAACGCCTTGCGAGCCGAGGACTTCGACCTGTTGATCACCGATATCGACATGCCGCGCATGGACGGCATCGAGCTGGTCACCTTGTTGCGCCGGGATACGCGTTTGCAATCGCTGCCAGTGATGGTGGTGTCTTACAAGGACCGTGAAGAAGACCGCCGCCGGGGTCTGGACGCTGGCGCGGATTACTATTTGGCCAAGGCCAGCTTCCATGACGATGCGCTACTGGACGCCGTCGCGGAGTTGATAGGAGATGCCCACGGATGAAAATCGCCATTGTCAACGACATGCCCATGGCCGTCGAGGCACTGCGTAGAGCGCTGGCATTCGAGCCTGCGCATCAAGTGGCCTGGATCGCGTCCAACGGTGCGGAAGCGGTCAAGCGCTGTGCCGAGTTCACCCCCGACCTGATTCTCATGGACCTGATCATGCCGGTCATGGACGGGGTCGAAGCGACCCGCCAGATCATGGCCGCCACGCCGTGTCCGATTGTGATCGTCACCGTCGACCGGCAGCAGAATGTGCATCGGGTGTTTGAAGCCATGGGGCACGGTGCCATGGACGTCGTTGACACGCCTGCCCTGGGCGCAGGCAACCCGAAAGAGGCGGCGGCGCCCCTGCTGCGCAAGATTCTCAACATCGGCTGGCTGGTGGGGCAACGTGGCAGTCGGGTGCGTACCGTGACAGCGCCGTTGCGTGAAGCTGTGCAGCGCAATGGCCTGGTGGCCATCGGTTCGTCCGCCGGTGGCCCGGCTGCGCTGGAAGTATTGCTCAAGGGCCTGCCGCCACGGTTTGGAGCGGCTATCGTGTTAGTGCAGCATGTGGATCAGGTCTTTGCAGCAGGCATGGCCGAATGGCTGAGCAGCGCGTCGGGTTTACAGGTGCGTCTGGCTCGCGACGGGGAGCCGCCGCAAAGCGGCACGGTCCTGTTGGCGGGCACCAACCACCATATCCGCCTACTGAAGAATGGAACTCTGGCGTATACCGCTGAGCCGGTGAACGAAATTTATCGGCCCTCTATCGATGTCTTTTTCGAGAGTGTGGCCAGCTATTGGAGTGGTGATGCGGTGGGTGTTTTGTTGACGGGAATGGGGCGTGATGGTGCGCAAGGGCTCAAATTGATGCGCGAACAGGGCTTTCTGACCATCGCCCAGGATCAAGGAAGTAGTGCGGTGTATGGCATGCCCAAGGCAGCCGCCGCCATAGATGCTGCAATGGAGATTCGACCGCTGCATACAATTGCACCACGCTTGATGGAGGTCTTCGCGCGATGACTTTCCAGGTGAATTCCCTGCATACGCGTGATCAGGAGACCCCGAATGCATGATTTACAGATGGGCGATTTAAGCGCGAGCGACGAGAACTCGGCCATGGTCCTGCTGGTTGATGACCAGGCCATGATCGGTGAAGCCGTTCGACGCGGCCTGGCCGCCGAGGACAACATCGATTTCCACTTTTGTGCCGATCCACACCAGGCCATCGCCCAGGCGATCCAGATCAAACCGACGGTGATCCTGCAGGATCTGGTCATGCCGGGCCTCGATGGCTTGACGCTGGTGCGGGAATACCGCGCCAATCCGCAGACCAAGGACATTCCGATCATCGTGCTCTCGACCAAGGAGGATCCGCTGATCAAGAGCGCGGCCTTTGCCGCGGGCGCCAACGATTATCTGGTCAAGCTGCCGGACAACATCGAACTGGTGGCTCGTATCCGCTACCACTCGCGTTCCTACATGACGCTGTTGCAGCGTGACGAGGCTTACCGCGCGCTGCGCGTCAGCCAGCAGCAGTTGCTGGACACCAATCTGGTGCTGCAGCGCTTGATGAACTCCGATGGCCTCACTGGTTTGTCGAACCGCCGTCACTTCGACGAGTACCTGGAGCTGGAATGGCGCCGTGCCACGCGTGAGCAGAGCCAGCTGTCGCTGTTGATGATCGACGTGGACTTCTTCAAAGCCTACAACGACAGCTTCGGGCATCTGGAAGGCGATGAAGCCTTGCGTCAGGTGGCCAAGGCGATCCGCGCCAGTTGCGCCCGTCCTTCCGACCTGCCTGCGCGTTATGGCGGAGAAGAGTTCGCCCTGGTGCTGCCCAACACCTCGCCTGGCGGCGCACGGCTGCTGGCCGAGAAACTGCGCCAGACGGTCGAAGGCATGAACATCCCGCACATCGCGCCGATGCCGGGTTCGCGCCTGACCATCAGCATCGGCCTGGCGACCATGGTTCCGGCCATTGGCACCCATAGCCGCCAGTTGATCCTCGATGCCGACAAAGGCCTGTATTCGGCCAAGCACAACGGGCGCAATCAGGTGGGGTTGGGGTGACTTCAGGCGCTAAAAAACCACTTTAGGAGCGGACTTGTCCGCGAAGACGTCAGCACAGGCGATATCTCTGGCCTGAAGCATCGCTTTCGCGGGCAAGCCTCGCTCCAACAGGCTCGACAGTAACGATCGGCCTGCTTAACGGGCTGCCTTAGCCGCCGTCAGTGGGTTATACTCGCCGGCTTTGAAAATTTCGCCTGCGAGTGCTGCCTACCATGGAAATCAACCCGATCCTAAACAGCATCAAGGACCTGTCCGAGCGCTCCGAAACCATTCGGGGGTATCTTTGACTACGATCACAAAAGTGATCGTTTGACCGAAGTAAACCGCGAGCTCGAAGATCCGAACGTCTGGAACAACCCGTCATACGCTCAGGAACTGGGCCGTGAACGCTCTTTGCTGGCACAGATTGTCGAAACCCTTGATGACATGACTTCAGGTCTGGCTGATGCCAAGGACCTGCTGCTGATGTCTGCCGAAGAGGAAGATCAGGCAGCGGTCGACGACGTCGCCCTGGAAGTCGAACGTCTGCGCGAGTTGCTGGAAAAGCTGGAATTCCGCCGCATGTTCAGCGGCGAGATGGACGCGAACAACGCCTACCTCGACATTCAGGCCGGTTCCGGCGGCACGGAGGCTCAGGACTGGGCCAACATCCTGCTGCGCATGTACCTGCGCTGGGCCGACAAGCGTGGCTTCGACGCGACCATCATGGAACTGTCCGCCGGTGAAGTCGCCGGTATCAAGGGCGCGACCGTGCACATCAAGGGCGAATACGCCTTTGGCTGGCTGCGTACGGAAATCGGTGTACACCGTCTGGTGCGCAAGAGCCCGTTCGACTCCGGTAACCGTCGTCACACCTCGTTCTCTGCGGTGTTCGTGTCGCCGGAAATCGATGACAACATCGAAATCGACATCAACCCGTCGGACCTGCGTATCGACACCTACCGCTCCTCGGGTGCCGGTGGTCAGCATGTAAACACCACCGACTCGGCGGTACGTATCACTCACGTTCCGACCAACACCGTGGTCAGCTGCCAGAACGAACGTTCCCAGCACGCGAACAAGGACACCGCCATGAAAATGCTGCGGGCGCGCTTGTACGAGCAGGAAGTCCAGAAGCGCAACGCGGCGTCCCAGGCCCTGGAGGAGACCAAGTCGGATATCGGCTGGGGTCACCAGATTCGCTCGTACGTACTCGATGCGTCGCGAATCAAGGACCTGCGCACCAGTATCGAGCGCAGTGACTGTGACAAGGTGCTCGATGGTGACATCGACGAATACCTGATCGCGAGCCTCAAACAAGGGCTGTAATGCGCGTGCAACAGGATCTGCGCAATGACGCGATCCTGTTGGAGCGTGGCTTGCCCGCGAACCCTGGACACACCGGGGGCAACGAACCTGATGGAAAATCTAAAGACATGAGCGACCAACAACTCGACCCGCAAGCCCTGCAACAGGAAGAAAACTCCCTGATCGCCCTGCGCAAGGAAAAGCTTGCCGCCGAGCGCGCCAAGGGTCAGGCCTTCCCGAACAACTTCCGCCGCGACAGCTACTGCAACGACCTGCAGAAACAGTACGTGGACAAGACCAAGGAAGAGCTGGCCGAGCTGGCGATCCCGGTCAAGGTTGCCGGTCGCATCATGCTCAACCGTGGCTCGTTTATGGTGATCCAGGACATGACCGGTCGCATTCAGGTCTACGTCAACCGCAAGACCCTGTCCGAAGAAACCCTGGCCTCGGTCAAGACCTGGGACATGGGCGACATCATCGCGGCAGAAGGCACCCTGGCCCGTTCCGGCAAGGGCGACCTGTACGTAGAAATGACCACCGTGCGCCTGCTGACCAAGTCACTGCGCCCGCTGCCTGACAAACACCATGGCCTGACCGATACCGAACAGCGTTATCGCCAGCGCTACGTCGACCTGATCGTCAACGAAGACGTGCGCGAGACCTTCCGCGTGCGTTCCCAAGTCATTGCCCACATCCGCAGCTTCCTGATGAAGCGTGACTTCCTGGAAGTGGAAACGCCGATGCTGCAGACCATTCCGGGTGGCGCGGCAGCCAAGCCATTCGAAACCCACCACAACGCGCTGGACATGGAAATGTTCCTGCGTATCGCGCCGGAGCTGTACCTCAAGCGTCTGGTGGTCGGTGGCTTCGAGAAAGTGTTCGAGATCAACCGCAACTTCCGTAACGAAGGCGTTTCGACTCGTCACAACCCTGAGTTCACGATGCTTGAGTTTTATCAGGCGTACGCGGACTACGAAGACAACATGGACCTGACCGAAGAGCTGTTCCGTGAGCTGGCGCAGCTGGTTCTGGGCAGCACCGACGTGCCGTACGGCGACAAGGTGTTCCACTTCGGCGAGCCGTTCGTGCGTCTCTCGGTGTTCGATTCGATCCTTAAGTACAACCCTGAGCTGACCGCTGCCGACCTGGAAGACGTCGATAAGGCTCGCGCCATCGCCAAGAAAGCCGGCGCCAAGGTGCTGGGCTTCGAAGGCCTGGGCAAGTTGCAGGTCATGATTTTCGAAGAGCTGGTGGAGCACAAGCTGGAACAGCCGCACTTCATTACCGAGTACCCGTTCGAAGTGTCGCCGCTGGCTCGTCGCAACGATGACAACCCGAACGTCACCGACCGTTTCGAGCTGTTCATTGGTGGTCGCGAAATCGCCAACGCCTACTCCGAGTTGAACGACGCGGAAGACCAGGCCGAACGCTTCATGGCCCAGGTGGCAGACAAGGACGCAGGCGACGACGAAGCCATGCACTACGACGCTGACTTCGTTCGTGCCCTGGAATACGGCATGCCGCCCACCGCCGGTGAGGGTATCGGCATCGACCGTCTGGTCATGCTGTTGACCAACTCGCCGTCGATCCGGGACGTGATCCTGTTCCCGCACATGCGGCCACAAGCGTAACGATGTCAAACAAGCCGCCTCACGAGGGCGGCTTTTTTATGGGTGTCATGGGACCCTGTGGGCAAACATAGAATCTCCTACAGATCCGGGCGTTATCAAAGAACGATGTGGGAGCCGAGCTTGCTCGCGAAAGCGTCAGCACAGGCAACCGGTTTTTAAGACCTATAACCAAGAGGAAAACCTGTCGTGAACCGTACGATCGCTCAAAAGGGTGCTGCCGGTGTGGCCAACGCCGTTGCGCAGAGTGTTCAGTATCACGGCCGCAAGGCCAGTCGACAGGGAAGTGAGCAGCGCAGACAGGAAATCCTTGATGCCGCGATGCGGATCGTCGTGCGCGACGGTGTGCGGGCCGTGCGTCATCGGGCAGTCGCTGCTGAAGCCTGTGTGCCGCTGTCAGCCACCACCTACTATTTCAAGGACATCGATGACTTGCTCACCGATGCCTTCGCCCAATACGTCGAGCGCAGCGCGGCCTACATGGCCAAGCTGTGGGAAAACACGGAAGTCATCCTGCGCGAAATGGTCGCCCGCAGCGACGGCAGCGCAGCGGCCCGCTCACGTCTGGCCGATGAAATCGCCCGCATGACCATGGAGTACGTACGGCGTCAGTTGCAGACGCGCCGAGAACAACTGATTGCCGAGCATGCCTTCCATCATGAGGCGCTGATCAACCCGCGTCTGGCCCGGCTGGTGGCCGCCCATCAACAGATTCTGCTGCAAGGCAGCCAGCAGTTTTTGCAGGCAATCGGTTCGTTGTACCCACAACAGGATGCCGAAGTGTTGACGGGGATTATCTCCCGGATGGAATATCAGGGCCTGCTCAACGGTCCGCAGCCACATGCGAACGATGAAATGCTCGGTATCCTCACCCGCCAGATGCATTTGGTTCTGGGAACCGCCAAACCGATAAGCGAGTGAACCGGCTCATGTTCAGGAAGAACCCGATCAACGCCTTGCGAGTCATCGCCATTGCCCTGTCATTGCTGCTGCTCAGCGGCTGTCTGGTGACGTTCAAGGATCCGATGCCCGCCAACGAGCCTGCCCCTGCGCAGCTTCTGGGCACCTGGACCAGCAAGAATGCCTGGGGCGAGCCGCTGGAGCTGGAACTTTCCCGCGCCGGGGTCAATCAGTACAAGGCCGTCAGTTACCGCAAGGGCGACCGCAAGAACCGCGATGAATACGCCTTTACCGTTTCGCGCCATGGCAGTCGCTGGTACTTGTCGGCCGGTCTGCCGCCCAAATACGGCAGTAATTACGTGATTGCCGGCTTTGAATTGACCGATAACGACGAATTGGTGGTCTACAACCTGGACCTGGACCGTATCCGGCAACTGATCGCACAGCGTGTGCTGGCTGGTCAGCCGGTGGATATCGAGAGCAGCGACGGCGTACTGATCACCAGCTCGCTGGATCGGGTGTTTACCTACCTCGACGATCCGGCCAATTCCGATATCTTTCTTGAAGTGGCGCGCTATCAGCGTTTGCCGAAATGAAGCGAATAGCCTAACCAACCAAGGAGTACCGGGTGGACGACTACCAGCAGATCATTCGCGCGTTATCTGACCGCATCGTCGTAGCCCAGACGCCGATTCGCGTACTCGACGCGGTGAAATGGGACGATACCATTCGCAAGAACTTCCTGGCGGCCAAGGGCAAGGCCCTACCCGAAGTTGATCGCGCCTATTACGAGAACCGACCCCTGGGCTTTGATTCGGGGGCGCTGAAGCTGGAGTTCCAGAACATCGAGCGCGACATCACGCGCCAGCTCGGTCAGTTCAACCCCGTCGGGCAGATCATGCGCCGCATGTGCAAGGAGTACCGGATGGTCATCCGTATGCTCGAAGCGCGTGGTACCGGGGATTTCGGCCTGATTTCTCAGGAGCTTTACGGCGCGGCCTCCGATGCATTCCATGCCGGTGACCCGACCCTGGCCGACCTGGGGCTGATGCTGTCTGACTACCTGAACAACATTGCCGGGCGCGGTGACCTGAAGGACGAGCCGAAGATTCTCACCGCCAAGGACGCCGTCGGTATGCTTCAAGGCCGGTTGAACAAGGTGTTCGGCGAGGCGGAAGAGACCATTCGTGTGTTCGAGTCCGACGGTATCGTGGCGGATGCCGCCGCCGGTGCCGACTACATCAAGATCCGTAGCGATGCGATGTTCAACGAGCGAGACGTGCGGGCGCTGGAGGTTCACGAAGGGCTGGTGCATGTCGGGACCACGCTCAACGGCCAGAACCAGCCGATCTGCACCTTCCTGTCCAAGGGCCCACCTTCATCGACCGTCACCCAGGAAGGGCTGGCGATCCTCATGGAAGTCATCGCCTTCGCGTCTTACCCCAGCCGTCTGCGCAAACTGACCAATCGCACCCGTGCCATCCACATGGCGGAGGAGGGCGCGGATTTCCTGCAGGTGTTCGATTTCTACCGTGAACAGGGCTTTGGCATGTCCGAAAGCTACGGCAATGCCAGTCGCGTATTCCGTGGCTCAGTGCCCAATGGCCTGCCGTTCACCAAGGATTTGTCCTACCTCAAGGGATTTATCATGGTCTACAACTACATTCAGCTGGCCGTGCGCAAAGGCAAGCTGGAGCAGGTGCCGCTTCTGTTCTGCGGCAAGACCACGCTGGAGGACATGCGCACCTTGCGTCAGTTGGTGGATGAAGGCCTGGTCGTACCGCCCAAATACCTGCCCGAACAGTTTCGCGACATGAACGCCCTGTCGGCCTGGATGTGTTTCTCCAACTTCCTGAACCACCTGAGCCTGGACCGGATCGAAGCGGATTACTCGAATATTTTGTAGTGCATGCTCGCTCCTACAAGTTGCATCCAAGGAAAGGAATCACCGTGAAAAGACTCGGCATCCTCATTCTGCTCCTGAGCCTCGGCGGTTGCAGTTCGATGCTGTTCTACCCCGAGCCCGGCCTGCCGTTCACCCCCGAGAAGGCGCACCTTCAATACCGCGACATCACCCTGACGGCCGCCGACGGCACCCGTCTGCATGCCTGGTGGCTGCCTGCCAAAGAGGGCGTTGCGGTCAAGGGCACGGTGCTGCATCTGCACGGTAACGGCGGCAATCTGGCCTGGCATCTGGGGGGCAGCTATTGGTTGCCGCAGCAGGGCTATCAGGTGTTGCTGCTGGACTATCGCGGTTATGGCTTGTCCCAGGGGGAGCCGAGCCTGCCCGCGATCTATCAGGACATCGATGCCGCTTTCAACTGGCTCAATACCGCGCCCGAAGTTCAGGGCAAGCCGCTGGTGGTACTGGGGCAAAGCATTGGTGGTGCGTTGGCCGTGCATTACCTGGCCGAGCATCCGCAGCAGCGCGCCCGGCTCAAGGCGCTGGTGCTCGATGGCACGCCAGCCAGTTACCGCGACGTGGCGCGTTACACCCTGGGCAAAGGCTGGGTGACCTGGCCATTGCAGGTGCCGTTGTCCTGGCTGATCCCGGACAAGGACAGCGCCATCAACGGGCTGGCGCAGTTGAGTGGTACGCCGATGCTGATCTTCCAGAGCATGGACGACACCCTGGTGCCGCTGTCCAACGGCATCAGCCTGTATAAAGCAGCGCCCTTGCCACGTGTCTTGCAATTGACCCGGGGCGGCCATGTGCAGACGTTCTCCGACCCGACCTGGCGCAAGGTGATGCTGCGTTACCTGGACGATCCGCAACATTTCAACGGCCTGCGTCGCTTGGGTGAAGTCCCCAACTACCCAGAGCCCAAAGCCGCCGAGACTGCGCAATGAGTGAAGAACGTAACGCCATTCCCCTGATCATTACCGGCTTGTGCTGCATCTTCGGCACCATCGGTTGCCTGTGGTACTACGGCTATCTGCACTTCGCCAAGCCCGAGGATGCATTGCTGCTCAACGAATTCACCATGCTCAAGACCATCCCCGGGCAAGACTACAAAATCGCCCTGGAGCCTGCGGCCCAGGTGGCGCAATGCATTGACGGCGTGCTGGTGCTGTTTGACACCGAACAGAAAGGCCTGAGCGGCGTGCTGGTCAATGACCACAAACAGGCCGTGCGCTGCATGGGCCAGGACACGCCACAGCAGTTGCAGCCTTGATGGCCAACCGTTGGTTTGATGAAGATCTACTGTAGCCAACTTGTTGGCGAGGCGGCGTATCTGACAGAACGCGCCAAACCTCTCGCCAACAAGTTGGCCCCTACAGAGGCTGGGTTCGCCAGCTTTAACTGATCAACAAAAAGCCCCGCCTGTTCGTCAACAGGCGGGGCTTGTGGTTACTGCGTCAGTGGATTATTGAATCGACGAACGCGGTGCAACCGGCTGGTTGTCGTTGGAAATGGTGACTTCCACACGACGGTTCATGGCGCGGCCCGAGTTGCTGGTGTTGTCGGCAACCGGGTATTCCTTGCCATAACCCTGAGCCACGACGCGCTCAGGACCTACGCCCATTTTCACCAGGGCGGTGCGCACCGAGTTGGCACGACGCTCAGACAGGGACTGGTTGTAGGTCGCCGAACCGGTGCTGTCGGTGTAGCCTTCGACGATCACCTTGCGGTCCGGGTTTTCCTGCAGGAACTGGGCGAGTTTGTTGACGTTGGCCAGGCCGCTGGATTTCAGCTCAGCCTTGTTCAGGTCGAACAGCACGTCACCGAAGGTCACCAGGGTGCCGCGTTCGGTCTGCTTGGCATTCAGGCTGTTCTGCAACTGCTTGATCTGCGCATCACGGGCATCCAGACGCGCCTGGGCACGTTGGGCCGAGGCGTTTTTCAGCTCGTTTTCAGCGGTGCGCAGGTCGATGGTCTGCTTGGCCAGTTCAATGCGCTGGATGGTCAGGTAAGACAATTGGTCGACTTTCTTCGCGTCTTCCTTGTTGCGGTAGGCCGCATCGGCCTTGTTCAGCCAGTCACTCGCATCCTTGGTTTCCAGGGCTGCCAGCTGGGTCGCCTGCGGGTTGCTTTGCAGGGCGGAGTAATTGGTGCGGGCCTGTTCAAGGCTTGGGTTTGGCTGGGAAGAGCAAGCAGCCAGGCCAACGCTCAGGGCAAGAAGGGCAGGGATCAGCAATTGTTTACGCATAGTAGTTTCGTCCTTTAAATCAAATTCGAATGCATGAGAAAACGCGCGTTATTGCGCTGGCTGGGCAGGGTTGGCCTTGCGCATGCCTTCTTCACGTAATTCGTTGACACCCTGGCGAGCATCCTGCACAGCCTTCTCGGCTTTCACCGCCTGCGCCTTGCGCTCGGCTACGCGGGCATCCCATTCAGCTTGTTCAGCAAGCGTCTTGGCTTCGTCATACTTTTTGTCGTGCATGGCGAGCTCGGCTTGTTTGAGTTTGTCCTGCGCCGACTTCGTTTCCACCGGTGCGTACTCGGTACCGCCAGCGCTCACGGCGCTGTTCACTGCGGACTGAGTCACGGCGTACTGTGCGGTCGGCGGGTTGCCTGCACAACCGGCGAGCACGAAGCTGGAACCCAAAGCCAGCGCAGCCAGTTTCAGCCCGCGCAGGCTCTTGAACGAAGGTTTGGCAGTGCTGGTATTCATGGTGATCAACTCCATTGTAAAACTCCTGAACGCTTGGTTTTCCATGACAGTCATGTGCCTGAAACGTGTGAGATAGCGCGATGGATACGGACTGCTACCTGCCGGCCTTTCTGTAATGGCTAAATGCTCGGACCTGTGCGGTTTTTGAATAGTTCAGTCAGTTTTTTCGGCAGTAGGGTGCTTTGCCGTTGGCGTTGAAAGAAATCGCTTCGTGGCTTGGGCCGCCCAAAGAACGACGGCCGCTCAGGGCGGCCGTCTGCAGGATGCGTATGTGATGCAGCAGGAAAGGCATGGAAATCAGTGGGTTTCCCGGTCCTGTTTTGCTGTCAGATCTTGGAGATAGCGGCGTGAAAGGCTGAGGAAGCGAGGGGTGGGGCCGATATCTTCGTAGAGCGGATCACCTTCCTCGTCAGTGGCGACTACATGCTGGCCTTTCACGTACGGAAAGCTGGTTTCCAGTTCTTCCAGGGCTGCACCGATCAGCTCTCCCAGCAGCTCTTCAGGGTGGCGTTTGGGATACATCTCGGCGATGGCGGCCAAACGTGCAGCCGACTCCACATCAAGGTGAATGGCGTAGCTGGTCTTGGTCAGTCGCCCCTTGGCATTTTGTTCCCAGTGTCTGGCTAACTCACGGATTTTCATATGAACCTCTTGGTTAGCCCACTCATGGCGGGCAGGTACGGATTGCGAGCCGTCATGTGGCTCTTTCATGAGATTAGCTGGTTGAGACTGGTTGTGTGCTTGTAAGACTCCGCCTCGCTAATGCACTCTTGTCCGATCAGATTTTTGCGCGCTCGTTCCGTTTTGGCAGTCAGCAAACGGAGCAGCACTCGTCCGAAAACGCTGGGAGAAAGGGTTCATGGCCGATATCGATGCACGTTTGCGCGAGGATGTTCACCTGTTGGGTGAACTGCTGGGCAACACCATTCGGGATCAGAGGGGGGCCGACTTTCTCGACAAGATCGAACGCATCCGCAAGGGCGCCAAGGCCGGACGAAGAGGCTCTGCCGCGGGCACTGAGCAGTTGAGTTCGAGCCTCGACGGCCTCGGCGAAGACGAGTTGCTGCCAGTGGCTCGGGCCTTCAACCAGTTTTTGAACCTGGCCAATATCGCCGAGCAATACCAGCTGATTCGGCGTAGGGAAGCGCCTCAGGAGCAGCCTTTCGAATCCCGGGTATTGCCTGAGCTGCTTGATCGACTCAAGCAGGTCGGCCATGGTGCCGAGGCCTTGGCGCGGCAGCTGGGCAAGCTGGAAATCGAGCTGGTGCTCACCGCCCACCCCACCGAAGTTGCACGCCGTACCCTGATCCAGAAGTACGATGCCATCGCCGCGCAATTGGCAGCACTCGACCATCGCGACCTGAACGCCGCCGAACGTGAGCAGATCACCGTGCGCTTGCAGCGCCTGATTGCAGAAGCCTGGCACACCGAAGAAATCCGGCGCACACGCCCGACCCCGGTCGATGAGGCCAAGTGGGGCTTTGCCGTGATCGAGCATTCGTTATGGCAGGCCGTGCCCAATTACCTGCGCAAGGCCGATCATGCCCTGCATGCCGCCACCGGCCTGCACTTGCCGCTGGAGGCCGCGCCGATCCGTTTCGCGTCATGGATGGGCGGTGACCGTGACGGCAACCCCAATGTGACGGCAGCCGTGACGCGGGAGGTCCTGCTGCTGGCGCGCTGGATGGCGGCCGATCTGTACTTGCGTGACGTCGATCAATTGGCGGCCGAACTCTCGATGCAGCAGGCCAGCGATGCCTTGCGTCAGGTGGCGGGTGACAGCGCAGAACCTTATCGCGCCGTGCTCAAGCAGTTGCGCGAACGGCTGCGCGCCACCCGCAACTGGGCACAGGCTTCATTGACCACGACGCAGCCCGCGCCTGATGCGGTCTTGCACACCAATCGCGAGCTTCTGGAGCCTCTGCAACTGTGCTTCCAGTCGCTGCATGAGTGCGGCATGGGCGTCATCGCCGATGGCCCGTTGCTCGATTGCCTGCGGCGTGCAGTGACATTCGGTCTGTTTCTGGTTCGCCTGGATGTACGTCAGGACTCCAGTCGCCATAGCGCAGCCATGACCGAGATTACCGATTATCTGGGGCTGGGCCGTTATGAAGATTGGGACGAGCAGGCACGCATCGATTTTCTGCAGCGCGAGCTGAGCAATCGTCGACCCTTGCTACCCAGCCACTTCAAACCCGCTGCCGAAACCGCCGAAGTGCTCGCGACCTGCCGCGTAGTGGCCGCTGCGCCCGCTGCGTCGCTGGGCTCGTACGTGATCTCCATGGCGGGTGCAGCCTCGGATGTACTTGCCGTGCAACTGCTGCTCAAAGAGGCCGGGCTTCAACGACCCATGCGCGTGGTGCCCTTGTTCGAGACCCTGGCTGACCTCGATAACGCGGGGCCTGTGATCGAGCACTTGTTAAGCCTGCCGGGTTATCGGCTGAGCTTGCACGGCCCCCAGGAAGTGATGATCGGCTACTCCGATTCGGCCAAGGATGCGGGCACCACCGCCGCGGCCTGGGCGCAGTATCGGGCGCAGGAAAAACTGGTGGAAATCTGCCGCGAACAGCAAATCGAACTGCTGCTGTTCCACGGCCGTGGCGGCACGGTCGGACGCGGCGGCGGCCCGGCCCATGCGGCGATTCTTTCCCAGCCACCGGGCTCGGTCGCGGGGCGTTTCCGTACCACTGAACAGGGAGAAATGATCCGCTTCAAGTTCGGCCTGCCGGACATTGCCGAACAGAACCTCAACCTGTATCTGGCCGCTGTACTGGAGGCGACCTTGCAGCCGCCGCCGCTGCCAGAGCCTGCGTGGCGGACGATGATGGATCAATTGGCTGACGATGGCGTCAGCGCTTATCGCGCCGTGGTGCGGGAAAATTCCGAATTCGTCGAGTACTTCCGCCAGGCCACTCCGGAACAGGAACTGGGTCGTCTGCCACTGGGCAGCCGCCCGGCCAAACGCCGTGAGGGCGGGGTCGAAAGCTTGCGGGCGATCCCGTGGATTTTCGCCTGGACCCAGACGCGGCTGATGTTGCCCGCGTGGCTGGGCTGGGAGGCTGCCCTGAGCAAGGCGCTGGAACGGGGCGAGGGCGATGTTCTGGCGCAAATGCGCGAAAAGTGGCCTTTTTTCCGCACGCGAATCGACATGCTGGAGATGGTTCTGGCCAAGGCCGACAGCGATATAGCCCGCATGTACGACGAAAGACTGGTAGAGCCAGGGCTGCAACATTTGGGTGTGCATTTACGCGACCTATTGTCGCAGGCCTGCAGCGTGGTGCTGGGTCTGACCGGCCAATCACGGTTGCTGGCCCACAGCCCGGAAACCCTGGAGTTCATCAGCCTGCGTAACACCTATCTGGATCCGCTGCATCTGTTGCAGGCCGAACTGCTGGCCCGGGCGCGTGGGCGTGAGGCCAGTCTGGACAGTCCTCTGGAACAGGCGCTGCTGGTGTCTGTGGCGGGTATTGCCGCCGGATTGCGTAATACCGGTTGAGCCTTTTTGTGGATGCCATCAGCGGTAGTGGCATCGGCCATGCCGCACCCCGCAACGGGTGCGGTGCGTCCGTGCAGGGTTGCGCCGGGTCGTACCCGGGGATGCGCTGCCTGTCTGGCGGCAGTTTGCCGTCGGTTGCTGCGACTTTCGGCGGCTTGTGCGCTATCTGTCTGCTGTGTATCTTGATCAGCCTTTTGCCAATCTTCGGCGAACCCTTTTTTGAGATTGGCCTGTAGTGGCGAATCCGACGATTTCCATATAAAAATTTTGAGGAGCACATCGATGCGCGTGATTCTGCTGGGAGCTCCCGGGGCCGGTAAAGGTACTCAGGCAAAATTCATCACTGAAAAATTCGGCATCCCACAGGTTTCCACAGGCGACATGCTGCGTGCCGCAGTCAAGGCCGGCACCGAGCTGGGAATCAAGGCAAAAAGCGTCATGGACAGCGGCGGTCTGGTTTCCGATGACCTGATCATCGGCCTGATCAAGGATCGTCTGTCACAGCCTGATTGCGCCAATGGCGTGCTGTTCGACGGTTTCCCGCGCACCATTCCCCAGGCAGAAGCACTGCTGACGGCCGGTCTGGAAATCGACAACGTGGTTGAAATCGCGGTTGATGACGAAGAAATCGTCAAGCGTATTTCCGGTCGTCGTGTCCATGAAGGTTCGGGCCGGGTTTACCACATCATCTACAACCCGCCTAAAGTCGAAGGCATCGACGATGTGACCGGCGAGCCGCTGGTGCAGCGCAAGGATGACGTTGAAGCCACTGTGCGTCATCGTCTTGAGGTCTACCATGCGCAGACCAAGCCTCTGGTTGAGTTCTACAGCAAACTCGAAGCCAAAGACGGCAAGCCGAAATGCAGCCATATCGAAGGCGTAGGTTCGGTTGAAGACATTACCGCCAAGGTGCTCAAAGCCCTGAGCTGATAACGCTTTGCGGTATGAACAACGGCCCGCTTGCGGGCCGTTTGTCGTTTATAATGCCACTCTTTTTTCACCGCCTTTGATACGGAAACGCCGATGACCACCTTGCTGGCCCTGGATACCGCCACTGAAGCCTGCTCAGTCGCCTTGCTGCACGACGGCAAAGTGTTGAGCCACTACGAGGTGATTCCGCGCCTGCATGCCCAGCGCCTGCTGCCGATGATCAAGGATCTGCTGGCCGAGGCTGGAATTGGCCTGTCGGCGCTGGACGCCATCGCCTTTGGCCGTGGCCCTGGTGCATTCACCGGCGTTCGGATCGCCATCGGCGTGGTGCAAGGGCTGGCCTTCGCCCTGGAGCGTCCGGTATTGCCGGTATCGAACCTTGCCGTGCTGGCTCAGCGTGCATTCCGTGAAGACGGCGCCACCCAGGTCGCCGCCGCCATCGATGCGCGCATGGATGAGGTGTACTGGGGCTGCTACCGGGAAACTGCCGGTGAAATGCGTCTGGTGGGGGCTGAAGCGGTGTTGGCGCCTGAGCTGGCAACCCTGCCTGCCGACGCCAGCGGCCCGTGGTTCGGCTCGGGAACCGGTTGGGGATATGCCGAGCGCATCCCGGTCCGGCTCTCTGGCAGTGACCCTACCAAACTGCCCCACGCCCTGGACCTGCTGACCCTGGCAACCTTCGCCTGGCAGCGCGGTGAGGCCATCATTGCTGACGACGCCCAGCCGGTTTACCTGCGCGACAAAGTGGCGACGCCCAAGGCACGGTGATGACCTGCGCTCACACAGGGGATCTGTGTTCAGACCAGAGTCTGCGACAAAACACAAAACCTGTGGGAGTCGCCCCGTCGCCAAGGCGCCGCGCTGTCGCGCAGCAAACGTTGAGCTTGTTGGAGCGAGGCTTGCCCGCGAATGCGGTGGCTCGGGTTTGGAGATGTTTGCTGACTGCACCGGCCTCTTCGCGGGCAAGCCTCGCTCCAACCCTTAGCCCAATCCATGTTTGATGAGAGCGAGCTTGCTCGCGAAGGCGTCAGGACTGAAACATCGTGGGTGGCTGGTACACCGACATCGCGGGCAAGCCCATCCAATTACAGATTGTGGCCAAACATACAATCTCCCCCCAGGGATGGCTTGGCCCACAATGGCGATCAAACATGCATTTCATCGCCCAACTCCGCACTTTTAGCCCCCGGAGATAAACCTTTTACCAGATGTGTGGTCTAGTTAACGTTCGCGGGTTTGCCAACGGCGCTCGCGTGACGTTAAATTGCCACTACAAGACGCCGAGTACGCTTCGATGCGCATAGACGGACCCTCATCACGCTCCTACCCCATCAAGCGCAAGCCGCGTAAAAGCGCTGCGACGGTGGAGGGTTCCTTTGAGGAAGTAGAAAGCGACGTTGAAGTTCCGCCCCAGCCAGCCATTGGTTCTCGTCGTCAGAGTGGCGGAGCTGCCGCTGCATCTACTGCCAACGTTCCGGCTCGCCCCCAAGACATCATCTTCCCGCGCTCCATGAGCAAACATGCTGCCCAGGCACTGGCCAGTTATATCGCCACTGCCAGCTTCGTCGATTGGGATCTTGAAGTGTCGGGCCTCGACCTTCACGTTTGAATACCCTGCGCCTGCCGTACTTCATCGGTTGCCCGTCCTGGAGCGAAAACGCCTGGCGCGATTCCCTGTACCCCGAAGACGCCCGCCCCACTGACTTCCTCAAGCTGTACGCCCAGGTCTTCAATGCGGTTGAAGGCAACACCACCTTTTATGCCCGTCCTGCGCCCACTACCGTGCAGCGTTGGGCCGATGCCTGGCCGGAAGATTTTCGTTTCACTGCCAAATTCCATCGCGACATCAGCCATGGCGGTGATTTGCGCCAGCAACTGCATGCCGCCGAAGATTTCATCCAGCTGCTCGCGCCCCTCGGCCAGCGCATAGCCCCGCTTTGGCTGCAATTGCCTGCCAGCTTCGGCCCGAATCGCCTGGCCGAGCTGGGCAGCTTCATCGATGCACTGCAACGCCCGCTGGCGGTGGAAGTGCGCAACATGGCGTTTTTCGCCAAGGGCGAGGAGGAGCGCATGCTCAACCGGCTCTTGCTGGATCGTGGTGTCGAGCGCATCTGCCTGGATTCGCGGCCCTTGTTCAGCTGCGTATCCCGCGATCCGGCAGTGCTGCATGCGCAATCGAAAAAGCCCAAGGTGCCGCCACGCCCGGCAGCGTTGACACAGTTCCCGCAGGTGCGCTTCATTGGTCATCCTGTGCTCGAAGCCAACGACAGTTTTCTGGTGCAGTGGGTCGAGAAGGTCGCCGGCTGGATCGAGGAAGGGCGCACGCCGTATGTGTTCCTGCACACCCCCGACAACATCCAGGCACCTGATCTTGCCCGACGTTTCCATCAGCAACTGATGGCTCGCCTGCCAGGCATGCCACCCTTGCCGGAGCTGGAGAGACCGCCGGCTGTGGAACAACTGGGGCTGCTGTAACCGCTTGCTCTGAATGCGTGAACTGTGGGTTCAATAGCTGCTCATAAACAGACACCCTTCAAAGGAGTGAGCAAATGGACTCGCAACAGCTTCTTCGCGCCCAAGCGTTCAAGGCCCTGCATGAACGTGACGGCGCTTTCATCATTCCCAACCCCTGGGACGCAGGTTCGGCCAAATTACTCGCCGCCCTGGGCTTCGAAGCGCTGGCGACCACCAGTGCCGGCCTGGCGTTCACCCTGGGGCGCGTTGATGCCGAAGGCGCCATCAGCCGCGCCGAGACCCTGAACAACATTACGGCCATCGTCGCCGCCACCGGGCTGCCTGTCGCCGCTGATCTGGAAAACTGCTTCGCTGACAGCCCTGAAGGCTGCGCCGAGACAATCCTGCAAGCTGCCGCTACCGGCATCGTGGGCGGTTCCATTGAGGACGCCAGCGGTCATGCCGATGATCCGATCTATGATTTCGAGCTGTCGGTCGAGCGAGTCAAAGCCGCAGTGGCAGCAGCCCGCAGCCTGCCATTTCCGTTCATGCTCACGGCCCGTGCCGAGAATCTGCTGCACGGCCGGGATGATTTTCCCGATACCCTGCGCCGCCTCGAAGCTTACGCGCAGGCCGGTGCCGATGTGCTTTACGCCCCAGGCGTGCGCACCCGCGAGCAGGTGATTGCGGTGGTTCGCGCCGTTGCGCCAAAGCCAGTCAACGTGCTGATGGGCTTCGCGGGCGTGACGCTGTCGCTGGCGGACTTGAGTGAGTTGGGCGTCAAGCGCATCAGTGTGGGCTCATCTCTGGCGCGAGCCGCATGGGGTGGATTGCACCGTGCAGCCGAAGAAATGCGCACCCACGGTACCTTTACCTATGGCGAACAGGCGCTGCCGTTTGATCGACTGAATACGCTGTTCAAGGGCTAAGGTGCGCGGATCGACCCGGTTTGCATGGCTGTTTGTCCCACTGGTGGCGGGCGCCGTGTTGGCAGTGTGGCGTGGCTGGCTGCCTGTACCACCCGCCTGGAACCCTTGGGCGCCCCTTGATGTGAGGGATGAACCGAACCTGATGACTCCCTTCAAACTATGGCGTTTGCAGGATAATCCTGCGCTTTGTGATCAGGCCTTGAGCACCGCCACCCTGCGTTTCAGCCGTCAGGCCGACAGCAACCCCGCCGCCGATTGCCCGCTGCACAACACCTTGCGCATTCAGGGTGGCGACATGGCGCTGAGCAGCAGTTTTCTCGCCAGTTGCCCGCTGGCAGTGGCCTACGCGTTGTTCGATCTCCATACCTTGCAGCCTGCGGCGCAAGCGATGTTTGGCCAACCGGTGACGCGGCTTGAGCATCTGGGCAGCTTTGCCTGCCGCAACGTCTATAACCGCAGTGAGGGCCGGCGTAGCGAGCACGCTGCGGCCAATGCGCTGGACATCGCGGCATTTCAGCTGGCGGACGGTCGGCGCATCAGCGTGCTCAAGGATTGGAGTGATGCGGGTGACAATGGCCGGTTTCTCAAGCAAGTGCATGAGGGCGCCTGCCACGACTTTAATACGGTTCTGGGCCCGGACTATAACGCGGCTCATCGCAATCATTTCCATGTTGACATGGGGTTGTGGCGAACGTGTCGCTAGGGAGCGTTTACGCCGCCATGCGCAGGTTTTGCAGGATGATCGGGCGTGCCCAGCCCAGGTCGTAATCCATGTGGCGTTGCTGTTCGACCACGGTATGCGGCTCCAGCGGCAGCGCAGGCTTGTCGGCCAGGTCCCATTCGAATTCCGCGATGGGCAAGTGCAATGGGCGTTGTTGCGGGCCTGGGCCAGCCTGGATGTCGTCGTTTTCGTGGAGCACCACCGGGCGAACCCAGTTGCTGTCGAAATCCAGGTTGCGCTGTTGGTCGATCATTTCCCCGGCGCTGAACGGCACTGCCGGTTTGTCGGCCAGGTCCCATTCAAACTCGGCAATCGGCAGGAACAGGTGTTCCGGCGGAATGCGCTGCGTGTCTGCCACGGAGCAGTCGCGCTGCGCCACGATCTTGCCCAGGGTGACCGCGCCTGCCACCGGTTCGCCGCTGTTGGCGACTGTATTGCTGGCAAATGCGGGGGTGCTTGAACCACCGGAAGCATCGCTGTCAGCAGCGATTTGTTCGGCCATTAAACGAGCGAAAGCATCCGACCAGAGCTGCGTGACGCCGCCCAGGGTTTTGGAGTTGCTGAGGCTGAAATCGCCAGCGTGCGATAAATAGCCTACGGATGAGTGCGCAATGTCTGACATATCGCTCGGTACACGGCTCGGCTCTGGCAAAATGCCGGATATTCTCGTTATCGGCAGATCTTGCCGATCATTAAAAATATTTGAGCGTTTCGACACATGAGTGAGCAACAAAGCGGCAGTCGTATCAGGGTTGAAGCCCTGGCAGGTCATGGGCAGGAACAGGCCGAGCAATGGGCGCAGCGTCTGGGGCTGCCATTGCAGGATGATGCCGCCGAATTCGCGTTGCAGGTCACCGATGATGGTCTGCAACTTCAGCAGTTGAGCGAGGATGCGCCGGGCCCGGTCCGTGTGGATTTCGTCGAGGGTGCGGTGGCTCATCGCCGGCTGTTCGGTGGCGGCAGCGGGCAGATGATTGCCAAGGCGGTGGGGGTCCAGCCAGGCGTGCGGCCACGGGTGCTGGATGCGACCGCCGGGTTGGGCAAGGATGCGTTCGTACTGGCCAGCCTGGGTTGCGAAATGAGCCTGATCGAGCGTCAGCCGATCATTGCGGCGCTCCTGGAGGATGGTCTGAGCCGTGGTCTGCGGGATCGTGACGTGGGTTCGATCATTGCCCAGATGCGTCTGCTCACCGGTAATTCCATCGAGTTGATCCGCGCGTGGGAGGGCGAGCCGCCACAGGTGATCTATCTGGACCCGATGTTCCCGCACCGTGAGAAGACCGCGCTGGTGAAGAAAGAGATGCGCCTGTTCAGGCCTCTGGTGGGCGACGACATGGACGCCCCGGCGCTGCTGGAAGCCGCGCTGGCACTGGCCACCCATCGTGTGGTGGTCAAACGACCCCGCAAGGCGCCCTGCATCGACGGGCCGAAGCCGGGTTATGCACTGGACGGCAAGTCCAGCCGTTACGACATTTATCCCAAGAAGACGTTGAAGGGCTGATATTGAGTTTTGAGGGCCCAACCACCGTGGCACGTCAGACGCTATAAGCGCGCATGAACATCGCCACCACATCCCGCACGTGGCGCTCTTGTGCCTCTTCATCCGGTATTTCGCCGCAACCAATCAGCAAGTGAAAGTTGCACGCGCCCTTGATCAGGCACAGGAAGTGTTCCGCTGCCGTGCCTGGGGAGTCGAAGTGCAGTTTGCCGGCGTTGTGGATCTGCGTCAGAAAACGCTCCATCTCCTGCATGACACGCTGCGGACCCGCTTCGAAGAAGATCTGCGACAGCTTAGGGTCCTGGGTGCCCAGGGCCACCATCAAACGGTGTAGCTCCAGGGATTCCGGGCTGTTAATCAGGGTCTGGAACCCGCGACCTATCTTCAGCAGTACGGCTTCTACTGACAGATCGCTGGAAACATCGAAAAACAGCTCGGGCAACTGTTCCTCGCAGCGGGCGACCACGGCTGAGGAAAACAGCGTTTCCTTGTCGGTGAAGTGGCTGTAGACGGTGAGCTTCGACACTCCGGCTTCAGCGGCGACGGCGTCCATGCTGGTGGCCGCGTAACCCTTGCGTATGAACAGGTTTTTCGCGGCGTCGAGAATGGCCTGGCGTTTTGCCAGGTCCTTGGGACGGCCAGGGCCGTTGGGGGGTAATGAAGTGTCGGGCATATTCGTTTTAATAATGCACTGGTGAGTTCGATAATTTTTAATATACTCGGCAGTACAATTATTCCAAGCCCTCAATCGCGTAGGTCTTTCTCCATGTTTCGCACTCTTTTGTCCCTTGCCCTGCCGATTGGTCTGGTGTCATTGCTGGCTGCCTGTGGCCAGGATGTTGCCGTCCCGCCCACGATTCGTCCCGCCATGGTAGTTCAGCCGCAGCCATCCTCACAGTCCATGGACAGTTATCCGGGTGAAGTCCGGGCGCGATTCGAGCCGGACCTGGCATTTCGCATCGGTGGCAAGGTGACCAAGCGTCTGGTGGAGGAGGGGGATCGGGTCAAGGCCAACCAGCCGCTGGCCGAACTGGATGCCCAGGATGTGCGTTTGCAACTGGAGGCCACCCGTGCCCAGGTCGCCGCAGCTGAAGCTAACCTGCAAGTGGTGCGTGCCGAGCGTGATCGCTACAAGACCCTGCAGGACCGGCAGTTGGTCAGCCGCTCCTCCTACGACAACGCGGAAAACCTGTACCGCTCCGGCGAGGCCAGGCTCAAGCAAATCAAGGCCGAGCTGTCGGTGGCCGACAACCAGACCCGCTATGCCGTGCTGCGTGCGCCGCAAGACGGGGTGGTTGCCAAGCGCCTGGTGGAAGTCGGGCAAGTGGTGGCAGCCGGGCAAACCGTGTTCACCCTGGCCGCTGATGGCGAGCGTGAAGTGCTGATCAGCGTGCCGGAGCAGAGCTTTGCGCGCTTCAAGATCGGCCAGCCGGTGGCTGTGGAATTGTGGACCCAGCGCGATCAGCGCTTTGCCGGCCGTATCCGTGAATTGTCACCCTCTGCCGATCCTCGCTCGCGTACCTTCGCGGCCCGTGTCGCTTTTGCGGGCGGCAAGGTGCCTGCCGAGTTGGGCCAGAGCGCCAGGGTCTTCATTCAGACTGAACAGGCGGTGCCGCTGTCGGTGCCACTGTCAGCCTTGACCGCTGAAAACGGCGCGACCTACGTCTGGCGCGTCGGTGCCGATAACCTGCTCAAGCGCACCCCCGTGGTGGTCGGCCCTTATGGCCAGGAGTCGGTGCCGGTCCTGCAAGGGCTTGCCGCCACCGATTGGGTGGTCGCTGCAGGCGTACATGTGCTGCACGAGGGCGAACAGATTCGCCCCGTGGACCGCAGCAACCGGGCCGTGACACTGGCGGCGAAGGAGTAGGCCCGGATGCGTTTCAATCTTTCCGAATGGGCGTTGCGTAATCGCCAGATCGTACTCTTCCTGATGATCCTGCTGGCGGTTGTCGGTGCCTTGTCTTACACCAAGCTTGGCCAGAGCGAGGACCCGCCGTTCACCTTCAAGGCCATGGTCATCCGCACCTTGTGGCCCGGCGCCAGTGCTGACGAAGTGTCGCGTCAGGTCAGCGAACGCATCGAAAAGAAACTGATGGAAACCGGCGAGTACGAAAAGATCGTCTCGTTCTCGCGGCCCGGTGAGTCCCAAGTCACGTTCATGGCGCGCGACTCCCTGGCCGGGGCGGCGACGCCCGAGCTGTTCTATCAGGTGCGCAAGAAGATCGGCGACATCGCCCAGACCTTGCCGCCCGGTGTTCAAGGGCCTTTTTTCAACGATGAGTTCGGCACCACCTTCGGCAATATCTATGCGCTGACCGGAGAGGGTTTCGATTACTCGGTGCTCAAGGATTACGCCGACCGCATCCAGATTCAGCTGCAACGGGTCAAGGATGTGGGCAAGGTCGAGCTGATCGGGTTGCAGGACGAGAAGATCTGGATCGAGCTGTCGAACGTCAAGCTGGCGACCCTCGGCTTACCGCTGTCGGCGGTGCAGCAGGCCCTTCAGGCGCAGAACGCGGTGGCGGCCACCAGTTTCTTCGAGACCCCCAGTGAACGGGTTCAACTGCGCGTGAGCGGGCGTTTCCAGAGTGTGGACGAGATCCGTGGTTTCCCGATTCGGGTGGGTGATCGCACCTTCCGCATCAGCGACCTGGCCGACGTGCACCGCGGCTTCAACGACCCACCGGCCCCGCGCATGCGTTTCATGGGGCAGGACGCGCTGGGGCTGGCCGTGGCAATGAAGGACGGCGGCGATATTCTGGTGCTGGGCAAGGCCCTGGAAAGCGAGTTTGCCCGCATTCAAAACAACCTTCCCCTGGGCATGCAGTTACGCAAGGTGTCCGACCAACCGGCGGCGGTGAAGTCCAGTGTTGGCGAGTTCGTACAGGTGTTGGCCGAAGCGCTGGGCATCGTGCTGCTGGTGAGTTTTTTCTCGCTGGGGGTACGCACCGGCATGGTGGTCGCCCTGGCGATCCCGCTGGTGCTGGCGATGACCTTTGCCTGCATGTATTACCTGGGCATCGGCCTGCACAAGATTTCCCTCGGCGCGTTGGTACTGGCGCTGGGACTGCTGGTGGACGACGCGATCATCGCCGTGGAAATGATGGCGATCAAAATGGAGCAGGGTTACGACCGGCTCAGGGCCGCCAGCTTTGCCTGGACCAGTACCGCGTTCCCGATGCTCACGGGTACGTTGATTACCGCGGCAGGCTTTCTGCCGATTGCCACTGCGCAATCGAGTACCGGCGAATACACCCGCTCCATTTTCCAGGTGGTCACCATCGCTTTGCTGGCGTCCTGGGTGGCAGCGGTGGTGTTCGTGCCCTACCTGGGCGAGCGGCTGCTGCCGGACCTGGCGAAGATTCATGCTGCCAAACATGGCGCCAACGGCCCTGATCCCTATGGCACGCCGTTTTATAAGCGGGTGCGTGCGCTTGTGGGGTGGTGCGTGCGTCGGCGCAAGACGGTTATCGTGCTGACGGTCGGGCTGTTTGTGTTGTCGGTGGTGATGTTCCGTTTCGTGCCACAGCAGTTTTTCCCGGCATCCAACCGGCTCGAGCTGATGGTTGACCTGAAGCTGGCCGAAGGCGTATCCCTGAGCAACACGACCGAACAGGTCGAGCGCGTGGAGAAGATGCTCAAGGAACGTGCGGGCATTGAAAACTACGTCGCTTACGTGGGCACCGGTTCACCGCGTTTCTACCTGCCGCTGGATCAGCAACTGCCCGCGGCCAGCTTTGCGCAGTTCGTGGTGCTGACCAAGACCATTGAAGACCGGGAAGCGTTACGCAGTTGGTTGATATCGACCCTGGACGAGCAGTTCCCGATGTTGCGGCCAAGGGTCACGCGTCTGGAAAACGGCCCGCCCGTGGGTTATCCACTGCAATTCCGGGTGACGGGCGAACACATTGATGAAGTGCGCGGCCTGGCCAGGGAAGTCGCGGCCAGGGTCCGTGAGAACACCCATGTGGTCAACGTGCACCTGGATTGGGAAGAGCCAAGCAAGGTGGTGTACCTGAACGTTGATCAGGATCGCGCTCGCGCTTTGGGTGTCACCACCGCAGACCTGTCGCGCTTCCTGCAAAGCTCGCTGACCGGTTCAAGTGTCAGCCAGTACCGCGAGAACGACAAACTCATCGAAATCCTCATGCGCGGCACGCCTAGCGAACGCCATGACCTGGGTTCACTGGCAAGCCTGGCCATCCCCACGGCAAACGGCACCAGCGTGGCGCTGTCGCAAGTCGCGACCCTGGAGTACGGCTTTGAGGAAGGCGTGATCTGGCACCGCAACCGGTTGCCTACCGTCACCGTGCGCGCCGATATCTATGGCAAGGAACAGCCCGCGACACTGGTGCAACAGATTCTGCCAACCCTGGCAAGCGTGCGCGCCAAACTGCCGGATGGCTACCTGCTGGAAGTCGGTGGCACGGTCGAAGACTCGGCCCGGGGCCAGAACTCGGTCAAGGCCGGTGTGCCGCTGTTCATCGTAGTGGTGCTGACCTTGTTGATGGTCCAGCTGCGCAGTTTCTCCCGGACCTTCATGGTGTTCCTGACCGCACCTTTGGGCCTGATCGGGGTGACGCTGTTCCTGATTGTTTTCAACCAGCCATTCGGGTTCGTGGCGATGCTGGGCACCATCGCCTTGTCCGGGATGATCATGCGCAACTCGGTGATCCTGGTGGACCAGATCGAACAGGACATCCTCGCCGGAGTGGATCAATGGCAAGCCATCATCGAAGCCACGGTACGCCGCTTCCGGCCCATTGTCCTGACAGCGCTTGCCGCCGTACTGGCAATGATCCCGTTGTCGCGCAGCGTTTTCTTCGGCCCGATGGCCGTGGCGATCATGGGCGGGTTGATCGTGGCCACTGCGCTGACCCTGTTGTTCCTGCCGGCGTTGTATGCGGCGTGGTTCAGGGTGAAGAAGGTGGTGTAGGAGCGGTGTGCAGGAGAGATTGAGGCATCGAGCCTCATCTGCTGTCATGCGTGTGGCGGCACTCTGTGGGAGCGAATTCATTCGCGATGCGGTGTGTCAGTCACCAAGGATGTTTCAGGACCGACACCTTCGCAAGCATTCACTGAAGATCAGCAGCCATCAAAGCGCGCCAAACACCTTCTTCGCCAGGCTGGTGGCAGCCGCTGCCGGGTTCTGGCGGATGTTGGTTTCCTGTTTGCCGATCATTTCGAACAGGCCGTCCAGGGCTTTTTCGGTGACGTAGCCTTCGATGCTGGCGCTCTTGGTGTCCAAAACGCCGAATGAGGCAGCTTCACCTGCGAAGGCGTTGTATTTCTGCGCTACGCCAACCTTGTCGGTGGCTTGCTTGACGATGGGCAGGAACTTGGCGCGGATCTGGTCGCGGCTGCTCTTGTTCAGGTACTGGGTAGCCGATTCGTTGCCGCCGGTGAGGATGCCCTTGGCATCGCTGACGCTCATGTTCTTCACGGCGTTGACCAGGATCGCCTGGGCCTGGGGCATCGCTGCTTCGGCCGCCTGGTTCATGCTGGTTTCCAGCTCATCGACCTGAGCGCCCATACCGAACTGTTTCATCTTCTTCGCGACCTTGCCCAGATTGCCCGGCAATTCGATGCGCACGTCCTTGTTGTTGCTGAAACCACCGGGGGCACCCAGTTGCTTGACGGCAATTTGTGCGCCCTGGGTCAGCGCGTCCTTCAGGCCGCCAGTCGCGTCGGACTGGGACAGATCGCCCAGTGACAGGGCAAACACGTTAGCCGACAACAACAGGCCTGCACACAGGCCGGCAAAGGTAACGGAGGAGCGAAGCATGGCAACATCCTTTTCAAAGGGATTGAGTCAATAAAGGGGGATTAGCTGGCAGGGCTGAGGCGAATGCGCACAGGCGGTTGTTCCTGGCCGTCCAGTTGCACGCTATAGTGTTCGGTGCTGATGAACAGCAGTTTGCCGTCCTGCTCGATCCGGGCGCTGACCGAGTAGCGGTGCCCGGCCTGGATCTGTTTGGGATCGTACTTGAGGTGGAAGGGCAGCGGCACCTGGCCTTTGACCGGGCCACTCTGCCTGGCCAGAACCTGCGCAGGCGCATCGGCGAGCGAGACATCCTGCAGGCTGACGCTCAGGGTGGCGCTGGGTGGCAAGGCGATACGCTGCACATAGAAGACTTCGCCATCAATGCTGGCTTGAGGCGGCTGGTGCCAGGCGCTGCACGCACCAAGCAAGGCAGTGACCAGCAGCAGTGTCAGGTTTTTCATGTTGATCTCCCTATCTGTGGCGTCGAAGGCGTTCGGGCGTCACAGAATCAATCTAGCGGATTTAACCGATCGGGTCGGTTTCCACGACGGTTTCTTCATTGCGGTGCAAGGCCACCTGACGGATCGACAGACGAATCTCCGCAGGGAGCACGCGCTTGGCCGCCCCCTCAGCCAGTTCGCCGAGCTGTGGGTGATAACCGAGCTTGCCGGCCGCATCCTTGCGCAGGACGCCGAGGTCGAGCAGGGTCTGGATGAAATGACGGAACAGGCTCTTGTCGAAGAACTCCGGGGCGTTGAGGCCGTGCAGGATCGACAGGCGTTGGGCCATGACTGTACACAAGTCCTCAAGTTCTTCAGCGCTCAGGGTGTTCTGTCCGCTGTTGAGCAGCAGCGAGATGGCCATGTAGAAGCGTTGCAGCGTCTGGGCAATGGCTTTAGACAACAGGGTCAGCAGCACAAAATGTCGTGAGCTTGGGGCCGGGCGCAGGTAGACGTTGTTTTCGAAGCGCAGCAGGCCTTGCTCCACCAACGCTTCGAGCCATTGATCGACTACCGCGTCCAGCTCTGTCAGCGGCCAGCGAATGAACAGTTCCGATTGCAGGTAGGGATACAGCGCGCGGGTGAAGCGCAGCAGCTGTTCGCGGCTCATGCGTGACGAGCTTTGGAAGAAGCTGGCCAGCAACGAGGGCAGGGCGAAGATGTGCAGCACGTTGTTGCGGTAATACGTCATCAGCACCGCATTCTGTTCGTCCAGGTACAGAATCTTGCCCAGTGCGTCTTTCTGCTCGGACAGCAGCTTCATGCCCTTCACATACTCGATCAACGCCCGACCATCGCCCTCCGGCAAGGTAGTGTGCGGCGAGTAGGGCACCCGACGCAGCAGCGTCAGGTACAGGTCCAGTACCCGCTCCATGGCCTGATCGTCCAGTGCCAGCTTGTTGGTCGACAACAGCGCCAAGGCCACCAGATTCACAGGGTTGATGGCTGCGGCTTCGTTCAGATGCTGTGCCACGCGTTCACCCAGGCGGTGGGTGGTTGCGTTGAGCCAGGCCGGACGGAACTGCGGGCCAAGCTCTTGATCGCGCCAGTCTGGCTGCTCATGGTCGAGAAACTCTGCCAGTTTGATCGGCTCACCGAAGTTGACCGACACCTGTCCGAAGCGCTGCTTGAGCGCACCGATGACCTTGAAGATGTCGAAGATCGATTCTTTCTTCTTCGCCGCGCCCCGCAGTTCACCCAGATAGGTGCGGCCTTCGAGCACACGCTCATAACCGATGTACACCGGCACGAACACGATGGGCATCCGCGAATTGCGCAGGAAGCTGCGCAGGGTAATGGCCAGCATCCCGGTCTTGGGCTGCAGCATGCGTCCGGTGCGCGAGCGGCCGCCCTCGACGAAGTACTCCACCGGGAAGCCCTTGGTGAACAAGGTGTGCAGGTATTCGTTGAACACAGCGGTGTACAGCGGGTTGCCCTTGAACGTACGACGCATGAAAAACGCCCCGCCGCGCCGCAGCAGGCCGCCGATCACCGGCATGTTGAGGTTGATCCCGGCAGCGATGTGCGGTGGCGTCAGACCGTTGCGAAACAGCAGATAGGACAGCAGCAGGTAGTCGATATGGCTGCGATGGCAGGGCACATAAATCACCTCATGCCCTTGCGCCACATCCTGCACACCCTCGATATGGCTGACCTTGATGCCATCGTAGATCTTGTTCCAGAACCAGCTCAGGACCACTTCCAGAAAACGGATCGCCGAATAGGTGTAGTCCGAAGCAATCTCGTTGCCGTAGCGCAGCGCCAGGGCCTGGGCTTTGTCGAGCGGGATCTTCTCGCGCTCGGCTTCTTCGGCAATCGCCTGTTTGACCAGCGGCTCATCCAGCAAGCCCTTGACCAGATTGCGCCGGTGCGAGAGGTCCGGGCCGATCACCGCAGTTTTCAGGTTCCGGAAATGCACCCGCAGGATGCGCTGGGTCATGCGCAAGGTGCGCTCGTGGCCCTTGTTCTCATCAACCAGTTCGCGCAGATGAATCGGCGCGGAGAACTGCACCCGGGTCTTGCGGCCCAGAATCAGGATGGTCACCAGACGCCGCAAACGCCCCGTAACGGCCCAACTGTCGGCGAACAGCAACTTCCATGGGCTGGATTCGCTGTCCGGCGACTGGCCCCAAAACACACTGACCGGAATGATCTGCGCGTCCTCACCGGGGTTTTCGGTCACCAGGGTAACCAGCCGCTCCAGTGCCGGAGGCGCCCCGCGCTTGTCCTGACGGCCAAGCCAGTCCGGTTCAGGCGTCAGGTAAAAGAAGGCAGCAGGTTCGATATGACTGCCCACCGAAACCGACAAGACCGGACGCGGCAGCCCGGACTTGCGGCACTCGCGGTCCACCACCGCCAGATCGCTGAGCGAAGGGTGTTGCAACGCGTAGAACACCGGGCGGCTGCGGTCGAGGTTAAGAGGGAGGGCGGACTGGTTGATGGTCTCGGAGCGAACCCAGAGGTACAACAATCGACGCAAGGTGCCGAAGACAAGACGGCGGAATGGAGACGGGGTCATACGGCTTCTGCTGAATAAAGAGGCGAGCGGCTGCTCGAATGAGAGGCAGTGTGCCGGATAGCGGTGGATTGGGCAAAAGTGGGGGACGTGCTGTCATGGGGTCTACCCTCTTCGCGAGCAAGCTTGCACACAGTGGTTTGTGTTCAACCCAATATCTGCGGCAGACAAAAATCGTTGTAGATACTCTGTTCCCGGTCAAGCTTTTAGCAGGTGTTTCTCGCTAAAAAGCTTGGCCGTGTCAAAGTCCTCTCCCGACTGCATGCATGCCCACAATCCCGTCAGGTATTTACGCATCACAGCAC
>Ga0209855_1000122_pt1 | contig 25006 bp, 19 predicted proteins | sample OrgsoiDNA_201063_FD_185811 | JGI IMG/M metagenome (GOLD analysis project Ga0209855, IMG submission 185811) | Permafrost soil microbial communities from the Arctic, to analyse light accelerated degradation of dissolved organic matter (DOM) -... | ecosystem: Environmental > Terrestrial > Soil >...
AGCTCCGTTTTCCGTCAAAAACCTCGCCATCTCCGGCTGAGCGTGAAAAAGCGCGCGTGACAGCGCGGTTTCTCCCTTGTTGTCGACCGCGGCGATATCCGAAAAGGGCAAAAGAAACTCCGCGATATTGACGGCGTCGCTTGCCGCGACCTTGCTCAGCAAGGTTTGGCCATCGCGGCGTAACAATCCCAGATCGGACCTCTGGCTCAGCAACTTCTGGATTTTTTCAAAATCGAGTCTTTCGATAGCCTCAATGCCCGCTTGAAAATCGATGTCCCTCCACGACGCCGCCAGCGCGGCCGCTCCGGGCAATTCGCGAGGAAAAGAGCGATGCTTTGGCATCACCGTGGACGTTTTGAGGGAGTGGGTCGCCATGGGGCGCGCTCAGCGAAGGCCAAACACAAACTCGCGCACGGCTTCCAGCGCATCATGAAAGCAACGGCCGACATTTTCTGACCGTCGCGCGATGGCTTTCGCGGAAAGGCCCCATCGCCCTCTTTCTCTTCTTTTCGAATGCCGCGGGCTGGCGCAGGGCTTTCCCTCACCGCCATTTCCTCGCGATATTTTTCCACCAGTTCGGCCTGAATTTTCAATGTCGTGGAGTGGCTCATGGAGTTTTCCTTTCGGCTTGTGGGTTCGCGTGGCGCACGTCCGATGCCGACAACTCCATTGTATCGCGCGCAGTCGCGCAAGGCCCGCCCCATCTCGTCTTTTTCTCTTTTCTGTGGCTTTTTGGCTTTTCGGCCTGCCCTTTTTGCCCCTCAATTTTTTTTCCCGCTTGTCTCTTTTTCTTGGTTTTTTCTTTCCGCTTATGCCCCATTCGCTTCAAATCGACTCCCATTCGCAACCTCCCTGTCCGAAGCGACCCAATTCGTCCTTTGCCAAATGCTCCAGGTGGAGTAAAATAAAGCGCAGAGCCGTGAATCATCGCTTCGCCCGTCGCGCTGGCGTCGTTTCATGGCCAACGCTTGTTTTTCTTTCCAACCCTGCCGAGATGGGCTCTTCGCTCAAAATCCATGCCCATTTTCGCGTATCCCTCTCTTTTTCTTCCGACCGCCGTTCTGCAGGGCGACACCGAAGCGATTCGCGCCTTGTTGGCGCAAGGAGTTTCCACAGAAGCCGACGCTCTGGGGCAAACCCCTTTGTATCTGGCCGTTGAGCAAGGGATGCTTGAATCGGTGAGGCTCCTCGCGGCCGTGTCTTCTTTGGAGCACGTCCATCCAAGCACGGGGTTCACCGCGCTGGCGCTTGCCTTGCGCAACAAACAGTTGGATTGCGCCCGAGCGCTGCTTCACGCGGGGGCCGATCCCAACGCTCGGATTGCGACCGGGAAACGGCCGACTGTTTTGATGAATCTCGTTCGCGAGAAAAGACACTCGTCGGCCCACTTTTTGCTGCGCTTCGCAAATCCCGACGCACAAGACGACCTGGGCCGGACCGCCCTTCACTTTGCGGCGCAAGACGATTCCGCAATGGTCCAAAAACTTCTTGGCGCCGGCGCCAACGCGAGCATTGCGAACCACAGTGGCTGCACGCCCTTGATGATGGCCGCTTTCCACGGCAAATCCGCCGGAGTCAAATGCCTTTTGCCGGTCAGCGACGTCCACGCGAGAGACATCAACGGCCTTGCCGCTCTTGACTATGCCAACAGTGGACATGGCAATGAGCGAATTTCCGCTCTTTTGCGCGAGCGCATGCTGCTCCTTGATCGCGCGGCCCTGTCGCGAGCTGTGGTTGAGGGGGCCGCCTGCCCCGCAAGCGACGGCGCCGCCCATGGCAGACAACCCCCACGCCGGCGTCCGCGCGCGCTTTGACGGTCCATATTCCATGTGTTGCGCTTCAGGGCGGCAGCCCTTGGCTTTCGAGTTTGCCGTTTTTTCGAAGCCACCCCGGCGCGCGACCGCAAGCACCGCCTCAAAAAAACACTTTCGCCACTGCGCCCAAACACGCGGCTCACCGATTAAATTCTTCGCGGCTCCAAAAGATCTTCTGCCCTGAAAGCGCCGGCTTGTATCGGTAGCCCACCTTTTTTCCTTCGAACTCTGACCACGCCACCACCTCGCCGCGGGTCTTTGTCTCCAAGTAGACGGGCAGCGTCTTGCTCGGGTCTTGCTGATCGCGATGGACACCTTCCACCGAGCACACATTTTGGCACTCGACGCCTTTTCCGAGCAAGCTCAAATCGATGCTCGCCGCGGCCTCTGATCCAACACCCGTCGTTCGCACACAATCGCCGCTGGCCACGCATTGGCTCAGTTGCGTTTCTATGGCCTGGCGCTTTTCGAATGCGCCGCCTTCGTCGGTGTCCCGCCGCACCGCGTCCTCTTCGGTTTGTCCCAGCAAATAAATCGGCTGATGCCCTTGCGGGGGCGCCTTGGGCAGGCTTTGCTCGGTTTTCCATGCAAAACTGACAGGAATTGCGATCGTCGCGAAAATCAAAGCTCCGCTCGCCCACCGCTTCGCGAAACTCATTCTCCGCTCGTTCGGAGTTTTTGTTTTGGGCGTGGACGGCGCTGGGGCTTGCGCAGGCTCTGCGGGGCTCTTTGCGGGGCTTTTCGCCAGCCCGAGCGCGTCCTCAGCCACTCCGACGGCGTGCGCGGCCGCGTCGGCGAGTTCTTTTGAAATCCAAGCACCTAGCGCATCTGTCCCGCGGTTCATCAAGGGCTCCAATGGTTGCGTGTCGTGTTTTTTCGGCTTTTGCATGTTTTCGTCCCGTTAAGCTGTGTTCGCGCGATTAATATCTTCAAAACCAGCAAAAGTCAAGATCGCCAAGCCATTGACTCCGTTCAGGTCTGGCTAATTTTCAGTGTCCAAAAATCCCGACTTCGGTTAAAATGATGTCTCGCGGAACACGCGCGGAACACGTTTTAAGCCTTTTCAACACTCCAACCAACGGCCGCGCGTTTTCCATCCGTTTCCCATTCGTTTTTTGCCCCTCGCTTCCTTTCGGAAATTGTCCGCCATGCCCAAAACCGTCCTGCGCCTCAAAGCCGATCGCCAGACATTGGCGCAAGGAACCTCCGCGGAAGTCTTGGCGCTTTTGGCCCAATTCAAGTCCCCCGCCACCGCGCTAGACAACAATGGCCGCCTTTTGAAGCATGTGCTGTGGCAGCGATGGGACAGCCTCGACGTGGTCGCGATCGCCCAAAAGGCCGGCCTTATCCTTGACACCGGCGATGTTTTTGAAGCCACCCACATTTCAGGCGACGTTGACGGCGCGACCGCGCAGATCGTGATCGATCGGCTGATGTCTTTTGAGCGCGCGGGGTTTTCTTTGACCGCAGCCGACGGTGAGGGCCGCACGCTGATGCACCGCATGGCGCATGGTTTTCACCCTGCGATCATGGCCTTCTTGGAAGACCAAGGTTTGGATCCTTTGACTCTCGCGCCCTCCCAGAATGGAGGGCCCGCCGAGTCCGCCTTCTCCATTGTTTTTCATGAAACAGACCGCGCAATGGACAATTCGCCCAACGACTTTGCCAGATTGTTGGCTGAGCGACACTCCGGGCTGCCCGCGAGTCGCTTTTTGAGCGCGTTGGCCTCTTCGCCGGCCGGCATCTGCGGGCCAATCAACGAGGAAACCGACGCGCCGGCGCCGGACGCCCAGAGCCTCGCCTCTTTTCATGCTCCAACGACTCGATCACGGGCCTCTTTTTTCTCGGAGAGTTTTTCCAATTTCCTTGAGCAAGCCTCCCGCGAAATGGCCCAGGCCCAAAACAAGCGCATCGCGTGGCTTGAACACTGCGTCAAAATGGGCGGACAACTCCCAGCGTCCCGGCCCGCGTCGAATGACCAAAAGCGGTGGGCCATTTTTCTCGCCCACCAAGCCGGGCAATCGGACGCGTCTCTGGCGGGCGCCGGCAATGAATCACGCTTGCGCGCCCACTTGGAAGCCGTGGCGTTGCGCCACGAAATGGACCAATCCGACGAGTCGCCCCAGGGAGACTCTGCGCCCTCCGCTGACGGGCAATCCCTCAGACGCGCTCCTGCGCGAAAGGCTCCGCGCATATAGGCCAAAGCGCATGCGGCTGAGGCCTTGCCCCCTTGACCGCGGTCCCTGCGCCGGCCCCTTCACAATCGCCGCGATTGAGCGTTTTTCACCGTCCCCGCGCCCCCCGCTTCTTCGCCGCGCGGGCTTTCGCTTTCCGGTTTTGAAAACACAGCCTGTCCAAGATCATGCGTCTCAGCTTTGGCGTGCAATTTTGGAGCTCGTGTTCTCCCTAATTTTTCCGAGCAAATCCGGGCTGCCTCTGCGGACATCCACTCCGCAAGCAGCTCCATTTTTTCTGCGAGGCGCTTCTCCTTTTTTTCGCCAGATATTTTAAAAATTGCCGCAATGGCCCACTCGCTGATTGCCTCCGCGTCTCCGGATTGGCCGGCGAGCAGAGCCGCGCACTCGCCGGAGCCAAAGGGCAGGTCCGCCGCCAAAGCGATCTGCAAAGCGTTCCGTCCTCTTTTTTCTCTCAAATCCAGGCGAACGCGCCCGTCGGCCAGCAGGGCCCTGACGACCTCGTAGTTGCCATGCGCGCAGGCTCTCATCATCGCCGTCTCGCCGCGATTGTTTTGCGCGTTCACGTCCTCTGCGCTTAGCGCGCCCAGCAAAACCTTTGCGCACTCGACCCACGGCGACAACCCCGCCAGAATCAGCGGTGTGTTCCCTCCGCGGTCTCGCTCCATGGGGTCCACGGTTCTCAACAAAATGCGCGCCAATTCGTCCCAGCCCTGTTCGGCGGCCAAACCCAACGGAGGCTTTTTCCATTGGCGCTCTTTGCCGGTGAGCGCGCGAGGGCCGCCATCTTCAACCAGCGCCCTGGCGGCTTCTTCGTTTCCCCACGCAATCGTCAAAATCAACAAATCGCCAAGATCCTCGGCGCTGGCCGCTTCTGGGAGCGTCAACAGCCACCGCAGGATTTTTGCCCTATTTAACTTTGCGGCATAGCGTATGGGAGTCGCATTCTCCTCAGGCCGCCAGTGTTGGGCGGCGTGAATGTCGGACACGGCGGCTCCCAGCGTCGCGACAGGGCTCGCCCCCGCATTGACCGCGCGCGCCGCCGCCTCGCCATTGTCGTCGAAAATCGCTTGAAACAGCTCCACCACGAGGCGTTGAGAAGGGATTGCCATGGCGTCGTCCCTCACAGCGCTCGGGGCGCGCGTTTGTGGCGAACCGGCTCCTGGCCGGCGTGAGCGTCAATTGAATCCACGCCAGCCGACGCTTCCGCACGCTCCGCTGAGGGCTTTGCGGCACTTTTTGACGCCATGGCCCCCATGGCTTGCTCGATCGCCACGCCTTCCAACAGCGCCATGGCGCGCGGCATCAGCGTCCGGCCGTCTTTTCGGCCCAGCGTGTCGAACGCCGCTTGAATGTCATCCATCTCCGCGCCCGCCAGCAACAAGTCGGCGCATTCCGCCGCGCCCCGTTCGACAGCCAGGCTGAACGCGGTTGCGCCGTTTTTGTCTTTTCGACGCAAGTCGCTAAATGGAGACAAAAGAGCGACAACCGCCGTTTTTTCATACAGGATCGCCCACTTCAGCGCGTCGACGCCTGCCAAATCCATCGCAAGCGGATCGCAGGTTTTCAACAAAGATGGAATCAAATGGGCATGCCCCTCGCGCGCGGCCACCATCAAGGCGTCGCGTCCGTGCGTGGTCGCCTTCTCGTCGCTTTTCGGCGCCAATAGTTCAAGCATTTCGGCGCTCCCCAACCGAACGGCCTCCAGGTAGGGCGTCCGCCCGTCCTTATCGCTGATTTTTGGGTCGCAAGCCGCCAGCAACAAGCGAACGGCATCCAGGCCATTCAAGCGGTTAACGGCATACCCGAGCGCCGTGGTTCCGTGGACATCTCGAGCGTTGGCTTCTGAAAACGGCAGCAACAGCTCGATGCATTCTGGGGTGGCGGAGAGCGCCGCGAACATCAGGGCGGTGCGGCCCACAGAATCGGCCATTTTCGCGTCGCTGGCCGGCAGCAACGCGCGCACGCGCTCAGGCTTTCCGCTCTGCGCCGCGAGCATCAAGGCGGTTGCCCCGCGCTCATTTCTCTCCGCGCCGGCCACGCAAGGCAAAAGGCGATCAAACACGTCCTGCGACAACGATGATCCGCCCGCGGCGGCCGCGAAAAAAGCTCGATTCAGTGGAGCGCCTGAGTCGATGAAAACGTTCAACAGCAGCCGCGCGCATTCCTCCTGGTTCCAGAGCATCGCCAAACTCAGCGCGTCTTCTCGGTCATGCCCGAATGCCGCCAAGTCTGAAAACGGCGCCAAAATTCTGCATAATTCCGTTTGTCCTGCAAGCGCCGCCAACATCAAGGGCGTCCTCGCGCTCATGTCTTTCGTGCGAGCAGCCTCTCGGCCTTTGCGAACATCCGATTCGCTGTCCGTCAAACCGCTCAGGCACGCGATGGCCTTATCCCATTCGCAGGCTTGGACCAAACGAACAAATTCGTGGCGGTCAAAATAAAAATAGGCGCTGGGCATGGCATTTTCGCTCACAGACGCCGCGAGGCGATCGATTTTTTTTCTGTCGGCCCGTCAAACTCCGCCGCCAGTTCTTTTTTCACGGCTTTTTTCGCGCCATAGATGTCCTTCTTGAACGCCTTTGCCTCCAATTTCGCCATCATTTCCCCCAATTCTCCGGGGAACGCGTTCCTTTCCACAAGAAGATCAAATGGCGTTTTTCCCGCCAACCCCTTTTCGCTGATCCATTCCGGACGCAATCGAGCCATTTCCATGATGACGCCTTTTGCGAACACGCGATTTTGGCAAAGGGCGTGCAGTGGATTCTCGCCGTTTGTGTCCACGCAAGCCGCCAGGTCCATCCCGAGGTTCCGGGCCTCGCGCAACGCGCGTGCTTTTTTCGGCGTGCCCTTGGAGCACACAAAGAGCGCCAAATGGCCTGTGTTGCTCCATCCCTGCCGCGCGCGCAGCAACAAGGGTTTCACGCGGCCCAGGGCCTCCACGCACCGCGGAGCCGCAGCCGCCACCGCGAACGTCCACAAGTCCACTCTCGTGTTTCCCGCGAAGCCCTCGCGGATATCGCAAAACACTTTGGTTGACGGCGCGGACAGCCCTTGGGCTCTAAGGTTCTCTGCGCGCTCCCACCAGGCGCCGTCAATGTCGTCCGCGCGCAGGGCAATTTCCCAATTTTTAGGCGGCGCGGCGCGCCCTTTGGCGAGAGTCGCCAGCATGCGCGGTTGATCCAGGCGCACCGCTGTTTCCCAACGCGCGTCGAACGGGACGCTTAGCCGCTCCGGCCACTGTTCCCACAACGCCATCAGCGTTTGAGCCGCGGGTTCTTCCAAGGGCGCGCTCCCATGCAACGCAATCCGCGCCCGGATGTTCTCCGTCGCGGCGTGCTCCACAGAATCCCACAGTTCGACGGAACCTATCCGCTCTTTGCCCGCGCGCAGCAAAATCAACGCTTTGTCCACATCGCCAATCATGTTTTTCGCGAGCTTTTTAAGCTCTTCGGGATCGTCTTCGGATTCGACGAGAGCCTTGAAAATTTTGTCGGAGTGAATCCACCGCCATGGCTCTTTTTTCTGAGCCTGGCCGTCAGTGGCCGCCGCCGGCTCCTCCGCCACATTCCGAGCGCGCGCCAATGATTCGCGGGCTCCCGCGTCAACCAGGGCCAAAACGCCATCGAGCCAGTTGTGCTGGACGGCCAAGCCCAAGGGGCTTTGCCAACCCAGCCCCTTTTTTGCCATGAAATTCACGTCGACCTTGCTCGCAAGCAGCGCTGCAAGCCCTGGCAAGTCTTTTTTTCGCAGGGCGGTCATCACCGCGACGCGGACTTTTTTGATCGCCGCCGCGTCATTGGCGGACGGAGCCTGCCGCGGCGCCACCGCGCCTTCATCGATCGGGCCCAACTCGCCCAGCGCCTCGGCCAACGACTCCATCACCGAAGCGGCCCAACCACTCATGACGCCAGCCTCGACCACAGTTCCGCCTTGTTTTTTTGTGACCACCCCGTCTTGTCCGGCTCGCGTGGAATATTCAGCCGCGTCGTCGGGGTTGGCGCATGGCTCCGCCCCGGCATTCAAGTTGGCGCGAGATTTTTTGGCGGTGGCTGAGCGGGCGGCAGAGGGCATGGCGATTCCTGAAAGGTCTGGCCTTGATTATACGCCCGAACGCTTGTGAAAGGAATTCCTCTGCTCTTTTCGGATGAGGCTGACGCAAACCTCTCGGAATGATGGTCCCAAAAGACAGCCCTGCCGCCCTCTGTTGCCGTTTTTGTCACAAACGAGGCGTACCGCGGCTCGCGGACGATGTGGATGTGGATGGCGCTCCCGACGCGTCGTCCTGTTGCGCTGCTGCGCTCACAATGCCTTTCAGGGCCGCAGCCTCAACCAACGCCGTCAATTGAGGCATTTTCGCTTCGCACCCCGACGCGGCCGCCACCCAACGGTCCTGCAGCTCGGCCGGGATCAACCTCAGTGTCGCCAAGTCGTCCCAAGGCTTCATCGCGAAGCTCCAATCTTGGCGGCGCGCGCTGTCCAAAGCATCGGCTTTGGTGGCCTTTTTTTTCGCCTCGACCCACCACTCCATGCGCGCAAGCGTGTCCACCGCGCATCGCGAGCAAAAGCCAATCAAAATAGCTGGGGTTTCAGCGCGCATTTTTTCCACCGCGGCCTTGAATTCCTCGCTGGTGAGTCGATCCAATTGGCGCTCATAAAAAATGTCATTGAACACCTCCCCCAATCTTTTGCGAGCGTCGTTTTCACTTTCGCTCGTCGAATGCCCTGTCATTTTTTCCTCCTTTTTCAAAGACGCGGAGGCGTTTTTGCGGATGGCGTTATTCCTGGTCTGTCGCGCGATTCGGCCGCGACAATCTCCGCCAACGTCTTTTTTTCCACCAAGGCCTTCACCTGCGGCATGTTCGCTCCATGTTTCTGCGCCGCTCGCAACCACGCCGCATACGCCGTCTCCGGGATCAAACCAATCCCGGCAAGATCGTCCCATGAGCTCAAAACTGCCGCCCAGCCCGCTTTTCCCGGCCAACTTCCGTCGCCTTCAAAAGTCGCCTCCCGGGCATACATCAACTCGTCGGCTGTCCCCTGCCACGATTCACAATGCGCGAGCGTGTCCGCTCCAATTTGCGCGCAGGCTTCGGCCAACGCCGAAGGGTATTTTGCTCGCAAGCGCGAAACGGCCATCCTCAGATGGTCCGCTGAAATCAGTCCCGCCTCGCGAGCTGTTCGCAGCTCGTTGAATGGGCGCTTGCAATCGTGAACGTCTTTTTCGTGGCTCACAACACTCTCCCTTGTCGCTTTCTCATTTTCCGCCTTCCCATTCTGCTGCCCGCGGGCTTGCTTTGGCAATGCCCGTGGCGTCACAATCTCGCTTTGCGTTTGGTGGGCGGGGGCGTCGCGATGACACCCATGCCTGGCGCGTCGCTCGTGGAGAGGGCCTGGCCCTGGCCCGACGCCGTGGCTTTTGCCGTGGACATCACTTGCGCCAAATCCGCTTGCTCGGCCAGCGACAACCCTTGGCCGCCTCGTTTTCGCAGCTTGCCCTTGGCCTGGACGGCCGCGGTGTCGTCGTCTCCGAGGTCCTGCGGCCGCAGAGCCATCAGCTCCGCCAACGCCTTCATCGGGGCTTTTCCGGCCGCGCTTTGGGCGGGCGTGAAGCCCTTGGCGTCGCGAATGGACGGATCCGCTCCATGCGCGAGCAGCAATTTAGCCAGGGGCAGAGCCGTTTCTTGCGCTTTTTTGCCCGATTTTCGCAGCAAATGACGCAAAGGCGTCCGGCCCAGCGCGTCTTGCGCGTTGACATCGGCGCCTGCGGCCAGCAGAAGCCGGATCGCTCCCTCATTGTGAAACAGACACGCCTGGTGCAACGGCCGCAACGCGTGCCCCCTCTGGGGGAGTTCAAGCTCAATGAGCGCGGCGACTTTTGGGTTGGCCAAGAACTCGGCCATTTGCTTCACGCCGGCTTTGCTGCTCACCTCGGCCAGAAAATGCAGCGCGCACCCGCCGCTCGCGTCGACATATTCCATCGGCGCGCCGGCATTTGCGTATTTCATCACGTTTTCGCGCCGTTTTTTCTCCAAGCTGACGCGCACGGGCGAGGGCTCGTTGGTTCCTATGGAGGCGATGTCCGCGCCCCACGCGGCGAATCGTTGGGAAAACGCCCAGCTCTTGGCCGGCTCGTCGTGGCCGGCCGCCGCGCAATGCAGGACCGCGGCGTGCCGAGATGGGTCAAAACCCTGCCCAATCGCCCACGCCAGCGCGAACTCCGGGTCAAAACCCTCGCGCTCGCCGTTCCACTGCTCTTCGTGCGTGAACGCCTTCGCGAGCTGCTGGGCAAAGCGGCCGCCGTCGTTCAAATCGGCGCCCATTTTCACCAGCTCGTCTCCGAGCGTTTTCAACATTTCATTCGAGATGGCTCGGTCTTTGTTGTAGACCCCGTCGCCCATCAGAGCGGCGAAAGCGTTCGACGTGCCGTTTCCCCATGAATTTTTGTCCGCCACCGTTGCTCCCCAAGCCGCGAGCTCGCGAAGCGTGCCAAGGGCGTCATTGGCCTGCTGTTGGCGAACGAGGCCATCTGTTGACCACTCCGGGTGATTCTTGCCCCAGCGGCTTGACATGCTCCCCAAGAAGGCTTCGATCGGAAATTGCCAATTTTGGCTTGGATATCCCGCAATCGACGAAAATGGCCTTTCGCCTTTTTGCGCCAAATGCCGAGCGGCTTTTTTCGAACCGTCGCACACCAGGTCGGTGATGCCGAAGAGGGGCTTTTTGCCCCCGGCGAGGCCCGCGGCCCAAAAACGGTCCAACATCGCCATTTCTTTGGGGCCTTCGGGCGACAACGTCGCCACCAGCCCTGCGGCCGCGAGGTGTCCGCCGCGGGCATTCGAAACACCGCTCAACACTTCGTCGGAAAAAACACCGCGATCCCAGAGCCATTCTAGGCTTTCGAGGTCCAACGGACCGTTCAGAGCCGAGCCAAGCCACGCTTTTTTGGTTTCTTGGGACGGGGCGAAGCCCGTGGCCAGCAACACATCGATCATCAAGCGCCAGATTTTTCTGCGCTGAGTTCCTTGAGCCATGCTCTCTTCTCGGCCCGCTTTTCTTTTCAGCTCTGTCGCGTCGAAGCGGCCTGCTATGGGGTTTGAGGGCATGTCGCGCAGAATACGCGTGTATCTTAGCAAATCACTTGAAAACAGCTCTTTTTCATCCGAGATTATTTTTCGAGCCAGTTCTGGGTCGCGCTGAATGAAGGAGCGAATGGCAAAGACAGCCACCTTTTCGATCGAGATAGCCAGCGAGCTTGCTAAGGCCGCAAAATCGGCGTGTTCTGCGGTTGTGTTTGATGAGGTCATCGCCTATTCCGTTTCGGTTATTCCCTTTATTATAGCGAAACACCGGCCCGGACGCGACCCCGCTCAACGGGCGCCGATCGCAAAGGCGACACCGGTTGGACGCCAGGCCAACGGCTCGCACCCGCGCGCCCGGCCCCAGGCGCTCTGGTCACAGGCGACGGATTTTGCGCCTCGGCTGCGCAGTCTCGTCCTGAGTTTGGGTGCAGGCAGGAAGATTTTTGACACGACGGCCTTTTTGTCCCTCGATTCACGGCTCAGCCATTCCCGAAAAAACCAATGCCTTCTGCTCGCTTTTTCCCCCCGGAGCGCGCCAGGCCGGTTCAGAGTCGCGGCGGTGCCCCCGGTTTTGAGGCTGCTTGCCCCGCGTCCCGGTCCATCTCCGTCATCATGGCTCTCAGTGTCTGGCTTTCCGCGAGCGCCGCCAGCCAGGGCATTTTTGCGTCGTATTTTGCGCAGGCGCGCAACCATCGAGCATACTGCGCCTCCGGGATCAGGCTCCGCCTCGCGAGTTCGTCCCATGGAACAACCGCACAGCCCCATCCGCCATCCTCCGCGGTGCTGCCCGGCATGAATTGGCCCATGACCGCGAAATTCTTGCGCCAATTTCCCCGGTGTTCCGGCGGGTCCGATTCCATGATCTCCAAGTTTTTGAGGGCGTACGCGGCACAAACTTCGCGCAGCGCTGCCTCGTTTTGCGCGCGCATTTTTTCTACGCCCGCCCCGAAGTCATCGGGCGCGAGACGCCCGCGTTGACGATCAAAAACCAAATCCTCAATATTTTCAAGAAATTCTGCGCGAATGCCGGGGCCTCTTTTTTCACCTTCTTCACTCATTCTTTCTTTCTTTCTTTTTTTCTTTCTTCTCCGAAAATCAAAGGCTTTTCGCCCGGCGTTTCGGAGCCACCGTCAAGGCCGGTCCTTTCTCTCGATTTTCGGAGTCGATGTCGCTGGCGGCGTCCGACATTCTGGATTTTGCCATTTCTTGTGCCAAATCCACCTGCTCTGCCAGCGCCAGCCCTTCACCTCCACGATTTCGCAATTTCTCTTTGGTTGCGATTGCGGCTTCGCTCCCGCTGGCCACATCCTCGGGCCGCAACGCCAGAAGCTCGGCCAACGCGCCCAGCGGCGCTTTTTTCGCGACCGATTGCGCCGCGGTCAAACCCTTTGCGTCGCGAATCGAGGGATCCGCGCCGCGCTCGACCAGCAACCGCACCAGAGGCGCTGCTTTCAATTGAGCTTTTTCTCCCGTTTTTCGCAACAAATGGCGCAATGGCGTCCAGCCCTTGGCGTCTTGCGCATTGGGATTGGCGCCAGCGGCCAGCAGCAACTCCATCGCCGGCTGGTTCAACACCGCGCAGGCCTTATGCAACGGCGTCTCGCCTTCGTGCAGCTCCAGACGCGAAGGGAGCTCCAACAGCGCCAGGATGCCTGGATTGGACAAAAACATTGGCAATATCGCCAGCGCTTCTTTTCGGGCAAAACCGGCCAAAAAATGAAGCGCGCCCTCGCCATTCTCGTTCACATAGTTCATCGGCGCTCCTGCGGCAATGAATTTGCGTGCATTTTCCCATCGCTCCAACACCAGGCACATTCGCACCGGAGATGGATCGTTCGGGCCAATGGTGGCGATTTTCGCCCCAAGGCCTTCGAATTTTTCTGCCAAAGGCCACCCCCATCCTTTTTCCTTTCTATGATTTTGCGCCGCGATTGTGTGGACTGCGCTGGCGTGCTTTGACAAATCGAGCCCTTTTTTCAACGCCCAATCCAGGGTTGATTCGGCGCCAAAACCGTCGTGCCCGTCGCCCCAACAGTCTTGGTTCACGAACAGCCACGCAATTGAGCCTGCAAAATTGTCGCCTCCGTTGACATCCGCGCCCAATGCGATCAATTCTTCCCCCACGGCTTGCAGCGTTTCCGCAGAAACCGCTCTTTCATTGAAAAACACTCCCGCCCCAACAAGCCGAGCAAAAGCGGCAGACCGATCTTTGTCCCAGGCGCACGGCGGGCTATCCATGTCCGCGCTTAAAACAGCGCCGAATCCAACCAAAGCCCGCAGTCCATCAAGAGCGCCGCGAGCTTTTTTTCGGAGATCTTCGGGTGCTTTTGCTCGCCTTTTTTTGTCGGAGCTCCCTCTGGGCGACAACGACGCCAAATAGGCTTCGATGGGCCCTAGTCCATTGCCCAACCCCTGGGTGGTGGCCCGGCCTTGCTCCGGCCGCTCTCCCAAATCGAACAAATGCCGCGCGCACTTTAACAGACCCGCGCAAACCAAATCGGTGATGCCAAACAACGGGGCGGCTCCTCCCGCCAGGCCTGCGTCGCGCAATCTCTCCAACATGCAAAACTCCGCGGAGCCCTCTTTTCGCAATGACATCACCAGGCCGTGCGCGTCGGTGTGGCCTTCGCGCTCCCTGGCCACGCGATGCAGAACCGGCTCCTTTAAAAGTCCTTTTTCTAGGGACCAGCCAATGGTCTCGATATCGGTGAAAGAATCCAACACCGTTCGAACCCATCCCTTTTTAATATCCATCGACAGAACGAAACCCGCGGCCTGCAACGCGTCGATCATCGCTCTCCATTTTTGCCGTTTCTCCAGATTTTCATCCCGCGAAAGGCTTTCGTCGGTCGGCAGATGCCATATGATTCGAGTCTGTGTTCCCGGATATTCAAAAAGCTTTTTTGCGTCTCGCAAAATCTTCCTAACCGTGTCAGGCGCGCGCGTCCCGACAGCGCGAATTCCAGTCGCATCCAGGAAGCCGATGGCCTGGAACAGCAAATCCTTCACTTGCGACTCGCCGAGCTCTTCTGTGTGGTCCATTTTTTCCCTCTGCGTTGTTTTTTCTTGCCTCTATTTTATCGCAAAATCGAGCGGCAAAGGCCTCTTGATGACCATTTTTCGATCGCCGCCATGTTCACTTATCCGGGGGCATCGTTCAAAGGCTTCGGGCGTGGCGTATGGACGCAGAAACGTTAGCGTCCCCCTGATCGTCTTCTTGGCCTTGCAATGGGTCATTCGCCGACAGTGGGGTTTCCTTTCTTGTCTTGTGCTTGGATTTCGCCTGTGCCATCACCTGGCTCAATTCGGCTTGCTCCGCCACCGAAACGCCCTCGCCGCCGCGTTGGCGCAAGGTTTTGTTTGCCTGGGCGGACGCTGCGTCCTCCCCCGCGGCGTCCTCGGGGCGCAACGCGAGAATCTGCGCCAAAGCGGCCAGCGGAGCCTTTTTCGCCATGCCTTGCGCCGGAGTGAGTCCGTTTTGGTCGGAAATGGACGGGTCCGCTCCGCGCTCAATCAGCAAGCGAGCGAGAGCGGCGGTTTTTTCCTGCGTCTTTGGCCCTGTTTTTCTCAGCAAATGCCGCAAGGGCGTCCATCCCTTCGTGTCTTGCGCATTCACTTCGGCGCCTGCGTCCAACAACAGTTGAATGGCTTTCTCATTCAGCGCGGCGCACGCCAGATGCAGCGGTTGTGCCCCCATTCTCATTGAAGAGGTTGATGCCTGTCCCGCAATGGCTTTCATCTCCGGGCGCGCGAGCAAAAGCGCCAATTGCGCCAAACACGCCTTGGTCGCTTTCTCGGCCAAAAAATGCAAGGCTGTTTCTCCGAAATATTGGCTAATATAGTCGGCCGGTGCGCCCGCGTGGATGAATTTCCACGCCAAGTCCATCCGCAGGGATTCCAGCGCCTCTTTCACGGGCGACGGACCACGGGCCTCAATCGACGAAATTCTTGCGCCCAAAGCCTCAAACCGTTCAGCCATTCTCCATGCCTCGGCGGGGTCCTGGATTTTAGCCGCGATCGCGTGGACTTCGCCCGCATGCGCCGACATGTCGAAGCCATTCTCCACGGCCCACCGAAAGGCGGCGCTCGCTGAAATTAGGGCTTTCTCTCCTTTTCTCTCGCGCTCCTGGCAACTTAGGGTGGCTAGGCGGCGGGCCAAAAATGGCCCGCCGTTTGGATCTGCCCCCAATGAAATCAATTCCGAGCCCACGGTTCCGAGGTATTCAGGCGTCATCGGCCGCTTTGTCTTGCCGCCGCTGTGCTCCAGCAACGCCGCCAAAGCAGCAGACGATTCTCCGGACGCAGGATCGATGACCGCGCCCCACTTGACCAACTGGCGCAAGCGAGACACGGCCTCCTGCGCGTCGTCGCGAGCCATTGGCCCCGGGCTTCCTGCGGGCGAAAAAACGGCCATGAAGGTCTCGATCGGCCCGCTGCGATGGGTGATTTTGCATTGGCTTTCCAAGTCCCGCCCGGGCTTTTCTCCTCTCGCCGCCAAATGCTCCGCCAACGTCCAAAGCCCCGCGCAAACCAACTCCGTGATTCCAAACAAAGGCCTTTCTCCGCCCGCCACGCCAACCACGAGCAATCGATCCAGCACGGCGTTCTCTGCCGGGCCTTCCTCGGACAGAGTCGCCAAGAGCCCTTGGCAATGCCACCCTCCGCTGCGCGCCCAGGCCAGGCCTCCCAGCCCTTCGTCTGAGAAGACGCCTTGCGAGACCATCCAGTCCAGGGTCGCGGTGTCGGACGCGTGCTGCAACGCGTCGTGCGCCCATTTTCGGCGCGCATCCCTCAGCGGCAATCCCGCGGCCATCAACGCGTCCATCATCTCGCGCCATTTCTCGCGATTTTTCACGCCGTTTATTTTTGTGGTTTCCGGTTTTTTGTCCAGACGGGATGCGTGCTGCGGCATCTCGGGAATCAGCGCGGTTTCTCGGCCTTGCGTGTTCCAATACAGCGCCACTTTTTTCGGATCGGACAAGCATTGCCTCGTCCATTCTGGGTTCTCGGCCGCCAAGGCCCGGATGCGCTCGGAGTCCTGCGCGCCAATGCTTTGGCGCAACTCTTGGAACACAGCGTCTTTTTCGTTTTGGAGAGTGTCGCTCAATCGAGGCTCCTTCTTCTGGCTTATTTATCCGCGGGCCTTGCCGCGGGCGCCCAATCGACTTCGTGTCCGCGGCCGCGACGGCGAGCCTGCTGTTTCTGGCTCAACCCCGATGCGCAGAAGGGGCAAGATTCCTCTGGGCCTGGGACATCAACGCTTGTCGCGAGGGCGAACGCCTTTGGCGCAGACGCGGTGAGTTTTGGCGCGGCTCAACCATAGGCGCTATCCAGTCGTCGCGCAAGGGCGCGATTTGTCGCGCCCGCGTGTCGCCCTGACGTCAAAGACGGCTGGCGCGCGGCTATTGACCGGCGTGATCGCGAATGGGACAATCGTGGCATGAACACACCAAACACATCCTTCGTTGCCGATGAAATCGCGACGCCCTCTGAATCCATCGGCAACGGCCTGTCGCGCCCCCTCGGCCAGCCCGGGCTTTTGGCATTCACAGCGCTCGCGGCAAGCCGTCCTGAAGCTTGGGACGGAGCGGAAGCATGGCCCGCAAACGGACCCTTTTCTTCTTTGTTGATGGGGTTGCCGCCGGAAAATTCCCAGCAAGCCATCGAACGCGCCGCGACCTGGGAGGAGATGGCCGATATTGGCTCTCAGCTCCTCAATCCTTGGGCCCAAAAGAATCGCGGCGCTTCGGACGATTGCGCCCGCGTGGCTTGGGAAATTTGGGCGAAAGCTCAGTGGACGGTGAGCGCGGCGGCCGACGGCGCAATGGTTTCCTTGCGCAAGCCCGGAGCCGAGCCCAACCGCTGGACCACTGAAGATGTGCTTGTGCCGCCCACCGAGTTGGCTCAACTGCAGTGGATTGCCGCCAAACGACTTCTTGCGGCCTTGTCTCAGCCCCTGCATTTTGAGGAATTGTCCGTTTCTATGGCCAATCTTCGCCTGGACCTGGACGCGGAATGGCTTGCTTGGGCCCGACAGAAAAGCCCTCGGCTGCTCAATCGCAATCCGTGGCCTAAGCGCGAGGATCTCATGCGCCTGGCAGGCCGAGAGCCCAATCTTGAGGAGGCGCATTCGGAAACATTCAAGCTCGCTGACCTTATTTTAGGGCAATTGATCGCGATCGCCACCGAAGAGCCTCTAAAAAATCCTGCGATGCGCGAACTGGACGCTCGCGCTTGGCGAGCTGAGCAAGCCTATTTATGGCGTCAAGAAAGCCGGGAAGGCGCCTTTTGGGATGAAATATCCCCAAATTCCGAGCAAACGCACGACGCCGAGGCGCAAGCCACGGTGGACCAAATTTTGCCGCGCAGCGAACAAACCCTGTGCGCATTGGGCCAGCTGGCAGCCCAAACGTTTGGGCTGCGCTCGGTGGCTGTTTATCCTTTTGGCGGCGCGCACCGCGCAAAAACCGAGCTGATTCGCGCATTCTCCGCTTTTCGATCGCTTGCCAATGCAGCAAACATCCCGCGCGCCAGCATTGGGCTGGGCGGCTTGAAACTGTTGGCGGGAGCCGGTTTTTGGGCGATCGGAAAAAAGAACGCCAATGGCTCTTTTCTTTACAACGACGATTTGGGCCCGACTTCAAAAGGCTTGCCAGGGGGCGTCCAACTGAGCGCGCCGATTCAACCCACGTCGCTGGCGCATGAGTGGACGCACGCGTGGGACATGGGGTTGGTTTCCCGCGCGCAACGAACGCTTCCTCCCGAAACGGCGCAAGCCCTTGCCAAGGCGGAAATAGCGGTGAAACAGGCCGCTCTTTTTAAAACACCGGTCTCCAACCCGGCTCGCCGCGCCTATATTCGCCCTTACAAAAGAGAAATTTTAAGAACTCTCACCCAACTTTTTTCGCTTGAACGCAGCGATCTTGTGGCGACCCTTTCGGAGACGGGCAATCCCACAGCGAAAACAGACGCTCAAGAAGGCCGCCTGCCTCGCGGGATGGCGGCCCAAATTCGCCAAATTTGGCGTCAAATCAAAACCGGCGACGACAACAGCGTTCGCGCGGCCCTTTTGCTGGTTATTCGGCACTTTGAACATGGCCCTGGCGGACGAGCGCTTGATGAGTGGGCAAATGATTTAATTTCGGCTCTCGCTCCCGACACGAAAGAATTGCGCGACCGGCTCCTTATTTGCCAAGAAAACCCCAATGCAGGCCGCATGCGGTGGAACGCCATTCTTTCGGAACAAAAAAGCGGCGACACGGGATATTGGACGGACCCGATGGAAATGCTTGCGCGGGCTAGTCAGCGCTTTTTCGACACCATCCAACCCGTTTCGATTTATCGCGCGACCCTCCCTTCTGGCGAAGAAGCCGAGCGCTTCAATGCCGTTTTGAAGCATTTTTTCGAAGCTGCGCGGCCGGCTTTTGACGCTGTCTCCGCAACCCGAGAAAAAAACAAAACTGTTGTTCAATTGACGCCCCCCAACGCCGAATCTTCTTTTTTTGACACCATTTCATTGGATGCGCCTCCATTGCTCACCGCGGCTGCGCAGAGCAATGGGTTGAGCGGTGTCGCCAACCTCTCCGGGCGGCGGCTGGCGCTTGATCCCGCACCGACGGCCAAGCCCGCGCCCAAGGCCGCAACAACGCGTTTGAAACCAGCCTGATGCCCACCACAAAGCCGACCGCCCCCGTCCTTCTGTCGCAAATCATTGCGATGATGCGACAACGCCACGGTCTCGTTTTTGATCAAGAAGGACACGTGAAAAAGAACCGCCTCCGCCAAAAGCACGGGTTCCTTTTTTCGCAGGTTTTCGAGCTCCGCCAAAAATCCCGCGAAGGATCGGCCCTCTTCGCGGCCTTTGCAAAGCTCTCGCACCTCTTCCCGCAGCAGGCCTCGCATGGCCTCGCGCTCTTCGGCGCGGTCCTTTTGCTCTCGTCGTTTTTGGCTGCTCGTGATCGCTTTCACAAATTCCTCTTCGTCCATGCCGCCACTAAAATTCGATTGGCCTCAGCCACGGCCCCCATTTTACACCGGGCCCCTGCTTGCTGCACAACGCGCCGGGTTCTTCTTTTTGCCACAGAGGACCGCAGACCCGGAAAACATTGGACTTCATGCTTGCGCGCGGCGCGCAATCGGCTGTTGGATTTCCACGCCAATTTGCTCCATGAACATGCAACCTCGTCGTTTCTGGCCGCTTTGCGCGCGAACGCCGCCAGCCCGATTTGGGCGCTGTTGCGACAAATCCAGGCCAAAGCTCTCGGAAGACCCACTCGCAAGCGTTCAATAAAAAATAACGAAATCGCCTGTGGCGCTTAGGTCACAATCGCCGTTTCAGACGCTTGGACAGCTCAGGCGCCGGCTGAACAGCCGACGACAAAGGGCTTTCTTTCGACGTTGCGCACGCTTGCTGCTCGCGCGCGGCCAACAACTCTTGCATGATGCGATTGTGCTCCCATCGGGCGCGCGCCGGCCCTGACGCCGACTCCCACAGAGACGCGATGTCCGAGCGGCCTTGGCTCCGAAGATTATCCGAAAAGCTCAGGCTTACTTGCGCGATGTTGCCAAACCCAGGAACCTCCAACAGCTGTCCGCGAAACCAGCCAGACACCGCGCTGTCCGGAAGCCAGCGCGCCTGTTTGGCAAGGGCCGTTTTCTCCGGCACGGTCCCGGCCAAAGGGATATTGTTGGCGCTTAAAAACACGGCGACAGAATCCCAGGCCGACGGACCCGCCAAACTTTCAGAAAGCATCCGCGACACAAGGCGCTTGGATAGCGGAATTTTTTGGCCAGAATGCTTGGCGATGCGCAAACCCTGCAAAATGACCGCTGGCGATTGAGCCTCCCACGCGATGGAAGACAACGGCGCTATCCAGCCTTGATCATGATAGACCGCCCACACATTGGCGGGCATGAGCGCCTGGATCACTGCGCCGTTTTCTTTAAGTTTCTCCCGAACCGTCCTTTGCGCAAAAGCCGGCAACGAATCGAGCAAATCAATGGCTCCGCGAAGCGCCGCTTCGCCGCATAACGCGAGCGACAAGGCCTCTGGGCTCAACCCGTATCCTTTGTCTTGCTGAGCCACGCTTTTTTTCTGCAGCAGAAGCGAGTCCAAAACCAGCCATCGGACCAAACCCTCCCGAACCTGGCTTCGCCCAGCCCACATATCTGGCTCAAACTGTTTGAGGATGACAGGAAAGGGTCTGTGGACCGCGTTTTCAGGCGTTGGGTTGTTTTTGTCCATCCAGGCCTCAAAAGCCTGCGAAACCGCGAGAATGTCTTCCACGCACTGATTTTGAAGCAATTTCGCGTCCGAAGGAGTTTTGGCGAAAAATGCCCCCAACCCGTCAATGCGCGCTTGGTGCGCCGCAAGCCAAGGCTCCGCCCCTCCGTCGAGGGAATTTCCCAACGCCTGCGCAAGCATTGATTCAATCCATGGAGAAAGCGTTTTTCTGAGAGCTTTTGTTTCGGACGCGTCGTTCCACAACAAATATAGACCTCTCCAAGCCGGGTCCGGCGCGTTGAATGAGCGGGGTTGGTCAAAGGCCAGCCGAGATATTGTCCGCTGCGAGCCCTTCGGGCGCTCAGCCTGTAATTGAAAAAAAGACTCTTCTTGCGAAATGCCTTGGTCGAGAAAATTCCATATGACATACAGTTGTTCGGCCGGCGTCCCGCCACGCACGGGGAACGGGAGCTCGCCGTCCCCCAGGAGCGCGCTCATGATTGCCGTGGAGGAGCCTCCCGCCTGCAACCAGGACTTGACTATTGATTGTTTGACGTCCGTTCTCCACACAAAGCGGCTCTCCAAATCGGCGAGCCACCGTGTGTCTTTCGCCATGGCGTCCCGAAAGATGACATCAGCGGCGTAGGCCCATTCGAAATTGATGGCTTCCTGAGCAGGCTCATGACGCAGAAGCGCTTTGGCTTGGGCGATCTCCGCGACTTGAATTGCTGCGCCATGAGCGCTGATCAAATCTGCCTCGCCGTTGAATGGCTGCCCCGAGTTGTGGGCCAATTCACGAACAAATGGCGCGATAAATTCCATGAAAAAGGCTTCTTGGCTGCCCGATTTTTTAAATTCAGCGTGGATGAACCGAGTGTGATCCGAGACGGAGGCGAGGATTTGATCGTGGGTGGGCATGGCGCGAGACCAGAAAAGCGACAAAAAAGGAGGGCGGTTGGCTTGATTCGCCCAACTTTTGGCCCCGGCGGACAAACCCAACGACACGGCTCCACCATTTTAGCGGGCAACAAGCGTGGCGTCAAAGAGACACGAGGCTTTGCGAGATTTTTTGTCGGCGATCAGACTGACGGGCAGAACCGTGGCCGAGGAAGCTTTCCTTGACGCAAAAGAACACAGCTCCGCCATCTTTTCGCTTGCGCCAGTTCTCTGCCAGCACGGGCCTGGCGCGCGGCGATTGACCGGCGTGATCGCGAATGGGACAATGGTGGCATGAACACACAAAACCCATCCCTCGTTGCCGACGGAATCGCGATGCCCTCTGAATCCATCGGCACTGGCCCGTCGCGCCCCCTCGGCCAGCCCGGGCTCTCTGCATTCACAGCGCTCGCGGCGAGCCGCCCGGAAGCATGGGACGGGGCGGAGGCGTGGCCCGCAAACGGACCTTTTTCTTCCTTGTTGATGGGGCTGCCGCCGGAAAATATCCAACAAGCCATCGAATGCGCCGCCACATGGGAGGAATTGGCTGATATCGGCTCTCAGCTCCTTAATCCTTGGGCTCAAAAAAACCGCGGCGCCTCGGATGATTGCGCGCGCGCGGCTTGGGAAATTTGGGGCCAAGCGGAGTGGATGGTGAGCGCGGCCCCTGACGGATCAATGGTTTCTTTGCGCAAACGTGTGGAGAACGGGAACCATTGGATGCCCGAAGACGTGTTTGTTCCTCCTGCTGAGTTGGCTCGACTCCAATGGGCTGCCGCTAAACGGCTTCTTGCTGTTTTGGCGGCACCTTTTGAATTTGAAGAACTGTCTTCTTCCTTGGCCAGCCTTCGCCTGAGTTTTGATGCCGAATGGTTTGTTTGGGCCCAACGGGAATGCCCGGGCCTTATCAGTCGCGCGACGGTCACCAGCCTCGACAAGCGCATGCCACCCGTTGAGCCAGAACGCCGCTCTGATGAGGACATACGCGACGAAATTTATGGGCTCGCAAAATTGATTTTAGGCGATGACATTGAATCCGCCACTTCCTACCCTTTATTCGATTTCCCAATGAAAGACCTGGAGGCACGCGCTTGGCGGGCGAATCAGGCTTATTTATGGCGCCAAGAAAGCCGCCCAGGCGCTTTTTGGGACGAACCGTGCTCCGACACGGGGCGAACACGAGACGATATCGCGCAAGCCGCGGTAGATTGTCTTTTGCCGCGGAACCAACAAAATTTATGCGCATTGGGCGAGTTGTTGACGCGTGAATTTGGATTGAGCGCGGTGGCCTTTAATCCCTTTGGCGGCGCACATCGCGCCAAGCTCGAAATGATTCGAGCCTTTTCGGCCCTCACCGCCCTTGCGGATGAAGCACACATGCCCCCCGCCCATATTGGCTTGGGCGGTCTCAAATTGCTGCTAGGCGTAGGATTTTTGACTGGCGATCGAAAAAAACTCAATGGGACGTTTGTTTTCAACGAAGACATGGGCCCTGTGTCAAAAAACTTGGCTGGCGCTATCCGGCTGAGTGCTCCCATTCAGCCCACCACCTTGGTTCATGAATGGACGCACGCTTGGGACAAGGGGTTGCTTTCTTGCGCGCAAACCGCAATGGCTCCGGAGGCGATCCAAACGCTTGTTGCCGCGGAGACCACCCTGAGGCAAGCAGCTCTTTTTGAAATGCCCGTCTCCAATGCGACTCGCCGTGCCTACATCCGCCCCCACAAAAGAGAAATACTAAGGACCGTCTCCGCGGTTTTTTCTCTTCAACGCGGCGATCTTTTGACCGCTCTTTGTGAGAGCGGCAACCTCACGGCGAAATTAAATGCGCAACAAGGCCTCTTGCCCCGTGAAATGAGGAACCAAATTCGCCAGATTTGGCGTCAAATCCAAAAAGGCGACGATGACAGCGTCAGAATAGCCCTCATGCCCACGCTTCGCCATTTTGAACAAGGTCCCAATGGCCGCTCGCTTGATGATTGGGCAACCGATCTGCTCTCGATTCTCGCGCCCAGCACGAAGGTGGTGCGCGATCGGTTGCTCATCAGCAAAAACCTCCCGAATGCCGGCCCCATGCGGTGGAACGCCATTCTTTTGGAACAACAAACGGGGAACAAAGGGTATTGGACGCACCCGATGGAAATGCTTGCTCGATCCAGCCAGCGTTTTTTCGACACCATTCAGCCGCTTTCAATATATTCCCCTACCCTTCCAAGGGGCGAAGAGGCTGAGCGATTCAATGCCGTTTTGAAGCGATTTTTTGAAGAAGCGCGTCCAGCGTTTGACGCCGTTGCCAATAACCGCAACAAATCGGGCCCTGTCGTCCAACTGAATCCGCCTGCTTATTCCGCAGCGCTCTTGAGCAATTCCGCAATTTCCGTAGATCGACGGTCCGCAGAAGTGAGCCGTTTTCCCAACCTCTCCGACCGGCGGAAAATTTATTTCGCGGAAAAAACCAAGGCCACGGCGAAGCCTTCAAAGCCAAAAATCTGATGCCCAAAACGAACCCAGCCGCCCCCGCCCTTCTGGAGCAGATCATTGCGCTGATCCAAGCGAATGACGCGCCGGCGATCAACGCTTTGATCGCAAATCCCGACATTCCGACTTCGGTGTGGCGCGGGCGCAACATCACGCAGTGGGGCGAAGAGCCCCTGATGCGGCACGCGCTCGAAGGCAAAATCGACGCGTTGAAAGCCCTTCTTGCGGTTTGCGATCCCAACCAAGTCTCTGGATTTGGGGAGACGCCATTGATGTCCGCCGCCCAAGCGCAAGACGCCCAGGCCGTGCGTCTTTTGCTGCCGGCGACCAATCCCAACATTCAGAACAAAACGGGCCAGGCGGCGCTCTCGCTTGTGATTGAGGCTCTCGCCTTCTGGGGCGACCATGGCGGCGACTTCATCGCTCTTTTGGACTGCGCGAAGGCCCTTGCCCCCGTCAGCGACCTGGCGCTGCGCGACAAGATGGGCATGAACGCCTTGGACATCTTGCGCAGCCATGCCAAAACCATGGAGCGCCCGGAAGGGCTGTGGGCTTGCGCGGACATCATTGCGCCGTTCTGCGAGCGCCAAGAGGCGCTGGCCGCTTTCAGCGAGGCTCCCGCCGGCTCAATGCCCGGCTTTTCCGCGCTCTTGGAGCGCGAAGCCCTTTCTGGGGTGATCCAGCAACGAACCTCGGACACCGACGCGCCCGCGAGCGCTTCTCGGTCGGCGTCGAGCAATCGGATTTAATTCTTTCGACTTTTCGGCTTCTTTTTTTTTGAAATTTTGTTTACTTGACACACCAACGCCCCGCAGCTAATCTTGTTCTTTTGGCGCACCTGCCTGCACATCCTCTTCCCCTCCGCGGAGGTTCTAGTCGACTGCTTTTTTAGGCAAAACGAAAGAGAAGGCCCGCCTCTGGTGGGCCTTCTCCCATTTTGCGCGTCTGCCCAATGTTTGTTTTTTCGGAAGGTCATTGAGCGCGCCTGCCTTATCCGCGCTCCGCCCCAAAGAGTTTTCCCTTTTTCGACTCACGCCCCATCCGACGGACCCATTCTTGTTCCGACGCAAGAGTCGCGTCGATCACAGCCGAATTATTTGTCGCTGTTTTTTCGCCGTCAGCGCGCCCATTTCTTTTTTTCGGCGGAGCTCCATCCCGAGCAAATCCTTGCGCAACGCGTTCGCCTCTCTTTGGGCCATTCGCTCTCTCGCCTGCTGCGCCCATCCGCCCAGATTGGGCGCGATCTTCGAGAAACCGAACAGATTATCCAGCGATTCC
>Ga0209855_1000128_pt1 | contig 24606 bp, 19 predicted proteins | sample OrgsoiDNA_201063_FD_185811 | JGI IMG/M metagenome (GOLD analysis project Ga0209855, IMG submission 185811) | Permafrost soil microbial communities from the Arctic, to analyse light accelerated degradation of dissolved organic matter (DOM) -... | ecosystem: Environmental > Terrestrial > Soil >...
CGCACCAGAGTTTGCATCAGATCTATGCGGTCAATTCCGCTGGAGTTCAATGTATTCATGCGTCATACGTATAACAGTTTTACCTTCCGGCTGGCTACCACTCATAACCGTTCGGGTGAAAAATAGCGCTCAGGTCATCTCATCCATCGGGAATAACATCATGTCAGAACTTATCAATACTCCTGCGGCAGAACCAGAATCTGCACTGTCAGGCAAAATAGTTTTTACGCTGGCCGCAGGCGCAGGTCTGAGCGTGGCGTCCATTTATTACAGCCAGCCGATGCTCAGTCTTATGGGCCAGGGGATGCAGGCCACGCCGGCCGCTATTGGCATGATCCCCACGTTGACGCAGGCCGGTTACGCACTCGGTATCCTGTTACTGGTTCCGCTGGGTGACCGTTACGATCGCCGCAAGATCGTTTTGCTGAAAAGTATTTTGCTGGCCGTCGCCCTGCTGTTTTGCAGCATTGAACCGGCCATTAATGGCCTGCTGGTGGCCAGCCTGGTCACCGGCGTGGCGGCCACCATGGCACAGGATATTGTGCCGGCCTCCGCCATTCTGGCACCCGCATCGCAACGGGGAAAAACCGTCGGCACGGTGATGACCGGGTTACTGGTGGGAATTCTGCTTTCCAGGGTGATCAGCGGATTTGTCGCCGAATACTTTGGCTGGCGGGTGATGTATCAGTTGGCGGCCGTCAGTGTCGCGCTGATTGGTCTGGCGCTGTGGCGGGTGCTACCGCGCTTCACGCCAGCGTCACGTCTCAACTACTCCAGCTTGTTGCTGTCGATGTATCACCTGTGGCAACGCTACCCGACACTGCGCCGCGCCGCCATCGCACAGGGCCTGCTTTCATTAGCGTTCAGCGCATTCTGGTCCACGCTGGCGATTATGCTCAATGACACTTATCACCTTGGCAGCGCGGTGGCCGGTGCCTTTGGCCTGGCCGGGGCGGCAGGCGCGCTGGCGGCACCGCTTGCCGGCGCCATGGCCGACAAAACTGGACCGGCGCGGGTAACGCAGATTGGTGCAGCGCTGGTGATGATCTCTTTTGCGGCGATGTTCCTGCTGCCGCTGCTGCCAGTGCAAGGTCAGTTGGCGTTAATCGTCATCAGCGCTATCGGTTTTGATCTGGGGATCCAGGCCACGCTGGTCGCCCATCAGACGCTGGTATACGGGCTGGAACCGGCAGCACGCGGCAGGCTGAATGCCCTGCTCTTCACGCTGGTGTTTATCGGTATGTCAGCTGGTGCAGCGCTCGGGAGTCTGGCTCTGGAAAAAGGTGGCTGGCCGGCCGTCATATTACTGGCCACCGTCGCTTCGGCCGCCAGCCTGATTGTGCGTATGCTGAGCCGCCGTCTGCATTGATTAGCGGATAGCAAAAAAAAAGCGCCGTTGATAAATAACGGCGCTCTTTGTGTTTCTGACGCAAAAAATCAGTGCTTGAGAATGTACATCTCCTGACTGTATGCCACGTCTTCAGGATTGGTGATCGGGTAGCCTTTCACCCAGGGTTTGATCAACCGGCCATTGGTGTACTGGTAAATGGGGGCAATCGGTGCCTGTTCGGCAATGATCTGCTCGGCCTGGTTGTAATCGGTGTTGCGGTGAACGTCGTTGGTTTCGCGACTGGCGTCGCTGATGGCTTTATCGTAGCCCACGTTGCTAAATTTACTGATGTTGCTGTTGTGGGTTGAGGTCAGCAGCGACAGGAAAGTCGACGCTTCGTTGTAATCCCCCACCCATGAAGCACGAATCACATCGAAATTGCCGGTGTTGCGGCTGTCGATGTAGGTTTTCCACTCCTGGTTCACCAGCTTGACGTCCACGCCCAGCGTTTTTTTCCACATTGATGCCACGGCAATGGCGATCTTCTGGTGGCTTTCCGACGTGTTGTACAGCAGGGTCAGCTTGAGTGGTTTATCCGGCCCATAACCGGCTGCCGCCAGCAGGCTTTTCGCCTGCGCATTCAGCTCATCCTGGGAGTATTGCTGGAGCATGCTTTTGGTTGGGGTGAAGCCGTTGGTCACATCCGGCGTGAAGTGATAAGCCGGGATCTCGCCGGTGCCCAGCACTTTTTCCGCGATAATTTTGCGGTCGATACTGTAAGACAGCGCCTGACGTACGCGCACATCGTTGGTCGGAGCACGCTGAGTGTTAAAGGCATAGTAATAGGTGCCGAGCTGGAATGGCGTATAAACCTGGCCAGGGATGTCTTTCAGCAGCTTCTGATACTGATCTTTGGGGAAGGACTCCGTGATATCAATGTCGTCAGCCAGATAACGCTTGGTGGCATTCGACTCTTTATTGATCGGCACGAAAGTGACTTTGGTCAGCACGGTATGTGCGTGATCCCAGTAGTAAGGATTAGGCTCGAGCACCAATTTTTCGTTAACCACGCGCTCTTTCAGCACATACGCGCCGTTGCCCACCAGATTGCCCGGTTTAGTCCAGTCTTCGCCGAACTTCTCCACTGTGGCCTGATGTACAGGGAACAGGCTGAAGTTTGCCAGCAGGCTGACGAAATACGGTACCGGGCGCGCCAGTTGCACCTTGAGCTGGGTATCGCTCAGCGCTGTCACACCCAGTTTATCCACCGGCAGTTTGCCCGCAATAATCGCGTCAGCATTTTCAATTCCGGCCAGACCGGCAAACCAGGCACCGGAAGACAATCCTTTAGGATCCACCAGCCGCCGCCAGCTGTAGACAAAATCTTTGGCCGTGACAGGGTCACCGTTGGACCAGCGGGCGTTTTTACGCAGGGTGAAAATAAAGGTCTGATTGTCCTGTGTCTGCCAGCTCTCTGCGACGCCCGGTACGTTTTTGCCGTTGGCATCCTGATTCACCAGCCCTTCGAACAGATCGCGCGCCACCTGCGCCTCCGGCAAACCAATCACTTTGGTCGGGTCGAGCGAGGCGGGTTCATCTTTAATGTGGCGGACGATCTCCTGTTTATCGGCCAGTGTCGTACCCGCCGGAACCTGAGCCGCCATCGCTGTACCTAAAGAGAGTGCGACCAGCGCGGCACAAACAGTGTAAGAAAATGGATGAAGACGTTTTCCCTCAAGCATGAATTTCCCCTGACAACCAATTGATTTAATGATGTTCAGGAGTTGTATCATTCATTGAATTCATACCCTATCAAATTTCGTTACAGATTTGTCTCAGCGCACAAAACTTAGGCATCAGGCGGGGGTGAAGGAGAAGAAAAGGTGATAAATGCCCATCACGGGACAATAAAGCTACATTCCTGCGGCAAACTGCGGTAAATAAAAGCTATCCTCATCCCCTTCTTGTTCTGGAACACATATGACTGACATTCGCCCCCGCAGCCTGCGCGGACGTTTAAGCAATCTTGGTACGCCCTATGGAAAATCTCTGCTGGGCGCGCCGCTGATCTACTTCCCGGCCGCCGAACCGGACCACACCACCGGGCTGATCCTGGCCGGAACGCACGGTGATGAAACGGCCGCTGTGGTCTCCCTCTCCTGCGCGCTGCGTTGCATCGAGCCTGCGAACTTAAAGCATCACGTGGTGCTGGCGGTGAACCCCGATGGGTGTCAACTAGGGTTGAGGGCCAATGCCAACGGCGTGGATCTCAACCGCAACTTTCCCAGCGCCAACTGGCAGAGCGGTGAAACCGTCTATCGCTGGAACAGTGCGGCGCAGGAAAGAGATGTGCTGCTTTCAACCGGTGAGAAAGCCGGTTCTGAACTGGAAACTCTGGCGCTGTGTCACTTAATTCACCAGTTGGCCCCCAAATGGGTGGTGACCTTCCATGAACCGCTGGCCTGTATTGAAGACCCGCACAGTTCCCCCCTCGGCGCATGGCTGGCTGATGCCTTTAATTTACCGCTGGTCACCAGCGTGGGTTACGCCACGCCGGGTTCCTTCGGCAGTTGGTGTGCGGATATCAGCCTGCCGTGCATTACGGCGGAATATCCGCCGGTTTCCGCCGACTATGCCAGTGAAGTCTACTTGCAGGCGCTGGTAGATTTACTGACCGGCGTGGCGAAATAGCGGCTATCGGTAACGTTACTGTGACGCACTCAGGTCAATCACGCCGCAGTGGAAGGCCAGCGCCGGTTCGACGTCCTGCGCCAGCCAGGTCGGGCCGTCGAGGTCAATAAATTTGGCCCCGACGGTCAACGGCAGAACTGCGCGAACCGCGCGCGACGTACACAACATGCAGCCAAGCATGATGTCAAAGCCCTGTTCACGCGCCTGCTGCGCCAGGATCAGCGCACCGGTCAGGCCGCCGGTTTTATCCAGTTTGATGTTGACCATCTCATAGCGCCCCTTCAGACCCGGTAAATCGTCTGCCGTATGGCAGCTCTCATCGGCACAAATCGGTAAGGGATGGATAAAGTTTTCCAGCGAGTCATCCTGCCCGGCCGGTAGCGGTTGCTCGAGCATCATCACACCCAAGTCCGCCAGCAGCTGACAGCGTGCGGCCAGACCTTCGCTTTGCCATGATTCATTGGCATCCACAATCAGCGTGACATGCGGCACGGCGCTGCGGATAGCCACCATACGTTCGGTGATCAGATGATCATCGAGTTTAATCTTGAGCAGCGTGGCCCCGTTTTTCTGATGGCCGATAGCAGCCTGCGCCATCGCTTCCGGTGTATCCACGCTCAGGGTTTGCGCCATGCTGATGCACGAGAGTGGCGCGATGCCAGTCAGTTGCCACAGCGTCTGCGCGGTGAGCTGGCTTTCGAGGTTCCACAGTGCGCTGTCGAGTGCATTACGCGCGGCCCCGGCAGGCAGAAGATGTTGTAACGCTGCCCGGTCCGCCCCCTGCTCAATAGCCGGAAGTACGCTGGCAATCTGCGCCATCACGCTGGCCTCGCTCTCGCCATAACGCGGATACGGCGTGCACTCTCCGACACCGCGAACGCCATTTTCTTCAATTTCTACCGCAACCACTCTGGCTTCGGTCCTGCTCCCACGGGAAATGACAAAGGCCGTATGCAACGGCCAGGCTTCGGGATAAAAGCGCACACTTCTCATCGATGGCTCCTGACGGCTTTACGCTGCCTCCGGCTGATGCACGGAGGTCATCACTCAACATAGTTCACTAATATGATTAGCAAACTTTATATACCAAATTTACATTTGATACCCTAAACTGACTGCCGTTTGTCTCATCTGTACAAAGGAAAATACCATGACCCAGACAGTACATTTTCAGAGCAACCCGGTCAGCGTTGCTGGCCAGATTCCGCAACAAGGTGACGTTGCCAAGCCTTTCACTTTAGTCGCAAAAGATCTCTCTGATGTCAACCTGAGCAGTTTTGTTGGTAAACGCAAGGTGCTGAACATTTTCCCAAGCATTGATACCGGTGTTTGTGCCGCATCCGTGCGTAAATTCAATTTACTGGCCGGCGAAATCGACAACACCGTGGTGCTGTGTATTTCTGCTGACCTGCCGTTTGCCCAATCACGTTTTTGCGGCGCTGAAGGCTTATCGCACGTTGTTACACTCTCCACCCTGCGTGGCGGTGAGTTCAAGAATGACTACGGCGTGGCGATCATCGATGGTCCGCTGTCCGGCCTGACTGCCCGTGCGGTTGTGGTTCTCGATGGTCAGGACAATGTGCTGTACAGCGAGTTGGTGAATGAAATTACCACCGAGCCAAACTATGACGATGCGCTGGCAGTATTAAAGAAATAAGCGTGATTTAGAAAAAACGCACCGATATCCTATTATTCGGTGCGTTTTTATTCAGACCAACCTGCCATTACCGCATTACAATGTCGGAAAATAGCTGACTGGTTTTTTCAAGATATTCACGCTAACGGTAACATAGGTACAGCATTGCCCATCGCAGTGACCGGGGTGAAAAGCTTAGGTTTTACAAACCACGGCACACCATAATATGTCACATTCGCCCCAGCCATTGATCCTTGAATGTTAGAAGAAACCACGCCCGCAGGAAAAGCATAAACACTTCGGTTCATATAATTAGCCAAACTTTGAGCATTACTGTTCGCACCAGCCTGTGAACCGCCGCACGCGGTAATAAAGAGTGCGCTATCGTTGTCTCTCAATTTATTGATCAAAATATTTTTGGTAAATTGTGCAAACTTTTCGACAGAAACCGGTTTATCGATCCACTGGCCCGGATGATCGCTATTTTCGACAGCGTGAGCTAATAGCCCTTTATTTCCATTTCCATGTGCGTTAATGAGCCTGACTGATTGATTGTTATATTTAAACGGCGCAGATATACGATAACTGGCACCAGGATAAAATTTAACATTCTGCACCCTTACCTGAAATATGCGGCCTTTCGAGAAGGCTTGCATTAATTTCCACGATAATTTATGACCACCAAACATCACCGCCGGGAATAAACCTAAAGCAAATGATGCCCCGGTGAAGATCCCACTGGCGAGTGATAATTTTTGCGAGAGTTCATCATCCTCAACAGCGGCAGCAGCCACGCCTAGCGCACCGCCAGTTGTCCCCAGTATTCCAGATGCAATGCTTATTCCGCCCAGCAGGAGTGCCGCCCCACCTAATAGCGCCAACACGCCTAGCCCAAGGAAGATCACCGAAAAAACCAACCCTATTGCGGCGAACATAATGGCAACATCACGACCATGCCCGGAAGGGTCTGAGAACGTAATCGGGTCACCGCCACAATAGCTATAAGGGTTTATCCCACCCTCGCCAAAGGGACTCATCGAATCGTACTGCATGAAACGCATAAGGAGAGGATCATAGGATCGGGTTCCATTGCCTAAATGATATAACTCAGTAAGATCATCATATTTTTCTCCGGCAAACCGTACAGGATCATACGCAGGTATTGATGCACTGTTTAACAGATGTCCATAAGGCGTATAGGTTAAGGACGTAATGCTATCCGTGTTTTGATCTTTTAATTCAGCATAGACGGAACCAAGACGATCGCTTAACAATAATGTTTGTTCTTTCGTATAGGCACCAGAACTGCCACTAAGAATATTGATCGCCTCTACGCCAATAGGACTTTTAATATAGGTAGCAATATCCTGACTACGTGCATTAGGCGATTGCTTCCTGTCTGATACATCAAAAACACCATTACTGTAGTGATAAATACTTGTGCGAGATTGTGTCTCGGCGCTGCCTATAGTTAATTCCGAACTTTGCATATTACCGCTGTCATTATAACCCAGTGAAACAACATCACTTGATGAGGTAGATTTCATTAACTTATTAAATGCATCATATTGATATTCCACTGCATTTCTATTACCTGCTTTTTTCTTGATGACATTCCCTGCGGCGTCATAGGTCAGGCGTATTGGGCTATCTGGGTTGTTTCCGCTCAATGAAGCAGAAGTCATTTCAAAGGGGTTCTTTCCATTATATGAGTAACTCGCTTTATTGATATCCCCCGACCATCTCTCACGGGCGGTGCTGGACGTCATATTATCAAATTTATCATATTGATAATCGAACCGACTGACCTCTTTGGCATTGAGGTCCAGAGGATAGTGGGTTGATGAATCCTCTATTGCTGCACTGATTAAACGACCAAGGTAATCAAATTTAAAGTTTGTTTTTGTTTTTTTATCAGGCTTAACAAAAACATCCTTGCTTACTACTTTTCCTACACCATTGAATTTTTCAGAATTTGTCGAGATAAGATTTCCGGCTTCATCATAGTAACGTTTTTCTGATATTCTAAATTTATGGTCATAAACCAATTGCATACTGTATTTTACATCTTTACCAACCGATTGAATCATCCGATACTTGATGAGTGAAGGATAATTTCCCGCAAGGTATAACACCTCTATTTCGAGATCGGTTTCATTATCATGCCCTGCTGAAATAGTCAGCAAACGCCCCTTCTCATCATAACGATAATAGGTTGTTTGGGTCGGTTGCCCCATTAAAGATTTAGTGATCGAAATTAACCGGCCACAATAAGTATAAGTGAAAACATTATGACCACTATTCTTGCCTAGATTATCGGAAAACTCTTCGGTAATAAGTCTTAATTGGCTATCATACTCAAGCGTGCGAATAGATTCACCAGAACCCATTTTATGGGTTTCTTCCACCAGTTTGACCGTATCTTTGTCATAGACATAACTAAAACTTTCCTTCTTCTCCGGTATGGTTATCTCAGCAGGAAGAAGGTCCAACTCAGGGATATAGACATAGTTAACCACTTCTCCATTAGGCGTGATTTTTTCATAAGCTGAAGTGTAGTTATCCTTATATTTATAGCGAGTGATAAATTTATCTTTTTGCGCCGGATTGCGGTCCTGCTTAATTATTCGACCTAAGGTATCAAAGTCCTGATAACCGACAGAAATGTTATCAATAGCAATCTCGGTCAACTTACTTTCCTGATCATAACCCCAATACTGCATTTTCAGTGTACGGTCAGTGCCCTCTTCCTCACTTTCCACTCTTGATATTGGCCGGTCGAAAAAATCATACTCGTAATTTTCAGTGAATTTCGAGCCACTGATGGCATCATTAGAAGAAATTTTGTTTACCCGATGGAAAACATCATAATAATAATTTTTCTGCGATATCTTGGTTTTGCCGTCTTTATTATAATCTGTAGAGCTTAAAGGAAGTCCATTCCTACGGTCATATTCGTTCTCTTCATAACAGTAAAAGTCATTATTTTTCGCAACCTTAATATATTCAACGAGTACCGCATCTCCGATATTAAACCGACTACAGTTGACAATATCATCATTTTTTCTCACTTCACGTACATTACCCAATGCATCATAGAGATAAGTCTCGGTAAACGTCAGGTCGCCATTGTTACTCATTAACAGTGGAACATCATAGTCATAGGTTACTTCTGATAATAACTGTGACTGCGTGTTAAAATTAGCGATACATATAACTTTGTCGTCAATAACCTGTTTAACCACATTGCCTAATGCGTCATAGGTTTCAGTCACCACGCTAGCATTCGGGGCAAGAGTGGCCTTCGTGAAAAAATTCGTTACAGGATAATAACCATAAGTGTACTTTGTTGTGCTTTCATAGTTTGTTCCCTTGGCTCTGGTCGTAGACACAATGCGGCCGACCTTATCGTAAGTAAGGACAGTCATCACACCCAATGCATCAGTCATGCAAACTGGCCACCCGGTTCGGGTCATGGCGGTCTCTGAATAAACTAACTGTTTACCGTCAGCCCCTTTTTGCGTCGTGCTTATAGTGAATTCATTACCATCAGTACTTAGTGAATAATCATGGCTTGTGGTAATGCCTTGCTGACCATTTAAAATTAATGTTGTAGTTTTTAACTTCCCTCGGTTGAACGAATTCTTATCATCTATACCATAGTAAGTTTTAGTCACTTTTTTATAGCTATCACTCCAGTGCTGGGAAATTATTTTCCTTTCATTTTCACTGTTCTCCACGACATAGTCATATCCTTCTTTGACTTGCAAAGATTGATAGGTATAGGTGTTTTCAATCGAATCCACCGACAAATCATTCTGATATTTATCACTAGAAGACAGATAGCGGACAAAACCATTTTTATCCTTTGGGCATTTACCTGTCTCACCTGCAGCGGGATAATAGATGTAATTCATTGAAACCCCGCCACTATCGGTGCTGGTTTCGACATTACCGTATTGATCATAGGTAAACGAAGAAGTTTCAGCTCTTATATGGCTATCTTCGCTGTCTTTCTCGATATAGTCTTTTCTAATTGAAATAGGAAGTTTATAGGTAGCAGGCAGTGACGAATACGTTCCAGAAACATTCCCTGGATAAGTATATTTAGTTGTTATACTTTGAGCTACCACGGGGGCAACAACACGGGAAGCGATGAACTCCTCTTTAATAACGCGATGATATTTATCATAGGTTAATTTATTTTTACACTCTTCCACATTATCGAGAAAAAATGTCTCTTGCGTAAAATAGGTATAATCTGCTCGGCAAGCATAAATATTATCGATAGCATTCTTATCCCAAGCTGTTACACCATTATAGCCCAGAAAATTATTTGACCAAATGTCCTCACCATAACTGTATTTGTACTCCTCGGTACTGGTTTTTCCTGTCGCAGGGGAAACCATAGTGAATTGGTATGAACTCACCGCGGGTAAAGTAGCGAAAGGTGAACCTGCCGGTGCGGCAAGTGGAATATCATAATTTATGATTTCAGTCGCTGGCCCAAAGAAATTACTTTCAACCTTTTTGATTAGCCTGAAATAACTCCCTTGCTGATAAGTAAATGTTAATATATTGGTGCTTTTATTGGATACAGCAAGGCAAGACTCAATGGAATGATTAGCGGATTCCTTGATAGTTAGAATGAGTTTACAGGCCAGATCAGTGATGTTTTTGAACATCTCAATCGCAACATTATATCTTGCATTGGTACCCGTCCGAGAAATAATTAACAAGTCATCCCCAAGCTCATCATAGACTCTTTTGACAAATGGTTCCAGAGAGACAGATTCCTTAAAATAATAGTCAACACTTAATTTATAGCCATCCTCCTGTATTATGTCTGTAACGTAAACGAACTTATTATCTGATGTAACGGGTTTTAATATTTCTGCCGAACCGTCCTTATAGGATATTTTGTATCCATTATCTGGGCTGGATAATTTAGTCAGTATGAAATTTTTCAGATCAACCGTCTCGACAATGTAAGCCCCATCTTTTTCTATAAGATCGATAATTCTCCCATCTCTTAACAGCAGTTTCATACGATCATTATCTTTGAAAAACTTACTCAACCCCAGAGACCAGCCGGCACCAAAGCCTTCATTTCTACTGGAGAAATGATTATGTTTTAATGAAAGTTGTAGCGATGGCCCTCTCCGGTGATTTCCGGTGATCCTGGCGATAGGTATCGTGTAATTAAAACTTCCGGTGCGCGGGTCAACACTCCCCCGGCGGAAACTTGAAAATGATAAAGCATCAGACTGGCTAAACTCTTGCCCGTCGCTTGTCCCTTGTAATACGCGTTTATTTGATGCAGGGACGTGACTCATTTCTTTTTCAGCTGACGTTGATAACGTATCCATAATAAAGTCCTTTTATTGAAGAGAGTGATTGAGACAATTGAAATGTCATCGATTACTTTATAGAAGGATTTTATGAACACTCTATTTTTGATATCGTCTGTCAACCACACAACATACGATTAGAATTCTGAGTAATAACGCGAGGTCGTTCTGCGGATTTATAAACGGCGATAAACCTAAGTAAAAGGCTTACTTAGGTTTATCGCTCGATGACTAAGAGTCAGATTTTATCAGTGATAAATATAAAATCAGGTCACTCGTCGTTGGCGTCAGTTTTCCGGCTGCTTAGCCCGTATTCACGTAGTTTATTGGCGATAGCCGTATGGGAAACCCCCAGTCGCTTGGCCAGTTTACGGGTACTCGGGTAGGTGCGATAAAGGCGGGTCAACACCGAGCGCTCAAATCGCTTGCTGATGTCATCGAGAGAGCCGTTCAGCGCTTCTTCGCCTAAGGTCACTTCGGCATCGAAATCAGGTAATACGATGTCCTGAGGGCGCAGTTCGCCGCCATCAAGTTGGGTCAGCGCACGGTAAATGGCGTTTTTCAGCTGTCGGACGTTGCCTGGCCAGCCGTAGTGAGTCAGGTAATTGGCCAGCTGTGGCGACAGTTTTGGTCGCGACACTCCCTGCTCATCGGAGAAACGTGCCACGAACAGTTCGGTCAGCGGCATCACATCAGCCTGGCGTTCGCGCAGCGGCGGCAAGGTGACGGTCAGCACGTTCAGGCGGTAGTAGAGATCTTCACGGAATTCGCCGCGTTGAACCAGTTCCACCAGGTTTTTCTGCGTGGCACACATCACCCGCACGTTAACGTGAACTTCATGCTCTTCACCCACGCGCCGGAAGGTACCGTCGTTGAGGAAGCGCAATAATTTAATCTGCATTCTCGGCGACATTTCGCCGATTTCATCAAGCAGGACCGAACCGCCGTTGGCCTGTTCAAAGAAACCCTTTTTGCCTTCAATCGCATTCGGGTAAGCGCCCGCTGCATAGCCAAACAGTTCACTTTCCACCACGTCATCAGGCAGCGAGGCACAGTTGAGGCCAAGAAATGCATTTTTTCCGCGCGCACTGCGCAGATGGCAGGCGTGGGCCAACAAATCTTTACCGGTACCGGTATCGCCGATGATCAGCAATGGCGCGTCGAGCATCGCCAGTTTACGCGCCTGATCCAACACCTGGCGCATTTTGCTGCTGACCGCGACAATGTGGTCGAATTCACTGTCGTCATTGACGGTTAAATCTTGCAACTGACGGCCCATCCTTGCGGCGGACTTCAGCATCACCACGGCCCCCACCACTTCGCTGGCCTGATTATCATCATCATCAAGCTGAATCGGGGTCAGATCCATCAGGAAGTCCTGACTGCGGATCACTACCCGTTCGGAGTGCGGCCGTTTACTGTCATGCTCCAGCCAGCGGGTGATGTTATAGCCGGTGATCAGGCTGGCGGCGGTGTGCTGACGGATTTTATCCTCGTCAAGCTCAAACAGTGCCTGCGCCGCCGGGTTCGCCAGCTCCACTTTGCCTTTCATGTCGATGGAAAACACCGGTTCAGGCATAGAAACCAGCAGCGCCCGCAGTGCGCGGTGCTCACGTTCGGAAGGCATAAAGGGAACGGTACGCACGTCGGTCACGCCGTCAATCCGGCGAATTTCGGCCATCAGGGCGCGGAACGTATCAAAATCGAGTTGGGAAAAATTCAGGTAAATGCGGCCAATAGAGGCAATTTCAATGCCGCGCAAATCAATGCTGCGCAGAACCAATAAATCGAGTAACTCTCGGGCAAGACCCAGGCGGTCTTCGCAAAAAACTTCCAGACGCATCAGTGTTGACCTTTTTCTGCCGGTGCGGAAATCGCTGAGGGGCATAATACTCTTTCGTGTACAGCGGAAGAAGAGACTGTCACAAAATGTTGACAGATAATTTTACTAAACTTCTTAATAGTCGAGATTTTCACCGCAAGGTGGTGTCACACCGGCTGGCGTTGGCCGAAGGTTGTAAAGCCTGCTCCACGTACCATTCAGAAAAAGAATCTGCTAACATCGGCTCCTGATTTCATCGCCAAATGGTTCCCGACTATGAAGTTCGTCTCCTTTAATATCAATGGATTACGTGCAAGGCCTCATCAACTCGCCGCGATCATCGAACAACACCAGCCTGACGTCATCGGTTTGCAGGAAACCAAAGTGCATGACGATATGTTCCCGCTGGAAGACGTCAGCCAGCACGGCTATCACGTGTTTTATCATGGACAGAAAGGCCATTACGGCGTCGCAATGCTGACCAAACAAGAGCCTGTCGCTGTACGCCGTGGTTTCCCAGGCGATGACGAAGAGTCTCAGCGCCGCATTATTATGGCCGACATCGAAACGCCGCAGGGCATCCTGACGGTGATCAACGGGTATTTCCCGCAGGGCGAAAGCCGCGATCATCCGACCAAATTCCCGGCCAAAGAGAAGTTTTATCGTGATTTACAGGATTATCTGACCACCAGTCTGTCGGTGAATAATCCAGTCGTCGTTATGGGCGACGTGAATATCAGTCCGACGGATTTGGATATTGGCATTGGCGAGGACAGCCGTAAACGCTGGTTGCGCACGGGTAAATGTTCGTTCCTGCCGGAAGAGCGTGAGTGGATGGAACGCCTGAAAGGCTGGGGTTTGATCGACACCTTCCGCGCCGCTAACCCGGACGCGGCGGATAAGTACTCATGGTTTGATTACCGCTCACGCGGTTTTGACGAAAACCGGGGGCTGCGTATCGACCTCATCATGGCGAGTACGCCGCTGGCCACACGCTGCATCGAGACCGGTATCGATTACGATATTCGAGGCATGGAAAAGCCCTCTGACCACGCGCCCATCTGGGCGACTTTTGATCTCAAAAAATAGGTGAGTATGAAAACGGTCGACGTGGTCGCTGCGCTGATTGAACGCAATGGCAAGTTGCTGCTCGCCCGACGCGACGCCAGTGGCGACCAGGCCGGATTGTGGGAGTTCCCTGGCGGCAAAGTGGAGGCAGGGGAAAGTCAGCAGGCGGCGTTGGTGCGGGAGTTGCAGGAAGAAATGTGCATTACCGCCACAGTGGAAAATTTCCTTGCTACCAGCGAACTGCAACAGCCTGCAAGACGGATCCGCCTGCACGGCTGGCGAGTCAGCGGATTCACCGGAACGATTGCGTTACAGTGTCACTCGGAGATTTGCTGGGTCTTGCCTGCCAACGTGCTGTCATTTGACCTGGCACCGGCGGATATCCCCTTGATCGAGGCTTATCTGGAAACATTGTCCGGTTAGCTGAAAATACCAAGAAAAAGGCGCGGAAACTGGAAACAGTCCGCGCCTTTTTTGTTCAGGAAAGGCTATTTTTTCAATACTTCCCATTTCAAATCATTAGTCCCCACCACTTGCGGATCCCGCACGCATTGCAGCACCACGCTGTCGGCAGTCACGACCGCGCCTTCGCTGTAGCTCTGATTATTATAAATACAGCAGCGGTGGCAGGTCGGCGCGCTGTTCTGGTTGTTTGTGCCACTGTTGTTCCAGATCTGCGGCGGCAGCGGCACCACGACATCCGCGCTGTTACCACTCAGCCCGGCACGGTTCGCCATCGCCGGAGCAGCAAGTAGAGTAGAGCTGAGCAGCAACGCCATCATCAATTTATTCATCATTTGTTGCTTCCTTCCCTTTGGTGGACGTCTTACGACGTTTTGGCGCACTTTTAGCCGTTTTTGCGCCAGTGGCTACTTTGCCTGCACCCGCCGGTTTAGACGGAATAGTGCGAAATGCTGATGAAACCCGGTTGTTTTTCGCCTGCCCAATCAGGTTCTGTAAGGTCGCGACCAGAGGTTGCATAAAATCCTGATAGCGGCAGTTTTTCTCGCTGATGCGGGTCAGGCTCGACTCCCAGTCAGCCGTCATATCCGGCCTGCCGGCGATATCCGGCAGCGAGTGAATCAGCGCCCGTCCGGTATCACTTGAATGAATATAGCGCCCTTTTTTGTACAAAAATTCACGGCGGAACAGCAATTCAATAATACCCGCGCGGGTTGCTTCCGTGCCCAACCCGTCAGTGGCGCGCAAAATTTTCTTCAGCGCTTTATCCTGCACGAAGCGCGCGATACCGGTCATCGCCGACAGCAACGTGGCGTCGGTAAAGGGCCGCGGCGGCTGGGTCTGGCGTTCAACCACCTCCCCCTTTTCACACAACAGTTCGTCGCCTTTTGCCACCACCGGCAGCGGCGTGCCTTCGTTTTCCTCATCCCGCTCTTTGCTACCGAGCAGCGTGCGCCAACCGGCTTCGGCCAGAAAGCGTGCTTTGGCAATAAACTTGCCCCCGGCGATATCAAGGTCGATCACGCATTTGCGGAATACGGCATCCGGGCAGAACTGCATCAGATACTGCCGCGCCACCAGGTTATAAATTTTTTGCTCATCATCTGTCAGATTCACCTTACTACTGCGCGCCGTTGGGATAATGGCGTGGTGGGCATCGACTTTTTTGTCGTCCCAGCAGCGGTTGCGCCGGTCAGTGTCCATGGCCGGTTGCGGCAGCAGATCAGGCTGGTGGATGCCGATGGCATTCAGGACTGCGTGACGCCCGGCAAAGTGCTCATCAGGGAGATATCGGCTATCGGAACGCGGGTACGTAATCAATTTGTGCGTTTCATACAACCGCTGGCAAATATCGAGAATTTGCTGGGCGCTGAGACCAAAAGCCTTCGAACCTTCAATCTGTAATGCTGAGAGGGAAAAGGGCAACGGCGCGGTGTCGTTTTCGCGTTTGTCATTATAGCCAGTGACCAGCGCAGGTTGCCCACCAATGCGTGCAACGACGTGGTCGGCCAGCGGCCGATGTAATAACCGCCCTTCTTCGTCCTGATATGGCTCGCAAGACTCGCTCGGTTGCCACAAGGCGACAAAACGCTCGTCGGCAGGCGTGACAATGTGCGCTTTCACTTCGAAATAATCTTTGGCGACGAAGTTTTCAATTTCTTCATCACGCCGCACCACCAGACCGAGCACTGGCGTCTGCACACGCCCAACCGACAGCACGCCGTTATATCCGGCGTTACGCCCAAGAATGGTGTAGGCGCGGGTCATGTTGATGCCGTACAGCCAGTCAGCGCGGGAACGTGCCAGCGCCGACACACACAGCGGGATAAAGTCGCGATTGTCGCGCAGGCGCTCAATGGCCCGTTCCACCGCCTGCGGGTTGAGATCGTTTATCAGGCAGCGCTGAACGTTCTGGCGCTTTTCGGCAGTCAGTTCGAGGTAATCCAGAACCTCATCCACCAGCAGTTGCCCTTCGCGATCCGGGTCACCGGCGTGGATAACCTGCGTGGCTTCCAGTAACAACTTCTTGATCACATTAAGCTGTTTAGCGACGGAGGAACGCGGCTGAAGCTGCCATTTTTCCGGGATGATGGGTAAATCGTTGAGCGTCCAGCGGGCGTAGCGGCTGTCGTAGGCATCAGGTTGCGCCTGTTCAAGCAGGTGGCCGACGCACCAGGTGACCACCTGGTCGCTGCCGCAGGCGATGAAACCGTCTCCCCGACGATGGGGTTTCGGCAAGACATCAGCGATAGCGCGAGCAAGGCTGGGTTTTTCGGCAATAAATAAACGCATCAGACGGCACTCTTCGCTAACAGGCTCGGTAGCACCGTGTTCATTGCCTTAATGATCATTATCCCTTCCTTTGTTCACAGCATCGTCTGGTTGCAGATAGGGCTATGTTAGCCGCTGTCAGCGTAATTGGTAAGTCAGGAAGGTGTTTAGGGCAGAATGGTCGCTCATAAAGTCAGCAAAAACCCGGTTTATCGGATTTCTCCCCGATAGACCGGTGAATTTCTACGCGTTCACAGCACTAGAAATAGCTCACGAAAGCGCTGCTGTCAGCAGGAATAATCTGCGTGCTGGATTTCAATTGCGGCGTCCCCAGATAGAGGAAACCGACGATTTTATCATTCGGACCACATTTAAAGGCCTGACGCACATCGGCGTGATCGGTCCAGGCCCCGGTGCGCCAGATACCGTTAAAGCCTTGCGCCAGCGCCGCCATTTGCATGGCCTGCACCGCACAACCGGCGGACAACAGTTGTTCCCACTGCGGCACTTTCGGGCTCTCTTTGCAGGCGGCAATAATAGTGATGATTTGCGGCGCGCGCAGCGGAGCTTGCGTGGCTTTCTCGATGGCCTTCTCATCAGCGCCATCTTTGATGGCTGCAGCCCGCAGTAATTCGCTGAAACGCACCAGACCGTCATTTTCAGCAATCACAAAACGCCACGGCTGTAAGGCACCGTGATCGGGTGCGCGCATACCGGCATTGATGATGTTTTGCAGTACTTCACCAGACGGCGCAGGCGCAGCCAGGCGGGAAGCCGAACGGCGGTTGAGTAATAAGTCCAGGGCATCCATAGATCTCTCCTTTAAAATCATCTGATAATGATAGGCATTTACCTCACGTTAACATAGGCGCGCGCTGTATTGCCAACCTGAGATGCTGGCACAATTGTACCAACGTAAGGCTTCATTACTGCATCGTTGGTAAATTCTGACATGATTTAAAGCTGACATTTTCCGGGCAGGTCATTAGGATAGCGATACTTTTCCCCTCTTGTTGGAGAGACCATGCGCACATTGTGGCGAATTATCGCCGGTTTTTTTAAGTGGACCTGGCGTCTTCTTAATTTCGTCAGAGAGTTTATTCTCAACGTCTTCCTGATCCTGATCATTCTGGTCGGTGTCGGCATCTATTTTTCATTCCAGGACAAACCGGTCGACACAACCAAAGGTGCACTACTGGTCGATATTAAAGGTACGGTGGTTGATAAGCCCTCCGTTAATAATAAAGTGCGTCAGTGGGGTCGCGAACTGCTGGGAACGTCCAGTAACCGTTTGCAGGAAAACTCGCTGTTTGATCTGGTCGATACTGTTCGTCAGGCCAAAGATGACAAAAACATCACCGGCATCGTGTTGCAGTTGAGCGATTTCACCGGCGCAGATCAGGCGTCGTTGCAGTACATCGGTAAAACACTGCGTGAGTTCCGCGATGCTGGCAAACCGATTTACGCCATTGATGACAGCTACAATCAGTCTCAATATTATCTGGCCAGCTATGCCAATAATATTTACCTGTCGCCACAGGGCGCAGTCGATCTACACGGTTTCGCGACCAATAATCTTTATTACAAATCGCTGCTCGATAAACTGAAAGTCACCACCAATATCTTCCGCGTCGGCACCTATAAGTCTGCGGTCGAGCCATTGATCCGTGATGATATGTCCCCTGCGGCCCGCGATGCTGACAACCGCTGGATTGGCGCACTGTGGAGTAATTACCTCAATACGGTGTCCGCTAACCGTCAGATCACCCCTGAGCAGCTGTTCCCCGGCGCCGCAGGCGTTCTGGCCGGTATGCAAAAAACCGGTGGTGACATGGCACAGTACGCGCTGGACAGCAAACTGGTCGATACCCTGGCGTCACGCAATGAAGCCGAGAGTGCGATGGTAAAAGCCTTCGGCTGGAACAAGAAAGCCAAAGACTTCAACTTCACCAGTATTTACGACTATTCGCCGAAGCCGGAAGCGGACAATAACGACCCGCAGATTGCGGTGATCTTCGCCAATGGCGCGATCAACGACGGTGAAGAACAACCGGGTGCCGTCGGCGGTGACACCACCGCGCAGCAAATTCGCGATGCCCGTTTGGACCCGAAAGTCAAAGCGATTATATTACGAGTCAACAGCCCTGGCGGCAGCGTCAGTGCCTCTGAGGTGATTCGTTCTGAACTGGCTGCAGCCCGCGCAGCCGGAAAACCGGTAGTAGTCTCAATGGGCGGTATGGCGGCATCCGGCGGTTACTGGATCTCCACACCGGCGAATTACATCATCGCCAGCCCGAGTACACTGCGGGTTCTATCGGCATCTTCGGCGTGATCAATACCTATCAAAACACGCTGGATTATGCCGGAGTGCATACTGATGGCGTAGCAACATCACCGCTGGCTGACATTGCCTCAACCAAAGCTCTGCCGCCGGAGTTCTCGCAGATGATGCAGATGAACATCGAGAACGGTTATAAAACCTTTATCGGTCTGGTCGCCAAAGCGCGTAACAAAACCCCAGAGCAGATCGATGAAATAGCTCAGGGCCACGTGTGGATAGGCAGTGATGCCAAAAACAACGGGCTGGTGGATCAGCTTGGTGATTTCGATGACGCCGTGAAAAAAGCCGCTGAACTGGCAAAACTGCCAAAGTGGCACTTGAACTGGTATGTCAGCGAACCCAGCCTGACAGACCTGCTGTTCTCACAAGTTAATGCATCAGTACATGCCATGCTCCCCGCCGCCATTCAGGCCTATCTGCCTGCGCCGGTGAGCAATATGGCTTTGGAACTGAAATCACAGGCTGACCTGTTCAATAATATGAACGATCCGCAAAACCGTTATGCCCTGTGCCTGACCTGTGGTGACGTGAAGTAACGAACCCTCTGTTTATGTGGGTTCAAAGCCCGGCGTCTCTTTAACAAGAGACTGCCGGGCTTTTTTATATCAATGGCTGCCCTTATACTTATTGCAGTGGTTTTCACCTTTCTAAAAAAGAACATCTTCGATGACTAAAAAATCTATTTATGTTGCTTACACCGGCGGCACCATTGGTATGCAACGCTCTGAAAATGGTTACATTCCGGTATCCGGCCATCTGCAACGCCAACTGGCGCTAATGCCTGAATTCCATCGTCCTGAAATGCCTGAATTCACTATTCAGGAATATGCCCCGCTTATGGACTCCTCCGATATGACGCCGGAAGACTGGCAGCACATCGCCGATGACATCATGGCACATTATGATCAGTACGACGGTTTTGTCATTCTGCACGGCACAGACACCATGGCGTTCACTTCCTCAGCACTCTCTTTCATGCTGGAGAACCTCGGCAAACCGGTTATTGTGACAGGGTCACAAATACCGCTTGAAGCACTGCGTTCTGACGGCCAAATCAACCTGCTGAATGCGCTGTATATTGCGGCCAACCATCCGGTCAATGAAGTCACCCTGTTCTTCAATAACCGCTTGTATCGCGGCAACCGCAGTACGAAAGCCCATGCCGATGGTTTCGACGCGTTCGCCTCGCCAAATCTTGCTCCCCTGCTGGAAGCGGGTATCCATATTCGCAGGCTGTCCACACCTTCTCTGCCTGTGGTGGCAGGCCCGCTTAAAGTACATAGCATCACCCCGCAGCCGATTGGCGTGGTAACCATTTACCCAGGAATTTCTGCTGAAGTGGTACAAAACTTTCTGATGCAGCCTGTTAAGGCACTGATCCTGCGCTCTTATGGCGTAGGCAATGCTCCGCAAAAAGGTGATCTGCTGAAAGTGCTGAAGGATGCCTCCGGGCGCGGCATCGTAGTGGTCAATCTGACACAGTGTATTTCGGGGCGGGTCAATATGGGCGGTTATGCTACCGGTAACGCGCTGGCGCATGCTGGTGTGATCAGCGGGTTTGACATGACCGTGGAAGCCGCACTGACTAAACTGCATTACCTGCTTAGCCAGCCCTTGGCGCCGGAAGAAATACGCACGCTGATGCAGCAAAACCTGCGCGGCGAACTGACCGAATAAGTAAAGTCTGATGAAAACCGCGTTATTGTTGGTCGATTTGCAAAATGATTTCTGTCACGGCGGTGCGTTGGCCGTACAGGATGGCGACGCGGTGATTAACGTTGCTAATCAGGCTATCGCTGTGTGCAAGGCGCAAGGGATGAGCGTGGTGGCTTCACAAGACTGGCATCCGCACAACCACGGCAGTTTCGCAGTAAATGCGAATGCAGAGCCCTGGACCGCCGGTGAGCTGGACGGTTTACCGCAGGTCTGGTGGCCGGTGCATTGCGTTCAGGAACAACCGGGGGCTCAATTTCACCCGCAGCTTGAAAGCCATGCCATCGACTATGTGGTGCGTAAGGGTCAGAACAGCCACATCGACAGTTACAGCGCGTTCTTTGATAACGGCCACCGCGCTGCAACGACTTTGCATCACTGGCTGCGCGACCTGCAGGTCGTGCGTCTGGTGGTGATGGGGCTGGCGACAGATTACTGCGTGAAGTTTACCGTACTCGATGCGCTGGAACTGGGGTATCAGGTGGCACTGCTAGAGGAAGGCTGTCGTGGGGTGAATCTGAATCCGCAAGATAGCCAACACGCCCTTGAGCAGATGCAACAGGCTGGTGCACAGTGTATCAGGCTGTCTGAGTTAGAATGATTTTTTCAGAGCCATACGAAACAACAAGGGCGCCTCTGATGAGCGCCCTTTTTTACGATTAGAATCGCGTTTTTATTCAGGTTTCAGACGGATCAATGTTTCCTGAGCAAACTGTTGTTTCAGTTCCTGCTTACTCTTGGTGACGATTTGCCCGTCCGTGCCAATACTCATATGCTGCGCATCGGTGTTGTGACGCACCTGATACAACATCACCATTTGTAAACTGTTGTCTTTTTGCTCCGGCGTCAGGGCCACCCCGTCAGGCCACTTACCCAACTCCACAGCCTGGGCCAGACGCTGATAAATCTCCGGCGTCATGACGCCGACCAACTCATTAATTTCCATTCGCAGCTCTCGTTATGTCGGCTGATTATTCATCGAAGAGTGAATAATGGCTGAATCGATTTTGTCGTTTAAATTACACCACCGCTTACCTGTTAACCTTCGGTCTTATCTCCGCTCTCGCCGTCGATGAAACTCATTGAGGCGGAGTTCACACAATAACGGTCACCGGTTGGCTCCGGGCCATCAGGGAAGACATGGCCGAGGTGCGCATCGCAGTTTGAGCAACGGATCTCAACTCTTTCCATATTGTGTGTGTTATCAGTCAGATACTTTATTGAGTCATGGTTGACCGGTTGGTAGAAACTTGGCCAGCCACACCCGGAATCAAACTTGGTATCGGAGTAAAACAGCGGCGAGTTGCAGACCAGGCAGTGGTAGATGCCGTCACGTTTGTTGTGCAGCAGTTTACCGCTGTACGGGCGTTCAGTTCCGCGCTCTTGAGTAACATATTTTTGAATTTCAGTCAGTTGCACTGAGGATGTTGGTTCTTTGGATTCATTGGCCATGGTTGTCATTCTCTGCCAGATAGGAAAATCAACTAAAATAACAGTTAATAATAACAAAAAATTAACAACGAGTCTGCCTGTTTTGACTTAAACTGTATGCCATCGGCGTTAAGTGAAAGTTGCTATGTGACGGCGATCACATAATTATTCTTCATGCACTTTATATTCGGCAATTCGTCCCCATGTAAGTAAAAGCCGATTAAAAAACGGAATGTGCAATATCCGAGCAAAAGTGAGTCTGCGCTTTGACTTACAGCAAGAATTGACACGATTCCGCTTGACGCTCAGCAAGGTTTTTGTAATTTTACAACCAACCTTTTATTCACTAAAAAATAGCTGGTGGAATATATGACTATCAAAGTAGGTATCAACGGTTTTGGCCGTATCGGCCGCATTGTTTTCCGTGCTGCTCAAGAACGTTCTGACATCGAGATTGTAGCAATCAACGATCTGTTAGACGCTGACTACATGGCATACATGCTGAAGTACGACTCAACGCACGGCCGTTTCAACGGCACCGTTGAAGTTAAAGACGGTCATCTGGTTGTTAATGGCAAAACCATCCGCGTTACCGCTGAGCGTGATCCAGCTAACCTGAAATGGAATGAAGTTAACGTTGACGTTGTTGCTGAAGCAACGGGTCTGTTCCTGACCGACGAAACTGCGCGTAAACACATCGCTGCGGGCGCTAAGAAAGTTGTTCTGACTGGTCCATCTAAAGATGACACCCCTATGTTCGTTATGGGCGTAAACCATAAAGAATATAAAGGTCAGGAAATCGTTTCTAACGCATCTTGCACCACTAACTGTCTGGCACCACTGGCTAAAGTTATCAACGACAAATTTGGTATCGTTGAAGCACTGATGACCACTGTTCACGCAACTACCGCGACTCAGAAAACCGTTGATGGCCCGTCCCATAAAGACTGGCGCGGCGGCCGCGGCGCATCTCAGAACATCATTCCTTCATCTACCGGTGCAGCTAAAGCCGTAGGTAAAGTAATCCCTGCTCTGAACGGCAAACTGACTGGTATGGCGTTCCGCGTTCCTACCCCTAACGTTTCCGTGGTTGACCTGACTGCACGTCTGGAAAAACCAGCGTCTTACAAAGAAATCTGCGCAGCAATCAAAGCAGCTTCTGAAGGCGAACTGAAAGGCGTTCTGGGTTACACCGAAGACGACGTTGTTTCTACCGATTTCAACGGTGAAAAACTGACTTCTGTGTTCGATGCTAAAGCAGGTATCGCACTGAACGACAACTTTGTGAAACTGGTTTCCTGGTACGACAACGAAACTGGCTACTCAAACAAAGTTCTGGACCTGATTTCACACATCTCCAAATAATTGGCCGATGTGATGAACTGATTGAAGGGCGACGCTAAGTCGCCCTTTTGCTTTCTGCTCCACAGTAAGCACCAAAAAGTCAGTGAAGCAGCCGTTCATCACTGGTCTGGATTTCTAATAAAATCACAGGACCCACCTCATGACCGCAAAACTCTTTACCCTTCCTGTCTTAAAACAGATCACGCCGGTTATCAGCCAGCGTCAGATTGATGAATTACCGGTTCTCGTTATTGATCATCCGAAAGTTCGCGCTGCAATTACGCTTCAGGGCGCGCACCTCCTCGCCTACCAGCCAGCCGGAGAGCAGCCTGTACTGTGGATGAGCAGCGAGTCTGCATTCAAGACCGGCGTTGCCATTCGCGGTGGTGTGCCAATCTGCTGGCCATGGTTTGGCCCGGCGGGAAAACCGTCGCATGGCTTTGCCCGTAACTTGCCATGGGAGCTGACTTCTCACCATGAAGATGAAAATGGTGTCGAGCTGGTGTTAACCCTGAAAGAAAGTGCAGACACCCGCGAATTATGGCCGCACGACTTCACGCTGACGGCACGTTTCCGTCTGGGTAAAGAGTGCCATATTGAACTGGAATCAACCGGTGATTTCGAAACTACCAGTGCCCTGCATGCCTACTTCAACATTGGCGATATTGATAAAGTGAAAGTGTCGGGTCTGGGCAAAAGCTTTATCGATAAAGTGGATGGCGGGAAAACAGCACAACAAAACGGTGATTTGACCTTTAGTGGTCAGACTGACCGCATTTTCACCCAGGCAGAAGCAACCAGTCTGATCGTGGACAGCGCGCTGAACCGTGCGCTGGTTATTGAGCATCACCATAACAGCGACGTGGTGGCATGGAATCCGGGGGCTGAGCTCTCTGTCAGCATGAAAGATATGGCCGATGACAGCTACAAAACCATGGTTTGTGTTGAAACCGCCGCTGTCAGCGCACCGCAAAAAAGCACCGCATCTGCGCCAGCCAAACTGGGTGTGACAATCAGCCAGCGCTAAAACACATTCATGCACTACAGATGTGCAAATGGGGCATAATGCCCCATTTTATTACAATCCATGCACCATGGCAGCGCACAAACTTATCAGAAGCTGTAAGTCACACCCGTCCACAGAAC
>Ga0209855_1000162_pt1 | contig 20495 bp, 16 predicted proteins | sample OrgsoiDNA_201063_FD_185811 | JGI IMG/M metagenome (GOLD analysis project Ga0209855, IMG submission 185811) | Permafrost soil microbial communities from the Arctic, to analyse light accelerated degradation of dissolved organic matter (DOM) -... | ecosystem: Environmental > Terrestrial > Soil >...
TCTTCACTAATCTCATGAATCTGCTAATGTTTTAAGGATTTTTCTTATAATGCATAAAGGTGATAGTGAATGAACAAGATGACGCTTTGCGCCACCGGCGCGTTAGTGATGCTGGCCCTGACCGGCTGTGCGCAACAAAAAACGGATGCCCAACAAAAGCTTAACGATCAATCTGTCATGGCGTTGAACTGGTTCCAGCAATCCGGAGAGTATCAGGCGCTGACCTATCAGGCATTCAATGCCGCCACGATGGCCTTTGATAATGCCAAACCTCTCGACGGCAAACCTAAAGCCGTGGTGGTTGATCTCGACGAAACGATGATCGACAACAGCGCCTACAGTGCATGGCAGGTAAAAGCCAACAAACCGTTCGACAGCAAAACCTGGTCTGCATGGACCTCAGCCAAACAGGCGCTGGCGATTCCAGGTGCCGTGAATTTTGCGAATTACGTGAATTCTCATGGCGGGACGATGTTCTACGTGTCGAACCGTAAAACCAGCGAATACGCCGCGACAATGGATAACCTAAACCGCCTCGGTTTTACTGGCGTGAACGAAAAAACTTTGCTGCTCAGTAGCAATACGTCGAATAAACAGACGCGCTTCGACGCGATTAAAGCCGCTGGCTACAACATTGTTATCTACGCCGGAGACAATCTGAATGACTTTGGCTCAGCCACTTATCATAAAGACAACACCCAGCGCCGCGCCTTTGTAAACCAGAACCACAGCCAGTTCGGCACGCAGTACATCGTATTGCCAAACCCACTGTACGGTGACTGGGAAAGTGGCCTCGCGGCAGAGTACAACAAGCTGACTCCAGAGCAGAAACTCAAGGTTCGCGATACGAATTTGCGGGCGTGGAGTGGGAAGTAAGGCTTTAAAAAGCTGAGCAAAGTTTTTTAAGGTCAAGGTCGTGGGCACCGGCCCACACCGGTTTTAAATTCAACCTCAAAATCAAGACCTTGGGTTGCCACCCAACCCTGCTTTTAAAGTCAAAACCGTGGGCTCGCCGCCCACACCGAAGACCTTGGGCTGCCGCCCAAACCGGCCTTGAGGGGCGCCTATCGCCGCGCCCCTCAAGACTCCCCGGCTCTTTAACTGCGCGCTATCGCTGAATCGGGATGGCCGTGTTTCAGTTACCATTGCAATAGCCGCAAAATCCCGCCGCGTTGCGGTTCCTTCACTTCAGGTTCGGACCAGCTCGCAATAAAACCGCTCGCCGTTTCTCACCGTTCGTTCAGCGGCATTTTTGAATGCGGCCAAAGCTTCTTTAAATTCAAAATCAAAACCCTTCACTTTTTGCCTTTCAAAACCACGATTACACTCAAAACCAGAACCAGAACCAGAACCAGAACCAGAACCAGAAACGTTTTGTCTTTTGAAAAAGCCTGGGCCGCGTTCAAAACGACGTCGAGGGAGAGGCGGAAAACCGCGTGGGATTTTACGCGGGTTGAAGCCCGAACTGAGAGCACCGCGCAGCGGCGGAGTTTGCGGCTATAACAACGGTGTCTGAAACACGGCCATTGTGACCAGCGCAGCTGCTGTTTTTAAAAGAGCGCGGAGTCCAGAGGCCCGCGCGACTGCGGGTCTCTGGTCGGTGTGGGCCGACGCCCACGACCTTGACCTTGAATTTGAATTTGAATTTGAATTTAAAATGAAATTTGTAATTAAAGCACCTTGTACATCACTGTCGTCGACTCCAATTCCCCCGCCGTGGAAACGGCATAAACCGGAATTCGCCCCGCCACTTTATATTCCAGCGAGGTGTATAACCCCTCGGCGGCACCGCCGGAAATGGTGTCCAGCACCAGCAGGGTTTTGCCTGCGCTGCGCGCGACCAGCTCAATGGCCACCATCAGCGAACGGGCGATACCCAAACGGCGGGCGTCGGGGTGAACCATCAGCTTATTCACATCGCCACGATGGGTTCCGTTGGCAGGCTGGCTGACAGCCAGTTGCACCGTACCCACAATCTTGCCGTTCAGCCGCGCCACCAGCAAACGGCGCTCTCCTGACATGAAGGCAGGAATGAGTTTCTGCCAAAACACCAGCGCCTGGGCGTGCCCGAAAGGCGGAACAAAACCGATACTCGCCCCCTGCGCTACCGCCTGATCCAGCGTTTCAGCCAGTTGATTCAGGTCATCGGCGCTGAGTGCGCCGTCAAACACTTCGGTCACAACCACTTCATTTTTTTTCGACATGCTGCTTGCCTCTGGGGTGACGGGTGGAGGATTTTAAGGCCGGGAGATGGCGATAACGTAGTGCGCGTCATCCGGCCCGGGAACGTGAAAGGATGACGTGCCGAACAGGTGGAAGCGCAGACTGTCACCCTTTTCCAGCCGGAAATGGCGCTGATCGAGTGTCAGTTCCAGCACGCCTTCAAGCAGCCAGATATGCTGCTCCAGGCCAGCCACCGGCGGTGAATCATAGGAGATTGTCGCACCGGCTTTAAGCTTTCCGGCCATCAGTTCAGCGCGAAAACCGTGGGCCGGTGGCGAAACCGAACGTCTTTCGAAACCGGTGTCCGTATCCCGCCATACCGACTGCTGCCCGTGGCGGATAAGCTCCGGCGGGTTGTCCTCCAGCGCCATCAACAGGCGGGAAGTGGTTAACCCATAAGCTGCACTGAGTTTGCCGAGCAGTGAGGCGGTCGGGCTGTTCTCCCCGCGCTCAATGCGCGACAACGTCGCCCGGCTGATACCGGTCTGTGCCGACAACACTTCCAGCGACCATCCCTGATTGACCCGCAGATACGCCAGCCTTTCCGCCAGCCGCATGTCGTCGTTCAGATGCTCCTCTTCCACAGTTCTCACCTTTCAATAAATTCCCAATATCGAGAATTTATTTCATATATGAGATTTTCGCAAGAGTCATTCCGTGAATAAATGTTGTTGGTTAATCCAACCCGCAGCGGTTGAAGTTGTACAACAACAATAAGCTTGTACAAGTTTATCTATACCAGCTAGAGTAAATATTAACGGTATGAATATTTCGGAAGGTTTTATGTCTCTGTACAGCATCGGCGAAGTCGCCCGTATTTGTGGTATCAATCCCGTCACCCTGCGTGCGTGGCAGCGCCGCTATGGCCTGCTTAAACCTCAGCGCACCGAAGGCGGCCACCGGCTATTTGGTGACCAGGATCTCGATACCATCCGCGTCATTTTGTCGTGGATCAATCGGGGCGTGCCGGTCGGGCAGGTTAAAGCCTTACTGGAAGGCAAAGTTGAACCACTACCGAATAGCTGGTCACAGTCGGAACATCGCCTGCTGGATGCATTGCAAAATAACAATATGCAGAAAGTGCGTCAGTTGCTCAGCGAACTGGGCCGTGACTACCCGGCCAACGCGCTGGTCAATAATGTACTGCGCCCACTGCGTTCCCGGCTCAGTTCCGGCGGCCCTTCATTGATGCTGCTGCGCAACTTGCTGGACGGCATCCTGATTGAACACACAGTGATGTGCCTGAATGCCGCCCGTAAAAAACCCGGCGTGCGGGTCGTGCTGTTGGGATGGGGGCCGATGGACAACACCGAACTCTGGCTTGAAGCCATTATTCGTAGCGAAGAAGGCGTGCAGATTGACGTGCTGCCACAGCCACTTGATGAACCGTATTTGGACAACATCAGCGCGCATCAGATTCTGTTGTGGTCCGAGGGCAGGCTGACCCGCTTGCAGAAAAATAAAATGATCCAGTGGCGCGAGCAGGGTCTGTCTGTCGGCTTGCTCGGCAGCGCTGCGCTGCTTACTGAATCTGACCCCCGCCAAGGAGACAATCATGACCTCTAGCCCTACTGATACCAACGACCTGATGGGTCCTCTCGAACGGCTGGCTGATTTTTATCGTCAGCTTGATGACAGCCAACTGCCACAGTTGTCGCGCATTTATCACCCACAGATTGAATTTATTGATCCCGTCGGTCAGCACCACGGCGTGGATGCGCTGGAGCATTACTTCCGACAGTTGCTGAAAACCATGAATTACTGCCGTTTTGATGTCCAGCGGACACTGTGCAATGGCAGCGAAGCCACACTGTTATGGCGTATGGACTATTCCCACCCTTCACTGAATAAGGGCCAGGATTTGTCGCTCGACGGGATCAGCCATCTGCGGCTGGCCGACGATCTGATTATCTATCAGCGCGACTATTACGATTTGGGGGCCATGTTATATGAGCATATTCCGATGCTGGGAACCGCCGTCAAAGCGTTAAAGACAAGGTTGAAATCATGAGTCATGTCTTGATTACCGGTGCCAGTTCCGGCATTGGTAAGCAGCTGGCGTTGGACTATGCCGCCGACGGCTGGAAAGTGACCGCCTGCGGGCGTGAACACGCCAGGCTCGAAGCACTGAATATGGCCAACCCGGCTATCGACACCCTGAGTTTCGATATGACCGATCTGACTTTAGCCCGCCAGGCCCTCGCCTGGATCCAGGCTGATCTGATTATTCTGTGTGCAGGAACCTGCGAATACCTGGACAACGGCGTCGTCGATGCAGAGAAAGTGACGCGGGTCATGAACACCAATGTGATCGGCCCGATCAACTGCCTTGACGCCCTGCTGCCGGGTTTGCAAACCGGTGCGCGTGTGGTGTTGGTCGGATCAACCGCTTCGCTGGTGCCGTTGCCACGAGCCGAGGCCTATGGCGCATCCAAAGCAGCGTTGGCCTATTTCGCCCGCTCTCTGGCGCTTGATCTTGCCCCGCGTGGGATCCACGTTTCATTTGTCATGCCCGGCTTTGTCAAAACGCCGCTGACCGAGCGCAACGATTTCCCGATGCCGATGATGGTCAGCGCCGAGAAAGCCTCTCAATATATCCGTGATGGTCTGGCACGCCAAGCCAGTGAAATTGCCTTCCCGCCGCTGTTTGCGTGGTTGCTAAAAACGGTCACCCTGCTGCCCCTGGCATGGCAAAAACGACTGACCCAACGGCTGGTAAGGTAACCGACTGATGAAAATTGCTATTATCGGCAGCGGCATTTCCGGGCTGAGCTGCGCTTGGATGTTGTCCCGCCAGTCACCCGACTGTGCTGTTACCGTATTTGAAGCCAGTGAAACACTTGGCGGCCACACGGCCACAGTGGATATTTCCCTCGACGGCCGTGACTACGCCATTGATACCGGGTTCATCGTTTACAACACGCGGACTTACCCGAACTTCATCGCCCTGCTGGACGAGTTAGGTTTGCAGGGGCAACCAACCGAAATGAGTTTTTCGGTACGCAATCCGCAAAGTGGAATGGAGTACAACGGGCATACGCTGAATACACTTTTCGCCCAGCGCGGCAACGTTTTCAAACCGAGATTCTGGCGTTTTCTGCGCGAAATTTTACGTTTCAATGCATTGTGCAAACAGCAGCTGAACAACCCGAATAATGACGAAGTCACCCTCGGCGATCTGCTGGATCAGAACCAGTTTTCTGAGTTCTTCGCCCTGCATTATGTCCTGCCGATGGGCGCGGCTATCTGGTCATCTTCACTGGGAGATATGATCCAATTCCCACTGTCACTCTTTTTGCGTTTCTTCGAAAACCACGGTCTGCTGGACGTCGCCAACCGTCCGCAGTGGATGGTGGTGCCCGGCGGCTCGCGGGAATATATTCGCCGGATGCAGCAGAAACTCCCTGCCCATGTTGAATTACTGACTGCCACACCGGTGCGTAGCGTGTTCCGCCATGCCGCGGGTGTCACGCTGCAAACCCCACGTGGTGCGGAGCATTTCGATCAGGTGATTTTCGCCTGCCACTCGGATCAGGCACTGGCGTTGCTCGGCGAGAATGCCAGCGATGATGAAAAAGAGATCCTTGGCGCGCTGCCGTACCAGTCCAACGACATCATTCTGCACACCGATACGCGCCATCTACCAAAGCAGAAACGGGCATGGGCCAGTTGGAATTACCTGCTGCCGGTGGAAGACCCGACTGTCCGGGAGCGCCAGGCCAGCGTGACTTACAACATGAATATCTTGCAGGGCCTGCATTCACCGCACACCTTCTGCGTGTCGCTGAACCCGGCCACGCCGGTAGACGAAAGCAAAATCCTGTTCCGCGCCCAGTACATGCATCCGGTACTTAACCTCGCCAGTCATGACGCCCAACAGCAACGTGGCTGGATCAACGGCCATCACCACAGTTGGTTCTGCGGCGCTTATTGGTACAACGGGTTTCATGAAGACGGCGTAAACAGCGCCCGCGACGTCGTCGACCAGCTGCTAAAAAGTCCAGCGCACACGCGTCAAGCGCACTCTAAACCGGTGGCATCATGAACAGCATGCTGTACGTCGGCGGGGTGCGTCATCGCCGGTTTACACCGGTAGAACACCATTTCGACTACGCGATTTTTATGCCGCTTATCGATCTCGATGAGCTGGATCAGCTGCATCAGGTTGGGATCCGGCTGGAGACGTTTTCCGCCGCCAGCTTCCGGCGCAGCGATTATCTGGGCGGCGGTGACATTAAAACCAAAGCCCAGGATCGCATTGCCGAACTGACCGGTGTCCGGCTGACAGGCCGGGTGATGCTGCTGTGTCAGCTACGCTATTTCGGGTTGTATTTTAATCCGGTCAATTTTTACTACTTATATGACAGCAACGATGTATTGCGCTGGATGCTGACCGAGGTGCGCAATACGCCGTGGAACGAACGTCACACTTACGCCGTCTTGCCAGACGGCAGCCTGCCGGTCGCCAAAGCGTTTCATGTTTCGCCATTCAACCCGATGGACATGGTTTATCACTGGCAGCTGACCCCGCCCGGAAAACAGTTACGCGTACATATAGAGAATCACCGCAAAACGCGGGAGTTCGATGCCACGCTGACCCTCAAAGCCCAGCCGCTGACCCGCCAGACCTTGCGCAAACAGCTCTGGCGACTGCCGTTAATGACCGGTAAAACCGCCGTCACCATCTACTTGCAGGCGGTAAAACTGTGGCTCAAACGCGCGCCTGTTTATTCTCACCCTCCCGCTGATAAGGACTGACGATGAGCAATCCCGATGTACAGCTTGTCCGTAATGGCGCAGAAAACCGTCGCAGCAAAACGGCACGCAGTGTGATTCTCAGCGTCCTGAAACAGCTGAGCGGTGCCGGTTTAACGATTCAGGAGCCGGGAGCGGAGCCGCTGTTTTTCGGCGATGAGAGTGCGCCGTTGCAAGGCGTGATTGAAGTCCAGCAGTTGCGCGCCTATCGCCGTGTATTGCTGGGAGGCAGCATTGCGGCCGGTGAAAGTTTCATCGATGGCGACTGGACGACCCCAAACCTGACCGCCGTACTGCAATTACTGGCCGAAAACCTCGGACTGGTTGATAAAATAGGAGCCCGCCTGAGCTGGCTGAGCGCGCCGGTGCACGGCCTGATCCACTTGCTGCGCAGCAATAGCCGTAAGCAGGCGCGCAAAAATATCTCGGCACATTATGACCTCGGTAATGACTTCTATCAGGGCTTTCTCGACAGCCAGATGCTTTATTCTTCGGCCTGGTATCAGGAACCGCAGATGACGCTCGAGCAGGCGCAACAGGCAAAAATGCGTCGCCTGTGCGAGCAATTGCAACTGCGCCCCGGGGATCATCTGCTGGAAATTGGTACCGGCTGGGGCGCAATGGCGGAATTCGCCGCACGCGAATACGGTTGTCAGGTCACCACCACCACCATTTCCCGCGAACAGTATGATTTTGCCGTACATCGGATGGAAAAAGCCGGGCTGAGCGACCGGGTCACCGTGCTATTTGAAGACTATCGCGCACTGCGCGGCCAGTACGACAAACTGGTGTCTATCGAGATGATCGAAGCGGTGGGTAAACGTTATTTACCCACCTTTTTCAAACGCTGCAATGCACTGTTAAAGCCCCAGGGGCGCATGGCGATTCAGGCCATCACCATCGCGGATCAACGCTATAAGTATTACAGCCGCAATGTGGACTTCATTCAGCGCTATGTTTTCCCCGGCGGTTTCCTGCCCTCGATCACCGCCATGAGCGAGGCCATGACCCGTCACACCGGTCTGGTGGTACGCGACCTGTTTGATATCGGCTCCGACTACGCCCGCACGTTGCACGAATGGCGCGAGCGCGTCGTCAGCTACTGGAACCAGCAAACCTCACCCGACAGCGATGATCGCTTCAAACGGCTTTGGCTGTTTTATCTGTGCTACTGCGAGGCGGGTTTCCGGGCGCGCACCATCAGTACCGTGCAGATGACCGCAGAGAGGCGCTAGCCCTCCCTGGGTTGCCGCCCAAACCTGCTTTTAAATTCAAAGTCGCGGGCATCGGCCCACACCGGTGAACCTTGGGCTGCCGCCCAAACCCGCTTTTAAATTCAAATTCCAGTTCAAGACCGTGGGCGTCGGCCCACACCGACCAGAAGGCGGCCAGTCGCCGCCGCCCTCTGGACTCCCGGGCTTTTTAATGGAACACCGGCAGCTGCGCTGGTCACAATGGCCGTGTTTCAGGTATTTCCGTTATAGCCGCAAACTCCGCCGCTGCGCGGTAATCTCAGTTCGGGCTTCAACCCGCGTAAAAAACCACGCGGTTTTGCGCCTCTCCCTCGACGTCGTTTTGAACGCGGCCGAAGATTTTTCAAATTCAAATTCAAATTTAAATTTAAATTCAAAACCAGTGTGGTGTTGACCTTCAAAATGTTGGGGCCGCATTCAAAAATGACGCTGAGCAAGCGGTTCGAGACCATAGGCTCGAAACCCGCAGCGAAGGTACCGCCTAAGCGGCGACATTTTGCGGCTGTCACTGAGATACCTGAAACACGGCCATCCCGATTCAGCGATAGCGCGCAGTTAAAAAAACGCAGGATTCCAAAGGAGGTTCGTTTAAACCTCCTTTGGGCCCGTGTGGGCGGCGAGCCCACGGTCTTGACCTTAACCTTAAATTTGAAATTAAAAAAAACCGGTCAGGTAAATTACCCTGACCGGTTTTTTATCGCGTTAGCGAAGGCATTTCACGCCAGTGAAAACTAAGCCACTGGCTTGGCGATCACATTGCGATTTTCCATCCGCACTTCGGCAATCTGTACGTCGATGATATCGCTCTGACGGTAGGCGACTTCGCCTTTGATCAGCACGGTACCGGTGTCGACGCTGCAGACCAGTTCGTCGCGCACAGCGTGCAGGAACGGGGCCGGGATGAAGGCGACAGCGCCGATGTCTTGCAGGCGCACGCGCAGGCCACCGCGGGTGACATCGATAATTTCAGCGCTGAATTTGGTATCAGTGCCGACTTTATCTTCCAGATAACGGGCGTACAGCCAGTCTCCGACGTCACGCTCAGCCATGCGGTTGGCACGGCGGCGTTCTGCCAGTTGAAGGGTCATTTCGTCGTCAGGTTTTACGGCAGGCTGTTGGGTGATCATCGCTTTGAGCAAGCGGTGGTTGACCATATCGCCGTATTTACGGATTGGCGATGTCCAGGTGGCGTAAGCTTCCAGACCCAAACCGAAATGCGGGCCCGGCGTGGTGCTGATTTCAGCAAACGTCTGGAAACGACGGATGCGGCTGTCGAGGAACTGTGTTGGCATCGCGTCAAGTTTACGGCGCAGTGCGCAGAAACCTGGCAGGGTCAGCAGCTCTTCGGCGTTGGCTTCCACATCATTGGCCTGCAATACGGTGACGGCGTTTTCAACCAGCAGCGGGTCGAAACCGGTGTGCACGTTGTAAACGCCAAAACCAAGGCTGTCACGCAGGGCGACAGCGGCGCAGACGTTGGCGGCGATCATAGATTCTTCGACGATGCGGTTGGCAATACGGCGATGCTCCGCGATGATCTCCAGCACGTTACCTTTCTCACCCAGGACGAAGCGGAAGTCAGGACGGTCTTTAAATACCAACGCGTGCTCGGTACGCCAGGTGCTGCGCAGGTCACACAGACGTTTCAGTAAACGGATTTGATCGGCGATGACATCACTTGGTGGTTGCCATGCGCTTTTCTCTTCCTGTTCGATCCAGTCGGAGACGTCGTCATAAGCCAGTTTCGCTTTGGATTCGATGGTGGCGGCGAAGAAACGGATATCGTTACCCAGCGCACCGTCAGCCAACAGTGTGACGCTGCATGCCAGTACCGGACGCTGAACGTCTGGCCACAGTGAGCAGAGGTCATCTGAGAGTTCACGCGGCAGCATCGGGATGTTAAAGCCCGGCAGGTAGTTGGTGAACGCACGTTTCCTGGCGATATTGTCGAGTTCGCTGCCTTGTAAAACATAAGCCGTGGGGTCGGCAATCGCGATATTCAGTTGCAGGGTGCCGTCGCCGTTGTCTTTCACATACAGCGCGTCATCCATATCCTGGGTGCTGCCGCTGTCGATGGTGACAAATGGCAGGGCGGTCAGGTCTTCACGGGTCAAACCCTGATCGAGGATGTCTGCAATCTCAGACTTAGGCGCTTCACGCTCAAGGTTGTGGCGTGCCAGCGTAACCCACCACGGGGCCAGATCGTCGTCACCGGTGGTGATCCACTCGGTAATTTCAGCCTGGAAGCTGTGATCGCCTTCTTTCAGCGGGTGGCGACGCATTTCAGCCACACACCAGTCGCCATCGCTCACTTCGTGATTGATGTTGCGGGCGACCCGGCACTGAATGAAATCACGTAATAAAGGATGATCCGGGATAATAGAAAGACGGTCATCTTTTTTGGTGACGCGACCGACAAAACGGGTCAGGAATGGCTCAACCAGCGTTTCCGGCTGCACCACTTCGCGTTCCTTTTCGGTCTGCAAAGAGGCAATCACGCGGTCACCGTGCATGACTTTTTTCATGTACGGAGGGGGGATGAAGTAACTTTTTTGACCGTCTACTTCAAGAAAGCCAAAGCCTTTCTCAGTTCCTTTAACAACGCCTTCAAGGCGCGGAGTCTGAGAGTGAAGTTGCTGTTTTAGCTGCGCGAGCAGCGGGTTATCTTGAAACATATCGTCCAGGGGTGGGGGTTAGAATGGCTCGATTAGCGGCAGACAGTTTTACGCGAAATGGCCCCTGCGGGCAAGCTTTACTGGGGCTTTTCCCTATTAACCAGAGAGGGGAAAATATCCCGCCCTCCTTCAGCCAGACTAATCGCAAGACGAAGGATGACGGGGATTAAGACCGTACTTTTATGCAATACGTTGCAGGTCGACTTTCTGTTCACAGCGGCGGATTGCCACCGGAATGGCTTTGGAGGTCGGGGTGTGGGTCTGGTCGCCAAAACTGGACATCGGCACCAGCGGGTTGGTTTCCGGGTAGTAGGCCGCCAGATTACCGCGTGGAATATCGTAACTGACCAGTTTGAAGCCAGTAACTTTACGCTCCACGCCGTCGGTCCACAGGGTTTCAATTTCCACTAATTCGCCGTCCTGCATGCCCAGATCGGCTAAATCCTGCGGATGGATAAACAGCACTTCGCGCTGGCCATAAACGCCGCGGTAACGGTCATCAAGGCCGTAAATAGTGGTGTTGTACTGGTCGTGTGAACGCAGGGTTTGCAGGGTGAAGGGGGCGTCCTGATTGCCCTGCGGGATCAACTGATCAGGAAGCCGGGCTGCGCTGAAATTGGCTTTGGCCGTCGGCGTGTTGAAGTTCAGCTCTGCCGCCGCATTACCCAGATAGAAACCGCCCTTGATATCACAACGCGCATTGAAATCTTTAAAGCCCGGAATAGTGGCTTCGATGTGATCGCGGATCAGGTTGTAGTCATCGGCAAGTGCCATCCAGTCGAGGAATTTATCACCCAGCACGGCATTGGCAATACCGCAGACAATCGCCGTTTCAGAACGCTGCTCAGGGGATAAAGGAATCCCCACGCCTTCAGATGCGTGCACCATGCTAAAGGAGTCTTCGACCGTGATGAACTGCGAACCGGTGGCCTGCATGTCAAGTTCAGTACGTCCCAGCGTCGGCAGGATCAAGGCTTCACGGCCCGGCGTTAAGTGGCTGCGGTTAAGCTTGGTACTGATTTGCACCGAGAGATCCAAATTACTCAGTGCGCGGTGGGTGCGCAGGGTGTCCGGTGCCGCCGCCGCCAGGTTGCCACCCAGACAGATAAGCACTTTGGCATCGCCGACCAGCATGGCTTCCAGCGCTTCAACGGTATTGTGCCCCGGTTCACGAGGGGGCGTGAAGTTGAAGTGGCTTTCCATCGCGTCAAGCAGCGCTTTCGGTGCTTTTTCGTCGATACCCATAGTGCGGTTGCCCTGTACGTTACTGTGACCACGTACCGGACACAGACCAGCACCCGGTTTGCCAAGCTGACCAAACAGCAGTTGCAGGTTAGTGATTTCGCGTACGGTTGGCACTGAGTGTTTGTGTTGGGTGATCCCCATCGCCCAGGTACAGATCACCCGTTCAGCCTGCACATAAATCGACGCAGCTTCGCGGATCTCCGCTTCAGACAGGCCAGACTGTTCAGTGATTTTTTCCCACGAGGTGGCATCCACGGCGGCCAGATACTCTTGTACACCGGCGGTATTTTGCGCGATGAACTCAGCGTCAAAAATCGTGCTCTGGCCGGAAGCGATACGATCACGATCGGCTTCCAGTAGCGCCTTAACCATACCGCGCACGGCGGCCATATCCCCGCCGAGGTTCGGCTGGTAATAGGCGGAGCTGATGCGCCCCGATTTGGTGGTCACTACTTCCAGCGGTTTTTGCGGGTCGGCAAAGCGTTCCAGCCCACGTTCACGCAGGGTGTTGAAACTGACGACTTTCGCACCGCGATCGGCGGCATGGCGCAGGCTGTGCAGCATGCGCGGATGGTTAGTGCCGGGATTCTGACCGAAGACAAAAATGGCGTCAGCTTTCTCGAAATCGTCCAGATGGATAGTGCCTTTCCCCACGCCGATACTTTGTTTGAGACCAACACCGCTGGCTTCATGACACATGTTTGAGCAGTCAGGGAAGTTGTTGGTCCCGAACATGCGGCCAAACACCTGATAGAGGTAAGAGGCTTCATTACTGGCACGGCCTGAGGTATAGAAGTCCGCTTCGTCAGGGCTTTTTAGCCCTTTCAGATGGCTGGCAATCAGTGAATAGGCCGCGTCCCAGCTAATGGGTTCGTAATGATCAGTGGTGCGGTTGTAGCGCAGTGGATGGGTCAGGCGGCCCTGGTATTCGAGGAAGTAGTCACTTTGCTCACGCAATTTACTGACGCTGTGTTGAGCAAAAAAATCCAGCTCTACCGCTTTGCGCGTGGCTTCCCAACTAACGGCTTTCGCGCCGTTTTCACAAAAACTAAAGGTACTGTGGTTATCATCGCCCCAGGCACAGCCCGGACAATCAAAACCGCGACCTTTATTAACGCGCATCAGGTTGCGCAGGTTGGAGAGGACTTTTTTACTGTCGAAGACGTAACGGGTGGTTGCTTCCAGTGAACCCCATCCTCCCGCCGCAGCGGTGTAGGGTTTGATCTCAGTTTTGAATTTCATATTTTTATGACTTCGCAGGTGTTCGTTTCTAAGGCGTATTTTTATTGATATGCAATCGAATTGACGTAGTTGTTAACTCGATTGTTAATTTTATGTCACAAGTTTAAGTCGGAGTCGGGAGGGCGTCTAATCGAATGGCGCAATCGTGAGATAGAGCGCGCTTATCGCGTAAAATGCGAACAAGTTGTAACAAAACCGTTTCACTATGAAATGCCTGGCAAAATAAAGAGGGTTTTGTTCCGCGCCTTATTGGTGCACCATGCGGCAATTATTTTCTGTCGTTTTTTGCCGTCGGCCTGTTTTGCTCCTTTTATGGGCAGCAGACCGGTTGTTTCGGCGCTTTAAAGGATCAATTTGTGAAACGTAGTGTATTGACTGTTTTAACCGGTGTTTTGATGCTGTCAGCCGGTGCCGCGCAGGCCATCGCCCCGCTGGATTTCCCCGTTGTTCCTCCGAGCATTGATGCGGCGTCGTTCGTGTTGATGGATTACGCCAGTGGCGATGTGCTGGCGGCAGGCAATCCTGATGACCGCCGTAATCCGGCCAGCCTGACCAAATTGATGACCGGTTATGTCATCGACCGTGCGCTGGATAAACACAAAATCACCATGAATGACATGGTTACCGTACCGCAGGAAGCCTGGGTGGCAGGCAACAAAAGCCTGGAAGGCTCCTCGTTGATGTTCCTAAAACCAGGTGACCGCGTGTCGGTGCGGGATTTGATCCGTGGGATTATCATCACCTCCGGTAATGACGCCTGCGTGGCGATGGCGAATTATGTGGCGGGCAGCCAGGATGCGTTCGTCGGCATGATGAACCAGTACGTCACGACCATGGGCCTGACCAACACCCATTTTGAAACCGTTCACGGTCTGGATGCGCCGGGGCAATACACCACATCGTATGATTTGGCGAAACTCTCCCGGGCGATCATTGGCGGAGAGCCTGAGGAATATCATATGTATAGCGAAAAATCGCTGACCTATGACAACATCACTCAGCAGAACCGTAACGGCTTACTGTGGGACAAAAACCTGCAGGTTGACGGCCTGAAAACCGGCCATACCGAGAGCGCCGGTTACAACATTATTGCCTCTGCGACTGAAGGCAACCGCCGTTTAATTGCGGTAGTTATGGGCGGGAAAAGCTCGAAAGGGCGTGAAGAACAGGCGCGTAAACTGCTGACCTGGGGTTTCCGTGAATATACCAGTAAACAGATATTCAAAGCCGGGCAGACTGTGTCGAATGAGAGAGTCTGGTTTGGCGACCGCCCGCAGGTGAAGGTGGGTTCACTGGATGACGTGTTTATCAGCGTACCGCAGTCGGAAGCAGACAAGCTGAAAGCACAATACGTGCTGAGCAATCCGCAAATTGACGCACCGCTGAAAAAGGGCCAGGAAATTGGCACGATCAACATCGTTGATAACGGCAAAACGATCAAAACGCTTCCGCTGGTGGCGCTCGAAGATGTGGCGAAGGGGGGGATGTTCAGCCGCCTGGTGGATTACGTGAAACTGAAAATCTAACTGCGTTCCTGGTTGTAACGGCTTGCCGCATGGTCAGGATCTGAACATGCGGCAACCGCCTCACGGCAAAAATTACCCCTTCACTTTAGCGCGAACGGCGTCTTTCTCAGCATCACTCAAAAATGCCATGGTCAGGCCGTTTTCCTGTGCCTGCCGGATTTCAGCCGTGGTCAGCCCGGCCGCCGGAGCCGCAACGCGATATTCGTGTTCAATTTCGATGCCCTGAACCGCCGGATCATCGGTATTAATCGAGGCCAGCACGCCGTGGCGCAGGAAGGTCGCCAGCGGGTGATGTTGCAGGGCAGAAACGGTACTGGTCTGGATGTTTGAGGTCAGACAGGATTCGATGCCGATCTGGTGTTTGGCCAGGAAATCCATCAGTTCGGTATCTTCTGCCGCTTTCACGCCGTGGCCGATACGTTCAGCACCCAGTTCACGGATCGCCTGCCAGATACTTTCCGGGCCAGCCGCTTCACCAGCATGCACGGTAATGCGCCAACCTGCGTCACGCGCTTTGTTGAAATGGCTAAGGAACAGACTGCCGGGGAAACCCAATTCATCACCGGCCAGATCCAGCGCGGTAATACCTTCACGATGCGCCAGTAAACCGTCCAGCTCTTGCAGGCAGGCTCCTTCACCAAAAGTACGGCTCAGAATGCCGATCAGGCGCACGTCGATGTCATTTTCCTGGCAGCCACGGCGGATCCCGTCGATCACGGCTTCTACCACGCCGGCCACCGGCAGTTTGTGAGTCATGGCCATGTAATAAGGCGAGAAACGCAGCTCGGTGTAGTGCAGACCGGCTCTGGCCGCATCTTCAACGTTTTCCTGTGCGACACGGCGGCAGGCATCGAGGTCGCCCAGCACTTTCACGCCCCAGTCGAGTTTTTGCAGGAAGCTCACCAGATCCGGTGCGGTTTCCATCACCTGCACATGCGGGCGCAGGGCTTCGATCTCATTGGCGGGCAGAGTGAGATTAAACTGGCGGCCTAAATCGAGAATGGTCTGAGCGCGGATGTTGCCATCAAGGTGGCGATGAATGTCAGTCAGAGGAAGGCGGGAATCAATCATGGTGTGCACTCATTATTGTTAGAAAAGTGCGATGCATTATAGCGGTTGTGAGAGATTTGGGGAAATTGTGTTGCGCAACAAACGCGGATAAATGAAGTGATTGCGCACAGCTTTTGCGCAATGGCAGGGCGCAAAGAGTGCGCCCTGCGAAATATCTACTGTAAAGCCCGGATCCCGGCGATTAACTTCTCTACGCCCAGCTCCACTTTCGAACGCGGACAGCCGACGTTCAGGCGCAGGAAACCTTCACCTTCCACGCCGTAGGTGTAGCCCGGCATGATGGCGACTTTCTGATGCTCGATCAGCTCTGTCTGTAGCAGTTTGTCGTCAATATGCAGAGGACGAAGATCGATCCACGCCAGATAAGTAGACTGCGGAGGCTGCCAGTTCAGCTGCGGGAAGGCCGCATTCAGCTGTTGTGCCACATACCGCAGGTTGCCCTGTAAATACTCACGCAATGCATCCAGCCAGGGTTCGCCCGCGTGGTAGGCCGCCACATGCGCATGAACCGCCAATACCGCCGGAGAAGATAAACCATCGCAGGCTTTGAGCTGATGCAGATAGGCTTCGCGCTGCGCTTTATGGCTGATCAGTCCGTAAGCGCCGGTCAGTGCGGGAATATTGAAGCTTTTTGAGCCGGAGGTCAGCAGTGCCCATTCCCCCCGTGCCACGTCACTCCACGGCGTATGTTTATTGTCGCCCCAGACCATGTCCATGTGGATTTCATCGCTGACTACGCGCACCTGGTGGCGCTCGCACAGTTCTGCGATAAGCGTCAGTTCGTCACGTGTCCAGACTTTTCCTGACGGGTTATGTGGGCTGCACAGCAGTAACAGCGCGCAATGCGGCTGCGCCAGCTGCTGTTCGAGTAAAGGGATGTTCAGCGTCCAGTCGTTGCCGTTTTTATCCAGCGGGCAGGCAATGATCTGGCGCTGATTGCCTTCCACCACGTTGAAGAAGGCGTCATAGGCTGGCGTAAAGGTCAGTATGCCATCGCCCGGCCGGGTCCACTGACGGATCAGCTGCGCCACCATATAGATAACCGATGGGCCGTAAACCACCATATTGCGATCAATCTGGCTGTGAAAACGCTGTTGATACCAGTGTTCGACGGCGCCCAGGAAATCATCATGTTGCCAGCGGCTATAACCGAGCACGCCGTGTTGCAGGCGCTTTTGCAGCGCGTCGAGAATGCATGGCGCAGCGGCGAAATCCATATCGGAGATGGTGAAAGGCAGTAAATCGGCGTTGCCAAAACGGTCGGCGACGTAATCCCACTGCGTACACCAGGTGCCGTGACGGTCAACCACGGTGGAGAAATCAAAAGAGTTTGAGGACATTCATTTCGCTCCCTGAAGAAAACAGAACAGGGCGGCATCAGGCCACCCTGTTCATCAGTTGATTACGCCGTGGCCGGTTCTGACGCTGCGTTGTTTGTAGCCTCGCGGATCAGATAGTCCAACTCATCTTTTACCGACTGTACCTGCGGGCCAATCACCACTTGCAGGTTATGTTCGTTGAGATGAACGACACCAATCGCCCGGTTGGCTTTTAGGGTGGCATCATCCACCCGCGACATATCCGCCACCGAAAGACGCAGGCGGGTAATGCAGTTATCCAGCGACACGATATTCCCCGCACCGCCCAGCGCACTCAGGATCACCGGCACGTTGTAGCCGGACTTGCTGGTGGACGGCACCGGCGCAGCATTTGGCATGGTGTCAGATTCGCGCCCAGGTGTTTTGATATTAAAGCGCATGATCGCGAAGCGGAAGAGGGTGTAGTACGCCGCGAACCAGATAGCCGCCACAACCGGCACCAGATACCACTTGGTGGCTGTGCCGTGCAGAATCCCGAATACCACGAAATCGATGATGTTGCCGTCGGTATTACCGATAGTGACGCCCAATACCGACATAATGGTAAAGCCTAATCCGGTCAGAATGGCGTGGATCACATACAGTACCGGCGCGACAAACAGGAACAGGAATTCAATGGGTTCAGTGGTGCCGCCGACCACACACGCCACCACGCCGGAGATCAGCAGCCCCTTAATTTTGTGACGATTTTCAGGTTTCGCACAGTGGTACATCGCCAGTGCCGCACCCGGTAAACCGCCGAGGAAGGCTGGCATTTTGCCCTGCGACAAGAACTGCGTGGCGCTTTCGGCAAAACCGTGAGTGGTTGGGCAGGAGAGCTGCGCCTGGAAGATGGTCAGCGCGCCGCTCACTTCACGGCCACAGACATCCAGCGTACCGCCGGCTTCGGTGAAGCGAATCAGTGCGACCAGAATGTGATGCAGACCAAAGGGCAGCAGCAGACGTTCGCCTGAACCAAAGATCATCGGCCCGAAGACCCCGGCATCTTGAATTAACCGGCCAAGGCCGTTAATTCCGGCGGCAAAGAACGGCCAGATCAGCGGAATAATCAGCCCAACCAGACCGAGCACCACGGTGGTGACGATAGGGACAAAACGGGTGCCACCGAAGAACGCCAGCGCATCCGGCAGACGGATGGTGTTGTAACGTTCATGCAGAATATAAACGATAATACCGACGATAACCGCGCCCAGAATACCGGTGTCGATAGACTGGATCCCGAGGATCATCTGGATATTGTTGGCTTTCAGAATCGCCGGATCCGCCGTCGGCAGTGTGCCGTTGGCGGTGAGGTAAAAATTGATGGCCAGATTAAGTACCGCGAAACCAACAAAGCCGGAGAACGCCGCGACCCCTTTGTTTTCGCGCGCCATGCCAAGTGGGATAGCGATGGCAAACATCACTGGCAGGAAGCTGAAGGCGAACGAACCGACCTTGCTCATCCAGGTGAAGATCAGTTGCAGAACAGGATTTCCAAGCGCGGGCAACAGCGTGGTGACATCATGACTGCTTAACGAACTGCCGATACCCATCATGATGCCGCAAAACGACAGCAGAGCGACCGGAAGCATAAAGGTTTTACCTAAGCTTTGGAAAAACTCCCAAAGCGTGACGCGTTGTTTTTTGCTGGCTGGCATCATCATTTCCCTAGAAGATTAAAAACGAACCACGTTGTTATGATGGGCGCTAAGATAAAACGTTTTACCTAATTAAATCGTGCTTGACCTCACATTAACAACGGATGCCCGCAAGATAAGATTACATGCGGATAAAACGTTTTATCTAAGTATCGATTTTGTTAGGTTTTCTTTCTGCGGCATCGCGGATTTTACTGAACGGCTGGCGAGAAAAAGGATCAGCCGCTCTGGGAGTTTTCATGACAGACGTAAAACTTTTTATGACCGACGTAAAACCATGAGCCAGAAAAAAATCACCATCATCGATGTGGCCCAATATGCGGGCACCTCGGTGACGACGGTTTCACTGGTACTGACTGGCAAAGGGCGGATCTCCCCGGCGACCGCTGAACGGGTCAACCAGGCGGTTGATCACCTCGGGTTTGTGCGTAACCGCCAGGCCAGTACGCTGCGCGGCGGGGAGTCCGGCGTGGTTGGGCTTATCGTCCGTGATATCTGCGAGCCTTTTTATGCTGAGATGACTGCCGGCTTAAGTGAAATGTTTGAAGCGCAGGGTAAGGTGCTGTTCTTACTGCAAAGCGGATCCAGCAGCCAGGGAATGTCCCGCTGTTTTGATACTCTACTGACCCACGGCGTAGACGGCATTGTGATCGCCGGTGGCGAACACGCGCCAGCCGGTTTGAAGGCGAAAGCTGACGAACAGGGCGTTCCGCTGATTTGCGCCTCCCGCGCCAGCGGCATTGATGGTGTTGATCTGGTGCGTCCTGACAACATGCTGGCGGCAAAAATGGCCACCGAGTATCTGATCAAACGTGGGCATAAGCAGATTGCCTATCTGGGGGGGTTAAGTGACTCTCTGACCCGCGCCGATCGGCTGGGGGGCTTTTGTGCCACGCTGGTACAGTACGGTTTGCCGTTTCGCAGCGAGTGGATCATCGAATGTGACTATCAGCAGAAATGTGCGGCGGATGCGGCGGAAACTCTGCTCAGGCACTACCCAAAAATTAGTGCCATTATTTGCCATAAATCCTCGGTGGCGCTCGGAGCTTATTTTGGCATCATGCGCACCGGTAATTTGATTGGCGGCGGGGCGGTTGATAACTTCTTCCAACAACAGATTGCGCTGATCGTGATGGAAGACGCCCCGGAAGCTGAACTCACGGAACCTCCGCTGACCTCAATTACCAGCTCAGCGCGTGAAATCGGTCATGCGGCGGCCCGGCGCTTGATGATGCGTATTGGCGGGCAGAATCTGGAGGCTCAGAGCATTATTATTCCGCCTGGTCTGATTGAGCGTCAATCGGCTTAAATGCAAATGACTTCGTTGCAAAATAGCAGACACAAAAAAGCCCGTCCTGAGACTAATGCCGATCGTTTAAGAGTACTTGAACGATCCTGCCAGTAAGAGACAATCCGGGAACAGCCTTCTGTTCCCGGATTTTTTATGTCTGAAGATGACATGGATTTTGTTGTTGATGCTTTCTCCTCT
>Ga0209855_1000169_pt1 | contig 19553 bp, 19 predicted proteins | sample OrgsoiDNA_201063_FD_185811 | JGI IMG/M metagenome (GOLD analysis project Ga0209855, IMG submission 185811) | Permafrost soil microbial communities from the Arctic, to analyse light accelerated degradation of dissolved organic matter (DOM) -... | ecosystem: Environmental > Terrestrial > Soil >...
GAGACGACGTAATGACCGGTCGCGACGACTGCGCTCGCGGCTCACATCCAGCATAACTTCTTCAATAAACGCCAGGTGACGGTGTGATGCTTCACGCGCTTTTTCTGGTTCGCGTGCCACAATCGCCTCGAAAATCCCGGCGCGATGCTTGCTCACCACCGCCAGCATTTCCCGGCGTGCATAGAGCAATTCAAAATTCTGTCGGACGTTTTTCTCCAGCATCGGTCCCATACAGCGGAGCAAGTGCAGCAGCACGACATTATGTGCAGCTTCTGTTACAGCCACCTGATACTGCATAACGGCGTCGGCTTCAGCGTCCAGATCTCCGCTCTCTTGTGCGACCTGAATCAGCAGGTGGCAATCGCGGATACGTTGTAAATCATCGTCTGTTCCCCTGAGCGCGGCATAATAGGCACCAATGCCCTCGAGAGCGTGACGTGTTTCAAGGAGATCAAATTGTGATTCAGGATGGTCGGCGAGTAATTCTGCCAGCGGATCACTCACGCTTTGCCAGAGATTGCTCTGCACAAATGTGCCACCACCCTGGCGGCGAAGGAGCAGGCCTTTGCCTTCAAGACTTTGGATTGCTTCTCTCAAAGAGGGACGCGAAACATCGAACTGTTTTGCCAGTTCACGCTCAGGAGGTAATTTCTCGCCCGGACGTAAGGTCCCTTCAAGGATCAGGAACTCCAGTTGCTGCTCGATCACATCTGATAACTTAGGCTGTCGAATTTTGCTGTAAGCCATGTGAACTGTTCTCTGCGAGTAGCGTACCTGTGAGTGCGCGGAGTAAATTGGTAATACCAATTTAAAAAACGTGGCCGTAAAGTAACAAAGTATTCACCTTGTGTCCATATGGGCCCCCAGGAATAGAGCAAGTCCCGCACATTTTAACAAATATTTATCATTCAAAATTTTTGCAACGACCGACCTCACCTTTTTTAGATCTCAGACAATTTATCGCTTCTTTTGCTTATTCGTTATTCAGTTAGCGTATAAAGCAGGTGCAAACTCGCCCGCATAGCACTATTCTTTCGACAGCGGTAGTTCATGCGGGTTTTTTATCGGCTTGTTGCCGTAAATAAATAGATACAATAACTGTAACTATCGCATTACAACTTATTTAAGTTGCAGATTTGTATGGGTTTACCCAAACGACAGAGGGTCAGTGAATGAGTGATCAACAACATGGCGATGAACTGAAGCGCGGACTTAAAAACCGCCACATTCAGTTGATTGCATTAGGTGGGGCTGTCGGAACAGGCCTGTTTCTGGGCAGTGCCTCCGTTATTCAGTCCGCAGGACCGGGGATTATTCTCGGCTACGCGATTGCTGGATTTATCGCATTTTTGATTATGCGCCAGCTCGGTGAAATGGTCGTTGCAGAGCCAGTTGCCGGTTCTTTCAGCCATTTTGCCTATAAATACTGGGGTGGGTTTGCCGGTTTTGCCTCTGGCTGGAACTATTGGGTGTTGTACGTCTTAGTTGCGATGGCAGAACTGACCGCTGTCGGTAAATATATTCAATTCTGGTATCCAGAAATCCCGACCTGGGCTTCCGCTGCCGTGTTCTTTGTACTGATTAACGCCATCAACCTCACCAACGTCAAAGTCTTTGGCGAAATGGAGTTCTGGTTTGCAATCATCAAAGTTGTCGCGGTTGTGGCGATGATTCTGTTCGGCGGCTGGCTGCTGTTCAGTGATACCGCAGGCCCGCAGGCAACAGTACGCAACCTGTGGGAGCAAGGCGGATTCCTGCCGCATGGCATGACCGGACTGGTGATGATGATGGCGATCATCATGTTCTCATTCGGTGGTCTTGAACTGGTCGGTATTACTGCCGCTGAAGCGGATAACCCGGAAGTCAGTATTCCTAAAGCCACCAATCAGGTTATCTACCGGATCCTGATTTTCTATGTGGGTTCGCTGGCCGTTCTGCTTTCGCTGATGCCATGGACCCGCGTCGGGCCGGACACCAGCCCGTTTGTGCTAATTTTCCATGAATTGGGTGATGCACTGGTCGCAAATGCGCTCAATGTGGTGATCCTGACGGCGGCCCTGTCGGTCTATAACAGCTGCGTTTACTGTAATAGCCGCATGCTGTTTGGCCTTGCCCAACAAGGAAATGCGCCAAAGTCGTTGATGAAAGTCGATAAGCGTGGCGTTCCGGTGGCCTCTATTCTGGTTTCTGCTGCCACCACGGCACTCTGCGTACTGATTAACTACCTGATGCCAGGCGAAGCCTTTGGCCTGCTGATGGCGCTGGTGGTTTCAGCACTGGTTATCAACTGGGCAATGATTAGCCTTGCGCACATTAAATTCCGTCAGGCTATGCGTCGTGAAGGGGTGGAAACCAAGTTCAAAGCGCTACTGTATCCGGTGGGCAACTACATCTGCCTGCTCTTTATGGCGGGTATTCTGGTGATTATGGCTATCACACCGGGCATGGCGATCTCCGTATGGTTGATCCCTGTTTGGCTGGTGATCCTCGGCATCGGTTACTGGATTAAAAATCAGCAAAGCGGGAAATCTGTTAACGCCTGAGTATGAGGCGTAATTGAAAACTCATAGCGCTCCGACTCGCCGGGGCGCTGTGTTATCTGCGTCACACTTTCCCCTGCACGACTAAAACGTCCATCTTCATGACTCTTACTTCCTGACCCTTCAACCATTCCTAAGCCAAACTCTTTGCTATCAAACAGTTTTTTAACAACTGTCCTTTTTAACCAATAGCCGGAGAGAACATCCATGAAGGAAGGCGCACTGTCATTCAAAGAAAAAGTGGCGTACGGCATGGGAGACGCAGGATGCAATATGATTGGCGGCGCCGTCATGTTGTTCCTCAACTATTTTTATACCGACGTTTTCGGTCTGGCACCGGCTCTCGTCGGTGTTTTGTTACTCTCCGTACGGGTAATTGATGCCGTAACTGACCCCATCATGGGGGCCATTGCTGACCGAACCACCACCCGATGGGGTCGTTTTCGCCCCTATCTCTTGTGGGTCTGCGTGCCCTACACCCTGTTCAGCGTGCTGATGTTTACTACGCCGGAATGGAGCTACAACAGCAAAGTTATCTATGCGTTTGTCTCCTATTTCCTGATGTCATTGACCTACACGGCAATTAACATTCCCTACTGTTCACTGGGAGGCGTGATAACGTCTGACCCCCACGAACGCGTGGCCTGCCAGTCTTATCGGTTCTTTATGGTAGGTATTGCAACGCTCATTCTTTCCTCGACATTACTCCCGATGGCAGACTGGTTCGGCGGCGCTGATAAGGCCAAGGGCTATCAGATGTCGATGGGTGTTATGGCTATCATTGCGCTCTTTATGTTCCTGTTCTGTTTCAGCTTCGTGAAAGAACGTATTCAACCCGCCGTGCCCTCCAAAAATGCATTGAAATCTGACCTGAAAGACGTATGGAAAAATGACCAGTGGGTGCGCATCCTGCTGCTGACTTTCTGCAACGTTTGCCCCGGCTTTATCCGCATGGCGGCCACCATGTATTACGTTACCTGGGTGATGGAGAAATCGACCTCATTTGCCAGTCTGTTTATCAGCCTCGGCGTGGTCGGCATGATGATTGGCAGCGCACTGGCTAAGCCCCTGACCGATAAATACTGCAAACTGAAAGTGTTCTTCTGGACCAATATCGTGCTGACCATTTTCTCCGTGGGCTTCTACTTCCTCAACCCACACATGACCTCGCTGATTCTGGTGGCCTATTTCGTTCTCAACATTCTGCACCAGCTCCCTTCCCCGCTGCACTGGTCGTTGATGGCGGATGTGGATGATTACGGCGAGTGGAAAACCGGTAAACGCATTACCGGCATCAGTTTCTCGGGTAACTTGTTCTTCCTGAAATGTGGACTGGCGGTAGCCGGTGCGATGGTGGGCTTCCTGCTTTCTGGTTATGGCTACGATGCCAGCGCCGCGCACCAGAGCGATCACGCCATTAACGGCATTATGCTGCTGTTCACCGTGATACCTGGTATCGGGTATTTGATCACCGCAGGCGTGGTACGGTTGCTGAAGCTAGACCGTAAAACCATGCAAAAGATTCAGGCCGATTTGGAAATCCGCCGCCGCAACTACCGTGAACTGAATGAATATCATGACGCTAAAAATGCTGACAGCGCCGCACCGTTGCCACTGAACAGCAAGGAGTTAAAACATGAGTAACACCGGTTATCCGAATCCTTTGATTGAACAAAGAGCCGATCCACATATCTGGCTGCACAGCGACGGTTACTACTATTTTATCGCCTCAGTACCGGAATATGACCGGCTGGAAATACGCAGAGCATCGACATTGATCGGGCTGGCCCATGCTGAAGCTCAGGTGGTGTGGCAGAAACCTGAAAGCGGCCCGATGAGCGCATTAATTTGGGCACCGGAGCTGCATTTCATCAGCGGGAAGTGGTACATCTACTTTGCGGCGGCACCGTCACAGGAGATTGTGGATGGACTTTTCCAGCACCGGATGTTCGTGATCGAATGCGCAGGGGCAGATCCCCTAAAGGGTAAATGGGTTGAGAAAGGTCGAATTAACACCCAATTTGACAGCTTCTCTTTAGACGCCACCCACTTTACGCATCAGGGGAAAAGCTACTACTTGTGGGCACAGAAAGACCCGGCTATTCGGGGTAACTCCAACCTGTATCTGGCTGAAATGGAAAACCCGTGGACGTTGAAATCTGCGCCCGTGATGCTCAGCAAACCCGAGCTTGAGTGGGAGATACAGGGCTTTTGGGTCAATGAAGGGCCCGCTGTTATCACGCATGGCGACAAAATTTTCATCAGCTACTCAGCCAGCGCCACGGATGAGAATTACTGCATTGGCCTGCTGTGGGCTGACCTTAACCGCGACATAACCGATCCTGCCCAATGGCATAAATCACCAATCCCACTGTTTACCACGCAAGCAGATAACCGCCAGTTTGGCCCGGGCCACAATAGTTTCACCCGCGATGAAAACGGACAGGGTGTGCTGGTCTATCACGCCAGAAACTATACCGAGATTGAAGGCGATCCGCTGTATGACCCAAACCGGCACACCCGCATAAAAACCATCGAATGGGATAAAAACGGCATGCCGGTATTTGGCGAACCGCCAGCAGATAACCAGCCGCTGACCAAACAGCAACATAAAGCATAAAAAAAGCCCGGACGTGAAAACACGCCGGGCTTTTTCTTTGGCTTATCGCTTATCAGATTAGCGTGCCATAAATCGTCAGCACCGCGACCACCACCAGAATAATCATGGTGACTTTACGCGCCAGCGCAACGGCAGCACGCGGAGTTTGAACCGGGTCAGTATGCGGATCCCGTGCCAGCGAAAACTGTGCCAGACGGGTCAAAACATGATACTGGGAAGTGTGAATATCGCCCAGAGAAGCAAACCAGGCCGGAAGGGCTTTCTCACCATGACCGAACAGCGCATAGGCAACGCCCGCGAGACGCACCGGGATCCAGTCGAGAATATGCAATAGAGCATCAACGCCGGACTGCGAACGCTTAAGCGGTGTCATATGCCGGGCCAACCAGGTTTGATAACCGCGCAGTGCCGCATAACCGCCTAACGCGACGGGCCCGTAGGGACCAAATACCACAAACCAAAATAAGGGGGCCAGATAATAGCGGAAGTTAACCCACAGAAGGGCATTTTGGAGTTCACGCAGGCGGGCTTCTTCCGTGCACTCTACCGGTAAACCATGAATCAGAGCCAACTCTTCCGCCATTTGCGCACAGGCATCGGTGTCCCCCTGACGGGCAGATTTGAGATACGCGCGGTAGTGTTTACGCTTGATCCCCGCGCCGATGCAAAACAGGCAGATCACCACCCACAAAAACAGTGAAGGCACGCCAAAAAATAGCCCTTTAACGGCATGTAGCACGACCCAGAGCAGCAGCATCCAGACGACAGCGATCGCCAGCGTTTTGGTCAGCGTGGCGTTGCGTCCACGGCGGAATATTCCTTCAAAACGGTGATCTAACTGCCAGTGCTCACCTAACTTAAATAAGCGTTCCCACGCCAGCACCAGCAACAAGGTAAATAACGTCATCAGTAATTACTCTCTCTTTTGCCCGACACGGAGTTTAAACGGTGCATCCATTACTGGACAGTCTACGTTAATCTCCGGCGCTGCCGTTAACCTGATGTTGCTTTAATAAAGACAAATAATGCTGCCAGTCAAACTCAGGCCCTGGATCAGTTTTACGCCCTGGGGCGATGTCACTGTGCCCGGTGATAGCATCAAAACCAATAGAATAGTGCTTAGTTAACAAGTCACTGACAACAGCCAGGCTCGAATATTGCGCCTCAGTGAAAGGGACAAAGTCCGTACCCTCAAGCTCAATACCGATAGAGAAGTCATTACAGCGTTCCCTGCTGTGCCAAACGGATACTCCGGCATGCCAGGCCCGTTTATCAAACGGGACATACTGCACGATTTCGCCGTCACGCCGGATCAGGCAGTGTGCTGCCACGCGCAACGGGTGGATACCCGCGAAGTACGGATCATCGTCGGGATCCAACGTACCGGTAAAGAGTTGATCGATATACGGGCCACCGAACTGACCGGGCGGCAAACTGATATTGTGGATAACCAACAGCGAGGGGATTTCATCTTCAGGACGGTGGTCACAATGAGGTGAAACCACCCGCCGGGCTTCGGTAAGCCAGCCGTTTTCTAACTGCATCAAAGACCTCAATGATGTGCTGTGGTGGTACTTATTACAGCAACAGGGTAGCATGTTTTTTTCTCTCCCTTATCCGCCATTTCGGAGTATTTGTATGACGACACGCAGCTATAGCCCTGAAAGTCGCCGCGCTCTGTTACTCGAACGTATTCAAAATGATATCCCTGTATCAGTGACTCAGGCTCTCGGTGAAGACCTCGGTGGAGAGGCCAGTGCAGACAACGATCTCACTGCGCAGCTTTTACCTGAAGACACACTGGCGAAAGCGACGATCATCACCCGCGAAGCGGGTATTTTCTGCGGCCAACAATGGCTGGACGAAGTCTTCCACCAACTGGGGGACGATAAGGTCACCATTACCTGGAAGGTAAAAGACGGCGATACGCTTGTTGAAAACCAGCCACTCTGTGAATTGTCAGGTCCGGCACGTCTGCTTCTGACCGGCGAGCGAACTGCGCTTAATTTTGTACAAACGCTGTCTGGCGTGGCAACCGAAGTTAACCACTACGTGAAGCTGCTGGAAGGTACCCAAACCCGCCTGTTGGATACCCGCAAAACCTTGCCCGGCCTCAGAACCGCGCTGAAATATGCCGTACTCTGTGGCGGCGGCAGCAATCACCGCCTGGGGCTGGCCGACGCATTTCTGATTAAAGAAAATCACATCATCGCCTGCGGTTCGATCAAAGCCGCGGTGGTACGTGCCCAGCAAATCCATGCGGATGTTCCTGTGGAAGTCGAGGTTGAAACCCTCAACGAACTGCAACAGGCATTGGATGCCGGGGCAGATATCGTGATGTTGGATAACTTCACCATCCCCATGATGCAAGAAGGCGTTGCACTGACCGCAGGCAAAGCCTTGCTGGAAGTCTCGGGTAATGTCACCGAACAGACCCTACGCAAATTCGCAGAAACCGGCGTTGATTACATCTCCGTTGGTGCACTGACCAAGCATATTCGCGCCATGGACTTATCAATGCGATTCCACTGATTTTTAGCCTCTTTCCAGCCCTCTGCTGTTGCTTCAGGGGGCTTCGTTATCTATTTACCTCCGATGATCTCCTGGCTAATAACCCTCTCATACCTCCCCCTTCCGTCACCAGATTCTTTGGCCACTGTTTTTTAGGCCTGCGGGATACGCCGCAAATTTACCCACGAATTACACCTTTGCATTCTTATTTTCCGAGACGTGCTGGAGACCGCTTCTCTGGTGATGGCGCAAGGTTTCTGAAGCAGATAATTTGCTGATGGAAAGCCTCTCTTAGCCAAAACCAAGGATCGGAAAATGAACGCGAATAATCAGCAATGCAACGTTAAACAGGGCGGATTTACCCTGATCGAGTTGATGGTGGTCATTGCCATCATCGCCATCCTCAGTGCCATTGGCATCCCCGCCTATCAAAGCTATATCCAAAAAGCCGCTTTAACTGACATGCTGCAAACCATGGTGCCTTACAAAACCGGGGTCGAACTTTGTGTGATTGATCAGGGCGCGCTGACTTCGTGTAATGCCGCCAGCCAGGGTATCCCTGCCGCAGCTACCACGCGCTATGTCAGCCAGGTTCAGGTCGCAGCGGGCGTTATAACCCTGACCGGACAGCAGGCGTTGAATGGCCTGAGCGTCATGATGACGCCGACGGTTGATACTACATCAGGCGGGATTATCTGGAGCAGAGGCTGCACCAGTGCCAAAGATGCCGGCATGAAAGAAGCCTGTGAAAGCGTATTCCGCTTTGAAGGCACAGGAGCAACCAAATGAGCGACTCCTTCCTGGATTCTTCAGTTTTTCATCATGCTGAAAGACACACATCTGATGCAACGCTGAATGCACTGTGTCAGCGCTATAAAGCCATTGTGCTGCATCAGGACGACGTGCATTTACACGTCGCATGCCATGAGGCAGAAGGTGACACGGAAGCGCTCACCAAAGCGTTACAGTTCGCCTGCGGCCTAAAGGTGCAGATCGAGCGCTGGCCGCACGCCCGCTTCGAACAGGCACTGGAAAAACCGACCCACTCTTCAGTGGCGGTGACTCCCGAGAGCAAACCGAACCCAGTGAAAATCGCAGAAGCGAATGAACTGGAGGATACCAGCGACGCACCGGTGGTTAACTTCCTTAACCAGACTCTGCGCATGGCAATATTACGTCGGGCTTCGGATGTCCATTTTGAACCGGGCGAAAATAGCTTGCGTATTCGACTGCGTATTGATGGCGTTTTGCAGGAGATCCCTGGCCCTGAGTTCTCGATGGCCGCCAGTTTGTGTGCCCGGCTTAAAATCATGGGTCAGTTGAATGTAGCCGAACGCCGCCTGCCTCAGGATGGGCAATTACTGATCACTTTTCAAAATCTTCGCTACTCCATGCGCATCGCTTCTTTACCGGTTCTGCATGGTGAGAAAATTGTGCTTCGGATCCTGCATATGACCCAACAGGCTTTGGGCATGAGCCAATTGGGGTTTACGCAAGAAGATCTCAGTCATTATGTGAATGCACTAAAAAGCCCACAGGGATTGATCCTCGTCACCGGTCCAACCGGCAGTGGCAAAACAGTGACGCTCTACAGCGGGCTGCGCCACCTGAATGCGGTACAGCGTAATATTTGCAGCGTTGAAGATCCGGTCGAGATCCCCGTGGTTGGAATTAACCAAACGCAAGTGAACACCAAAACCGACCTGAGCTTTGCCAGAGTACTAAGAGCACTACTGAGGCAGGACCCGGATGTCATTATGGTGGGCGAGATACGCGACAAGGAAACCGCGGAAATTGCTATCAAAGCAGCGCAGACCGGCCATCTGGTGTTATCAACGCTGCACACTAATTCAACCTGTGAGACGCTTAGTCGCCTTGCACAGATGGGCATTGAGGGCTACCACATTGCTGCCAGCTTGCGTTTAGTCATCGCTCAGCGCTTAGTGCGAAAACTCTGCACCCACTGTCGAAAACCCCACTCCGCGTGTGTTGAAAACGATGAGAGTACAAAAACAACCCCGACGCCCTTGTGGCGGCCCGTTGGCTGTAATCACTGCTTCTCCGGCTATTATGGTCGGACTGGAATTTATGAAATCCTGACCATTACACCACGTTTGCAGCAGGCACTGGTGGCAGGTGCAGGTGTTGCTGAACTCAATAAAATCGCCCATGAACAGGGTCATAAAACTTTGCTGGAAGCAGGGATTGTATTGGTGGAACAAGGTATTACGTCACTTGAAGAACTCTATCGGGTGGCAGGTGAAGGCTTTGAAGCATGAACTCACTTCTCCCCTCCCAACATCGCCTCTTTCTTTACCGATGGCAGGCTATTGACGCACTCGGGCAGTTACAGGCAGGAGAACGGCTGGCTGCTGATGTTGCCGATGTTCATCAACAACTTTTTGCCCTCTCCCTCCAGCCAGTTACCGTCAATAAACGGCTACGTCTGAGGGCAACTTACTGGAAAAGTGTTGACCGTATTGCTCTGATACGACAATTAGCAACACTGTTGCAGGCAGGACTTCCTTTGGTCAATGGCCTGATGCTGCTGGCTGGCGAACATTCCAAAGCGCCCTGGCGCTGCATTTTGCAAGATATCGCCACTGGGGTAAAACAGGGGAAACCGCTATCAGTAATGTTAACCGTGCTCCCTGACGTGTTTCCACTGATTTACCGGCATATTATTTCAGTTGGAGAATTAACAGGGCAGTTAGATCGCTGCTGCATGCAACTGGCGATCCAACAAGAACAACAGTCCGAATTACGCGCAAAGGTGAAAAAAGCCCTGCGTTATCCGCTAATAGTGTGTTGCATTGCAACGATCGTTACTGTCCTGATGCTGACGATGGTGTTACCTGAGTTTGCAAAAATATATGCATCCTTCGATGCTAGCTTGCCTTGGTTTACTCAGCTATTGATGACAGTTTCGGGGGCGTTGATCCGTTACGGTCCGGCATGCACCTTAGCAATTGCAGCTTTCATGGTCACCTATCTTCGAATTTATCATCCGCAATCAAAGTGGCGCTGGCGTGAACAAAGACTTCTGTTACGCATGCCATTAATAAAAAGCTTGATTGCGGACAGTTGTCTGAGCCAGATATTCCGAACTCTCGCCATGACTCAGCAAGCTGGAATGACATTGATCACCGGACTGGAAGCTGCGGCAACGTCGTCGTCGAATCTACTTTTTCAGCGCGCAGTTATGGAGGTTAAAGAGCAGATTGCGCTGGGTGTTCCACTTTATAGCGCGATCGGGCAAATCCCCCTATTTCCTTCGCTTTGCCAGCAGTTGATACGTATCGGTGAAGAGTCGGGATCACTGGATGATATTTTATTGAAACTGGCGCATTGGCATAATCAACAGGCTCATCAACTGGCGGAGACGATGTCACAATCTATCGAACCGATGCTGATGGTAGTGATGGGAATTCTGGTGGGGGGACTCGTTATCGCCATGTATTTACCCATATTCCAGCTGGGGGCGGTTATGGGATAAGTGCTTTGGCAGAAAAATCATGCGGTGGTTTACTACCGCCGCCGCATGAAAGTAATTTAGAGGCGGTGATTAGTTGGAACCGAAAAGTCGGTTTTCCTGCTCGGCAACACGAATAAATGTTGTGCGTTTGGTCAGCTCTTTCAAACGTTCCGCACCGACATAGGTACAAGCGGAGCGTAACCCACCAAGGATATCGCGCACGGTATTTTCTACCGGGCCACGCAGTGACAACTTAACCGTTTTACCTTCGGCTGCACGGTATTCAGCAACGCCGCCGACGTGGCGCTTCATTGCTGATTCAGAGCTCATTCCGTAGAACAACATGAATTTCTCACCGCCTTCTTCAACGACAGTACCCTCACACTCATCGTGCGCAGCCAGCATACCGCCCAGCATCACGAAATCTGCGCCGCCACCAAAGGCCTTTGCCACGTCACCCGGCACTGCACAGCCACCATCGCTGACGATCTGTCCACCTAACCCATGAGCTGCGTCAGCGCATTCGATGACTGCTGATAATTGCGGATAACCCACGCCAGTTTTAACGCGTGTGGTACAAACTGAACCCGGACCAATACCGACTTTGACAATATCGGCACCTGAAAGAATCAGTTCTTCGACCATTTCGCCCGTCACTACATTGCCAGCGCAGATGACTTTGTCAGGGCAAGCTTCACGGACGCGTTTCAGAAACGACACAAAGTGTTCCGAATATCCATTAGCAACATCAAGACACACAAATTTTAGCAGCGGCGAAAGAGCCAGGATTTGCTTCATTTTGACAAAATCAGCTTCGGAAGTGCCTGTCGATACCATCACATGACGCGAACAGACTCGGTGGACGCATCAACAAACGCCGTCCATTGCTCAACGCTGTAGTGTTTGTGAACCGCAGTCAGCACATCGAATGAAGCTAGCGCTTCAGCCATGCGAAAAGTACCGACAGTATCCATGTTTGCCGCAATGATGGGTGTACCGGACCATTTGAAACCGGAGTGTTTGAAGGTAAAGGTGCGCTCCAGCTCAACTTCGGAACGGCTTTTGAGGGTCGAACGTTTTGGTCTAATCAAAACGTCTTTAAAACCTAATTTCAAATCTTCTTCAATGCGCATGAGGTCATGTCCTGGGTTTGGCGAGAGTGAGGTAGTTCGTACCGACGTATCGCTGAGGTGTTAAACGGGGTTGTTTGGCACCCTTCCAGTGGTTTTATCATACGCATGAAAACCATAACGGCAAGACTGCTTTCATAACTTTAATCGCACCCCATCTGTCTGCACCGTTTGAAGCATTTCAGGCCAAAAGCGCGATGAGCACGGCTTGCACTTACTCATAATCTCTTTATCATTTACCTCAACTGTTATTATTGAGCACGCCAATGAGTTATGTCGTTGCATTGACCGGTGGTATCGGCAGTGGCAAGAGTACCGTGGCAGAAAGTTTTGCCCGCCATGGTGTCAGCATTGTTGACGCTGATGTAATTGCACGCCAGGTCGTTGAACCCGGCCAACCTGCACTCCATGATTTGGCGGTTCGATTGGGTCAACAGATTCTTCTGCCTGATGGCTCGCTAAATCGTGCCCTTTTGCGAGAGATTATCTTTAGCGACCCCACGGCTAAACAGTGGGTTAATCAGCTTTTGCATCCGTTAATCCATGCAAAAACCCGGCAATTCATTGCCGCGGCTACAACACCTTACGTACTGTGGGTTGTGCCGTTGTTGATCGAAAATGGGTTACAGAAACAGGCTAATCGTGTGTTAGTGGTGGATGTTGATGAACAAACGCAGCTTGCCAGAACCATGCTGCGTGACGGCGTGGATCGCCAGCAGGCAGAACGAATTCTCTGCGCTCAGGTAAGCCGCCAACAGCGCTTAGCCTGCGCAGATGACATTATTGATAACAACGGTGGTGCCGAGACGATCGAACCGCGTGTTGCTTCATTACATAGCCGTTATCTGGAATTAGCGGCTTCAGCGACCCGACAGGATATTGACAAGAATGAGTGATGTAGTAACTACCGTTCTCTTTGAACATCCTTTGAATGAAAAAATGCGCACCTGGCTGAGGATCGAGTTTTTGTTGCAGCAAATGCATACAAATACTCAGATCACTTCAATTTCTTCTGCCCTGATTTTCTTTCGTACGGCATCTGACCTATTAGATGTACTTGAACGCGGCGAAGTACGGACAGATTTGCTGAAAGAGCTCGAGCGTCAGCAGCAGAAACTCTCTCAATGGGAAGATGTACCCGGCGTTGATACCTCACGTATCGATTCACTGCGAGGCGATCTAAAACAGACAGCCGCCGTGTTGATGAAAGCCCCGCGTATCGGTCAGGCTTTGCGGGAAGATCGCCTAATGGCTCTGGTACGCCAGCGTTTGAGTATCCCCGGTGGCTGTTGCAGTTTTGATCTGCCTACTTTGCATATATGGCTGCATCTATCACAAACACAGCGTGACAACGATGTGCAAGGCTGGCTGGTCACATTGGACCCGCTGCATCATGCACTGACATTGGTACTGGGTTTGATCCGGCAATCAGGCGTATTCCGTAATCAGATTAGCCTGAATGGATTTTTTCAGGAAAATGCCGAAGGCGCAGACTTGCTAAGAATGCGTATCACACTGGAAAATCAACTTTATCCGCAAGTATCTGGTCATAAAACCCGTTATGCCATCCGCTTTTTACCGCTAGACAGTGAGCGCGGTCAGGTGCCAGCCAGACTGACTTTTGAACTAGCCTGTTGTTAGGAGTAACAATGGATCCCGAAATTATTGTTGTAAAATGTCCAACCTGCGGCAAATCAGTAGTCTGGGGTGCCCAGAGTCCTTATCGTCCTTTTTGCTGTAAACGCTGCCAGTTGATTGATCTTGGCGAATGGGCAGACGAAGAGAAACGGATCCCGAGTAAAGGGGAGATCAACGATTTGGATGACTGGAGTGAAGAAGACCTCCGTTAATGACCAGTCAAACACCAGAAATAAAAAAGGGCCTGAGGCCCTTTTTTATTGATATCGATAATGAGCGAATCACGTTAAATTTCGCCACTGATTAACGCTTGCACTATCGATTCATTAGCCGGTGGAAACTCCGCCGGGTTTAGCGCTGACTGAGCTAACCAACGCATAGGCTGCCCCTCTTTACCGTAAGGTTCCCCTTGCCATTTCTCGACCAGATGGAAATGCAGAGTGATCACCCGATCCGGGAAAATGTGCTCAAGGCTTTTAATCAGCACCGGTTGCTCGGCCACAATCCCCGTTTCCTCTTGCAGTTCACGGACTACCGCTTCGTAAGGTGTTTCACCTACTTCAACTTTACCGCCCGGAAACTCCCAAAAACCCGCCATATGCGATGAAACATCACGCTGTGTGATAAAGATTTCATTTTGCGAATTACGAATAATACCCACCGAAATAGTGATTTTTTTCAGCGTCATTATATCTATCCTTACAACATAACTGATTTGGAAAAAACAAAGGGCGGTGATTAGCCGCCCTTCAATTTCATACACAGAACAAAGCTGCAGCTTACTTCTGCAGGCGGCCGTGGCACTGCTTGTATTTCTTACCCGAGCCACACGGACAAGGGTCATTGCGCCCTACTTTGCGATCGCCTTGTGAACCGGAGGCCAGACGCTCTGCTTCTTCAACTTCCAGGGAAGTCTGGTTCTGATGGCTGAGTTGCTGCTGACGAGCCAAACGTTCAGCTTCTTCACGGCGCTGCTCTTCCATTACCTCCACATCTTCAGGCATACGCACCTGAACCTTGCTCAGTACACTAACCACTTCATATTTAAGTGATTCCAGCATAGAAGCAAACATGGCGAAAGACTCACGTTTGTACTCTTGCTTTGGATCTTTCTGCGCATAACCACGTAAGTGAATACCCTGACGCAGGTAATCCATAGCCGCAAGATGCTCTTTCCACAATGAATCCAGCGTTTGCAACATCACACCTTTTTCAAAGTTACGCATCATTTCAATGCCAACCACTTCTTCTTTACGGGCATAGGAATCCAAAGCATTTTGCAGGATACGCTCGCGCAGAGTTTCTTCATGCAGTTCTGGTTCTTTGTCCAGCCACTCGGCAATCGGCATCTCCAGTTCAAAGTCATTTTTCAGACGCTGTTCCAGCCCTGCCACATCCCACATTTCTTCCAGGGACTGCGGCTGAATATAGCTGTCGATAGTGGTTTTGAACACATCTTCACGGATACTGCGAATGGTTTCACTCACGTCAGACACGTCGAGCAACTCATTACGCTGGCTATAAATAGCCCGACGCTGATCGCTCGCAACATCATCATATTCAAGCAATTGCTTACGAATATCAAAGTTACGGCTTTCCACTTTACGCTGCGCGTTGGCAATCGCTTTAGTGACCCAAGGATGCTCAATCGCTTCACCAGGTTTCATGCCCAGTTTACGCATCATGCCAGTCACGCGGTCTGATGCGAAGATACGCATCAGGGCATCTTCCATTGACAAGTAGAAGCGTGAAGAACCTGCATCACCCTGACGACCGGCACGACCACGAAGCTGGTTATCAATACGGCGAGATTCATGACGCTCAGTACCAATGATGTGCAAACCACCCGATGCCAGAACGGCGTCGTGGCGAATCTGCCAGGCAGCTTTAATCTCAGCTTTTTGTTCGTCGGTCACTTCTTCGCCCAGGTTTTCAATCTCAACCTGCCAGCTACCGCCCAACACGATATCGGTACCACGACCGGCCATGTTGGTAGCAATGGTCACCGCACTTGGCTGACCTGCCTGGGAAACGATTTCGGCTTCTTTGGCGTGGAACTTGGCGTTCAGTACGCTGTGCGCAATACCGGCTTTATCGAGTTCACGCGAAACAACTTCAGATTTTTCTATCGAAATAGTACCAACCAGCACCGGTTGACCGTTAGCTGTACGCTCGCGGATATCTTCAATGATAGCGCCGATTTTTTCCATTTCAGTCATGTAGACCAGATCGGGTAAATCTTTACGCACCATGGGGCGGTTAGTTGGAACAACGATGGTATCGAGTTTGTAAATGGAACTGAATTCGAACGCTTCGGTATCGGCGGTACCTGTCATACCGGCCAATTTTTCGTACAGACGGAAGTAGTTCTGGAAGGTGATAGATGCCAGCGTCTGGTTTTCGTTTTGAATATCAACGCCTTCTTTGGCTTCAACGGCCTGATGCAGACCATCTGACCAGCGACGCCCCTGCATGGTACGGCCAGTGTGCTCATCGACAATAATGACTTCACCATCTTTTACGATGTAGTCAACGTCAAGGGTGAACAGTACGTGAGCACGCAATGCAGCGGTAACATGGTGCATAAGCATAATGTTTGACGGGGAATACAGGGATTCGCCATCGTCCATAATGCCCGCTTCCATCAGCAGCTCTTCGATCAATACCAGACCACGTTCGGTCAGATGAACCTGACGCGCTTTTTCATCCACCGAGAAGTGACCTTCACCCTGGAAGGTTTCCGTATCTTCTTTTTCCTGGCGAATCAGCTGTGGGATCAGTTTGTTAACGCGTACATACATCTCGGAGCTATCTTCAGCCGGACCAGAAATGATCAGCGGTGTACGTGCTTCATCGATCAGGATGGAGTCAACTTCATCGACCAATGCGTAGTTCAATTTACGTTGTACGCGCTCTTCCGGGCTGAACGCCATGTTGTCACGTAGGTAGTCAAAACCGTATTCGTTGTTGGTACCGTAAGTGATGTCAGCGGCATAGGCGGCACGCTTGGCAGGCGCGGGCATGTTCGGCAAGTTGATACCGATGCTCAACCCGAGGAATTCAAACAGGCCGCGGTTGTTTTCGGCATCACGCTGGGCCAGATAATCGTTCACGGTCACAACGTGCACACCCTTTCCGCTCAGGGCGTTGAGATAAGCTGGCAGGGTCGCGGTCAGGGTTTTACCTTCACCGGTACGCATTTCTGCGATGCAACGTTCGTTGAGCACCATACCGCCAAGCAGCTGCACGTCAAAGTGGCGCATCCCAAACACACGCTTACTCGACTCACGGACAACAGCAAAGGCTTCCGGGATCAGGTTCTCAAGAATCTCGCCTTTTGCCAGACGCGCGCGGAATTCATCCGTCTTCGCTCTTAACTGATCATCAGTCAGTTGCTGGATTTCAGGTTCCAAACGGTTGATGAGATCGACCACTTTGCGCATGCGGCGCAGGGTACGATCGTTACGGCTACCAAAAACTTTGGTCAATAATTTAATTAACATAGTGCTTAATGTCTCTTTGAGACCACGTGAAGCGGCCACTGTTTTGTTGATTTATTGATAGAACCACAAGGTAAAAATCTGTGAAATCAGAGGGGGTTAACTCAAAGACAATGGACCGGCACGAATGCCTTGCACCTGAGCCAGCCATAGACCGGGTTGATGCTGATGGGTAGAAAGGATCTGCGGTTGTTGCGTCTGACGGATAATGACTGGGGGTTTTGACTCATGTGTCAATAATGCGTTGAGGGTCACCAGCAATGCCAGTTGCTGCACGTGAAGCGGTTCGGCTTCCTCAATGATAATCTCAGGAGCTGCGGTATACACTGCCTGCGGGGCCAGGGCAAAAGAAAGGTGGCGAATTACGGTGCGAAGCGCATGCTGTTGCCAGTAATCGACCCCAAAAGCAGGCCGGCGATGTGCCTGGAGCAAAGCGAGATTCGTCAGCCCTGTACTCCCGATGCTTAGCCGGTTTAAACTTGAAGACGTATTCGGTACTGCTGCCAGTTCCGTTTGCGTCAGGTTTGTGGACACGCCGAGGCTTGCCGCGACCATCCCCAACAGGAGATGCGGCCAAAAATACCTTCTGCCAAATTGTCGCCAACGATTTAGAATACCAATCACAAGTTTACAATCCGCCGGAGCCGGTCATGCGCGATAGTCGCCCACAATTATTAGATGTCCTGTTCGATGATGCCTCTTCAGTGGACAAAAGCCCGCTGCGGCTGGTTCAGCAACGTGCGGCGGCATTATTAAAGCTTAACCGCGCTGTAAAAGGCTTATTACCTGCGCCCATGAAACCATGGTGCCGCGTCGGTAATTATCGACAAGGTGTTTTAGTGCTGGAGATAGCAAACGCCAGTTGGATGATGCGGCTACGTTATGAACAACCAGCACTCCTCTCTGCACTTCGAGCGCAAATTCTACCATCATTGTCATCGATCGACATCAGGATTAATCCATCACTGATGGTGAAAGTGGAAAATGTGTCGCAGTTTAAGGATCAAGTAAATGCAGCAGCCATTGGGGAAAAACCATTCAGACAGTTGAGCGTGCAAAGTGCGGAGGAATTGATGATAGTAGCGAGCCGGAGCCCTGAGAAACTTAGGAAGGCATTAGAACGACTGGCTGGGTTGGCCGGAGAGAGTGCCAAACCAACCAGTCGTAATAAATGATATCAGTACCGATTAGGCGAGTACTGTAGAAGGGGCTTTGAATGCCAAAGGCACTTCAGCTTCATCCTGGAAGGTAACGTATTCCCAGGCTTCCTGCTTAGCCAGTACCGCTTGCAATAACTTGTTGTTCAACGCGTGGCCAGATTTGAATGCGGTAAACGCACCAATAATATTATGCCCACACATGAACAAATCACCGATAGCATCCAACATTTTGTGACGAACGAATTCATCTTCAAAACGCAAACCATCTTCGTTAAGCACGCGGTAATCATCCACAACAATCGCGCAATCAAAGCTACCACCCAGGCACAAACCGCGTGACTGCAGATACTCGATATCACGCATAAAACCGAACGTACGTGCGCGGCTAATTTGGCGAACAAATGCTTCGGCAGAGAAATTCATCTTGTAACGCTGCGAACTGGCATCAATCGCCGGATGATTGAAGTCGATAGTGAAGTCGAGAGAGAAGCCATTAAATGGCGTAAACTCAGCCCACTTGTCACCGTCTTCAACACGAACCGTTTGCTTAATGCGCAAGAATTTCTTGGCGCAATTCAGTTCTTCAATCCCTGCATCCATCAACAGATAGACGAAAGGCGCTGCGCTACCGTCCATAATAGGCACTTCTGGCGCATCAACTTCGATAACGATGTTATCGATGCCTAAACCAGCCAGGGCCGCATTAAGGTGCTCTACCGTAGAAATACGTACGTCATGCTCATTAACCAGGCAAGTACAGAGCATGGTATCACGCACGGATTTGGCATCTGCCGGGAAATCGACCGGTGGATTCAAGTCAGTGCGACGATAGATGACCCCGGTATTGGCCGGTGCAGGACGCAGAGTCAGGGTGACTTTTTTGCCGGTATGTAAACCGACACCCGTCGCCTGAACGATACGTTTTAATGTACGTTGTTTGATCATCGTTTTTATCTCGCAATGTTATCCATCTATCCTA
>Ga0209855_1000182_pt1 | contig 18042 bp, 18 predicted proteins | sample OrgsoiDNA_201063_FD_185811 | JGI IMG/M metagenome (GOLD analysis project Ga0209855, IMG submission 185811) | Permafrost soil microbial communities from the Arctic, to analyse light accelerated degradation of dissolved organic matter (DOM) -... | ecosystem: Environmental > Terrestrial > Soil >...
CGCTGGAACCTGGTGGCATTTCTGTTCACCGCTGTGATTATCTTTATCGTCGTTGTGGGCTCATTGTGGATTATGTATAACCTCAACCTCAATATGATGGTCAGTTAAAGAGCCGAGCTGCACGTGATGATTAAGCAATACCTGCAAGTAACGAAACCAGGAATTATTTTCGGCAACTTAATTTCTGTCATCGGGGGATTCCTCCTTGCTGCCAAAGGCAACATCGACTTCCCACTCTTTCTCGCCACTTTGGTGGGCGTTTCGCTGGTCGTCGCATCGGGTTGTGTGTTTAACAACTTCATCGACCGCGACATCGACCGGATCATGGAAAGAACGAAAAACCGGGTCCTGGTGATGGGGCTTATACCGCCGAAAACAACCCTGGTTTACGCGACCATTCTGGGTATTGTGGGCTTTGCGTTGCTGTATCTGGGCGCCAATCCGCTGGCAATGTGGCTGGCAGTGATGGGCTTTGTGGTTTATGTCGGCGTTTACAGCCTGTACATGAAACGCAAATCAGTTTACGGCACGCTGGTTGGTAGCTTGTCAGGCGCTGCACCTCCGGTGATTGGTTACTGTGCCGTTACCGGCCAGTTCGATATGGGCGCTGCAATCTTGCTTCTGATCTTCAGCCTGTGGCAGATGCCGCACTCGTACGCGATTGCCATCTTCCGCTTTAAAGATTATCAGGCAGCGGGTATCCCGGTTTTGCCGGTGGTGAAAGGCATTTCTGTCGCCAAGCATCATATTACCGTCTACATTCTGGCGTTTATGATTGCCACGCTAATGCTGACCCTGAGCGGTTACGCAGGTTATAAATACCTGATTGTCGCCGGTGCTGTCAGTATCTGGTGGCTGGGCATGGCCCTGAAAGGGTACAAAGCCGAAAACGACATTGTCTGGGCGAGAAAGCTGTTTGGATTCTCCATCATCACGATCATGTCACTCAGCTTTATGATGTCTGTTGATTTCAACTCAGCACCGACATCGATGTTAACCTACGTTTGGTAACGCGAGCGGGTAGCCTAACGCGCTGTCATTTAGTTGGATAACGAGCATATCGAAAGGCCAGTAGCGATACTGGCCTTTTCTTTTGCTCTGCCGCTATGGCTCAACCCGTAATATCTGCTAAAGATCCATCGTTTTACCCTAACTGGCTAAGAGCACTACAATGTGCAGAATGTGATTTTGAGGTAGTAATGTGAACGATAACCAAATGACCCCGCAGGAAAGCCGGGCGACATGGGGATTAGGGACAGTTTTCTCCTTGCGCATGCTCGGCATGTTTATGGTTTTACCCGTCCTGACCACTTACGGTATGGCCCTGACAGGCGCCAGTGAAACCCTTATCGGCATTGCTATTGGCATCTACGGACTGGCTCAGGCCATCTTTCAAATTCCTTTCGGCTTGCTCTCTGACCGCGTTGGTCGCAAGCCGCTGATCGTCTTTGGCCTGATTATCTTCTGCATCGGCAGCGTGGTGGCCGCTTCCACAGATTCCATCTGGGGCGTGATCATCGGCCGCGCTATGCAGGGTTCAGGGGCGATTGCCGCCGCCGTGATGGCGCTGCTTTCAGACCTGACGCGCGAACAGAACCGCACCAAAGCGATGGCCTTTATCGGCATTAGCTTCGGCGTGACTTTCGCGATTGCCATGGTACTCGGCCCGATCATCACCCATGCCTGGGGCCTACACGCCCTGTTCTGGGCCATTGCACTACTGACACTGGTCGCGATCGTGATAACGCTGATGGTGGTCCCCTCTCCTTCCACGCACCTGCTCAACCGTGAATCAAGCATGGTCAAAGGCAGTTTCAGCAAAGTGCTGTCCAACGGCAAGTTGCTGAAACTCAACTTTGGCATTTTGTGTTTGCACATTTTGTTGATGTCGAGCTTCGTGGTATTGCCGCAGGTGATGGAACACGCGGGTTTCCCGCCGAGTGAGCACTGGCGCGTCTATCTGGTGACCATGTTGGTTTCTTTTGTTGCGGTGATCCCGGTCATCATTTACGCCGAGAAAAAGCGCCATATGAAGCAGGTGTTCATGGGCTGCGTAGCGGTTATTCTGTTGGCAGAAATCGTATTGTGGTACGCCGGTTTACGCCTGTGGGTGGTGATCGCGGGTATTCAACTGTTCTTCCTGGCCTTCAACGTGATGGAGGCGATTTTACCGTCGCTCATCAGCAAAGAATCCCCCGCAGGATACAAAGGTACGGCAATGGGCATCTACTCTACCAGCCAGTTTCTGGGTGTCGCCATTGGCGGCAGCCTCGGTGGTTATGTTTACGGTCACGCGGGTGCCGGTGCAGTATTTCTGGTCTGCGCCGCCGTTGCCGTAGTCTGGCTGTTTGTCAGTTCAACCATGAGTGAACCGCCCTACGTCAGTAGCCTGCGTATCACTTTGTCTGAACTGGCCGTCAAGGATTCAGCCCTCGAAGCCCGTATCAAAGCCCAGCCTGGCGTAGCCGAAGCGGTGGTGGTGCCAGAAGAGTTGAGTGCCTACGTAAAAGTGGATACCAAACAGACTAACCGCCAAAAATTGGAACAACTGGTGGCTGTCGTCTGACTGCATCACCAAACAATGAAAAAGGACGCTGACAATAGCGTCCTTTTTCATTTCCAAAACAGTAAAAATCAGTCGCGGAAGTTTTTAAACTGGAAAGGCTGGCCTAACTCACCGTTACGCACCAGTGCCATGACCGCCTGCAAATCGTCACGGGCTTTGCCGGTCACACGCACTTCGTCGCCCTGAACCTGCGCCTGCACTTTAATTTTGCTGTCTTTGATGAGTTTCACAATCTTCTTCGCCAGCGTGGATTCAATCCCGGAATGCAGTTTGGCTGTCACGCTGTACGTTTTACCGCTGTGCTCCATCTGCTCAGGCACCTCCAGCGCCCCGCCTTCAATACTGCGTTTGGCCAGTTTCTCGCGCAGAATATCCACCAGCTGATTAACCTGGAAATCAGATTCGCTGGCGCACTTGATAGACTCGTCCTTTTCGTTCAGCTCGAAGCTGGCAGGAATGTTGCGAAAATCCCAACGAGTGGTCAGTTCACGGCTGGCATTCTCGACCGCATTGCGGACTTCCTGCATGTCAATTTCGGAAACAATGTCGAATGACGGCATAATCGATTCTCCCTGGGATATTAACCCATGTCGTTATGATGATAAGTCGTTTGATGGCGTGCATAATACCGCCTTCGCCCTTTGATGCCAAAACCAAGCCGCATCCTTTTGTTGACTGAAGCCCGAACAGGCATAAAATCCCCGAAAAAGTGTGACGCACAGCACAAACAGCTATACTAATAACTACAAATAAATAACAAACAAGAAACATAACATTCGATTCACTGAGTGCGTTCATTCAATTGCTCAGGAGGCATAATGAAGATTACAGTACTTGGCTGCGGGGCTTTAGGCCAACTTTGGCTTTCCGCTTTGTATGAGCAAGGACACGATGTTCAGGGTTGGATCCGCATTGCACAGCCTTTCTGCGCGGTAAACGTAATCAATGCCGACGGCGGGGCATTTAACCGTAATTTGCCCACCAATGATCCGCAGCATCTGGCTGAAAGCGAGCTTTTGTTAGTCACCCTCAAAGCCTGGCAGGTTTCAGGCGCGGTCAGCGCATTAATGCCAATGCTGAATGATAACTGCACTCTGCTCCTGTTGCATAACGGCATGGGGACAATAGAAGAGCTACCGGCAAACCGCTTCTCGATTTTACAAGGTGCTACCACCCACGCCGCTCGCCATGAAGGCAATTCTATTCTTCACGTGGCCAGCGGCGTAACACATATCGGTCCGGTATCCGCACGCGGTGCGGCATCAAGCCATCTGGCGGACGTTTTGCATAATGCCCTGCCTGACGTCGCTTGGCATGACAACATCTATCCCTCGCTGTGGAATAAGCTGGCGGTAAATTGCGTGATCAATCCGCTAACCGCCGTACATAACTGTACGAACGGTGATCTTATGGCGTACTCGGGTGAAATCGAACAAATCTGTGCCGAAGTGGCCGATGTGATGGCCATTGAGGGATACCAGACACATACGGAATCGCTGCTGAGTTATGTTTATCAGGTAATCGACACCACTGCGGCCAATCACTCATCAATGTTGCAGGATATCCGGGGCCAACGTCATACCGAAATTGACTACATCACCGGCTACATTATTCGCCGCGCCCGTAAGCATGGGCTCACCCTGCCAGCGAATACCCGTTTATTTGAAATGATTAAAAGAAAGGAAAATAACTATGAGCGTTTCGGTTCTGGTTTGTCTGGCACCTGGTAGCGAAGAGATTGAAGCGGTCACCGCGATTGATTTGCTGGTCCGTGCGGGTGTCAACGTAACAACGGCCAGTGTGGCGGGTGACGGCAATCTGGAGATCCGCTGCTCGCGCGGCGTGCGTATTCTGGCAGATGTTGCACTGGTGGATGTGGCTGACAACCACTTTGAGGCCATTGTCCTGCCCGGCGGCCTTAAAGGCGCGGAGTGTTTTCGCGACAGCCCACTTTTAGTCGAAACAGTGCGTCAGACCCATTTTGCCGGCAAGATTGTAGCGGCCATCTGTGCTGCTCCTGCCCTGGTTCTGGAATATCATGACCTGTTCCCTATCGCTAATATCACCGGATCACCCTCTTTAAAAGAGAAGATCTCGCCATCAAAATGGTCCGATCGCCGCGTCATGTATGATCCGCGCGTCAATCTGCTGACCAGCCAAGGTCCTGGCAGCGCGATAGAGTTCACCCTCAAACTGATCGAACTGCTGCTTGGCAGACCCAAAGCGGCTGAAATTGCGGCACAGCTCGTGATGTCGCCGGGAATTTATAATTTCACTGACGAAGGAGCGCGGGAATAAGTGCCTGTTCTGATGTAGAAAAACACATAAAAAAACCCGGCAATGCCGGGTTTATATTTCGTTCCCGCAAAACTTACGGGCGATAGACTTTCACGTTTTTAAAGCCCTGCTCGATCAGGTATAGCGCCTGTAACCGGCTCATGACGCCACGGTCGCAATACAGCAGATAGGTTTTGCTCTGGTCGAGATCCGCAAACTGCGCACTGAGTTTGTAGAAAGGCAAGGTTTTGACCTCTACGTTGTCCAAATCCAGCGGCTTATCTTCGGCTTCGTCCGGTGCACGGATATCCAGCAGGATGTCCGTAGAAGCAAACGCGTCCACCGTTTCGACTTCTGCCACTTCTTTGGCGGTTTCTTCGGCGATATGGCGAATGTCATAGTTCTGCGCTTCACTGACCACTTTGTCGAGCACTGAGAAGTCAAACAGCTGCTCTTCGGCTTCGATTTTAGCTTTTACCGCTTTTACGGTCGGACTTTTAGAAATTACACCACAATATTCCGGCATCGTTTTGGCAAAGTCTTCGGTACCAATTTCACGGGCGATATTGATGATGTGCTCTTTATCGTGGGAAATTAGCGGGCGCAGAATCAGGGTATCAGTCGCATTGTCGATCAAACGCAGGTTGGTCAGCGTCTGGCTGGAAACCTGGCCCAGCGCTTCGCCGGTCACCAGCGCCTGCACACCATAGCGTTCAGCGATTTGCGACGCCGCGCGCACCATCATACGTTTCAGCACCACGCCCATCTGGCCATCTTCGATTTTTTCGAGAATTTCGCCCACTACCGGTTCGAAATCGATAGCGATAAAACGCACTTTGTGCGAACTGCCGAAGCGTTTCCACAGATAATACGCCACCTGCTTGACGCCAATCTCATGAGCAGAGCCGCCAAGATTGAAGAAGCAATAGTGTACGCGGCAGCCACGACGCATCAGCATGTAACTCGATACACCGGAGTCGAAACCACCTGAAATCAGTGACAACACGTCTTCCTGCGTACCAATCGGGTAGCCGCCCTGACCTTCATGACGGCTCTTAATCAGTACAAGCTGGTCGTCGTTGATTTCCAGCTTCACTGTGACTTGCGGCGCGGTCAGATTCACCTTCGCCGATTCAATATGCTGATTCAAACCGCCACCCACATAACGCTCGACATCACCGGAGCTGAAGGTATGTTTGCCACGGCGCTTTACGCGCACGCAGAAGGTTTTACCCTCCACTTCAGAACGGTAAGCTTCCAGCGCCTGCTCGAAGATATTGTGGACATCGGTATAAGGGCGGTCTTCCACTTCTTCAACGTGGCGGATGCCGGGGATGCGACACAACAATTCGATGATCAAGTCGTGTTTGCTTTCGTCTTTGCTGCGAACTTCGATATGATCCCAGTGGCGCACCACCGCGAGGGTCTCATCATGAGGCTTCACGATGTTACGGATGCTACTTGCGAGGATCTTAATGAAGCGCAAACGCACAGATTGACTCTTGATGGTGATTTCTGGGAACAATTTAATGATAAACTTCATGGCAGTCTTTTGTCAGCGGTGAGAATTAGGGGTCATGAGTGGCTGTATATGGCTCAGAGAGCCTATTATTGTTAAGCCAATAGCCATTTATGCAAAATGATGGGGCTTAACAATACTTTTTAAGTAAACAAAAACAACAGCGGCGCGGAGTATATCACCTAAACTGAGGACTCTGCGCGCAAAACCACATATCGGATGTGACGTCGATACGGAATTTCTACCGGGGCTTCACTCAGCATCGCAACGCCATATTGCAGCTCCGCCCATCGGATCCAACGAGTTTGAAAGAGAATTATGCCAAAAAAAGCTGCACCACCTGCCAATTTTGAAACCGCACTGACCGAACTGGAACAGATTGTCATCCGCCTGGAATCAGGTGAATTACCGCTGGAAGACGCGCTGAACGAATTTGAAAACGGCGTACAGCTGGCACGTCAGGGACAACAAAAATTACAACAGGCGGAGCAACGGGTGCAAATCCTGCTCGACAGCGACAACGACGCTGCGCTGGTGCCTTTTACCCCGGATGCTGAGTGATCTGTTATGGCTGATATTGAACAACAAGCCGACATCACCGATTTCAACAGTCAGCGTCGTGTGCTGCAAAAACGGGTTGATCGGGCACTGGCATCTTATATTGATGAGCAACCTTTTGCTGACAGCCCGCTGGTTGGCGCGATGCGCCACGGTGCCCTGCTCGGCGGCAAGCGCCTGCGTCCTTACCTGGTGTATGCTAGCGGCACGCTTTTCGGTGTTGATCTCAGTAATCTGGATGCACCGGCGGCGGCGATCGAATGTATTCACGCTTATTCGTTGATCCACGATGATCTCCCGGCGATGGACGATGACGATCTGCGCCGTGGCCAGCCGACTTGCCACATCAAATTTGGCGAAGCCAATGCGATTTTGGCCGGTGATGCCCTGCAAACCCTGGCCTTTACGCTGTTGGCCGACAGCCCGATGCCCGATGTCCGAATGCAAGATCGCCTGTCGATGATCTCTGAACTGGCAGCGGCAAGCGGTGTGGCAGGGATGTGTGCTGGTCAGGCACTGGACCTGGCTGCGGAAGGTCAGGACATAAATTTACAGGCGCTGGAGCAAATTCATCGCCACAAAACCGGGGCGCTTATCCGCGCCGCCGTGCGCCTGGGCGCGCTGGCAGCCGGTGAAGCGGGCAGAGCAGTACTGCCGGTGCTCGACCAATATTCCCAGGCCATCGGGCTGGCTTTCCAGGTACAGGATGACATTCTGGATGTCATTGGCGATACCGAGAAACTGGGTAAACGTCAGGGAGCCGATCAACACCTCGGCAAAAGTACCTATCCGGCCCTGCTGGGGTTGGACGGCGCACAGGCGAAAGCCAGGGATCTCTATCAGGAAGCCGTCTCTGCGTTAGACCAGTTGGCCGCACTTTCCTACAACACAGCGCCGCTTCTCGCGTTAGCCAGCTTCGTTATTGAACGCGACAATTAATAATTACTATGAGCAACTGATGAGTCTTGAACTAGCCAAATACCCGACACTGGCGCTGGCGGAGAACCCTGAAGAACTCCGTTCGCTCCCAAAAGAGAGCTTGCCTAAGCTTTGTGACGAACTGCGCCAATATCTGCTGGCCAGCGTCAGTCAGTCCAGCGGACATTTTGCGTCCGGTTTGGGCACGGTGGAACTGACCGTCGCGATGCATTACGTCTACAACACGCCGTTTGATCATCTGGTGTGGGACGTGGGTCATCAGGCTTACCCACATAAAATTCTGACGGGCCGCCGGGACAAAATCTCCACTATCCGCCAGAAAGGCGGGTTGCATCCGTTCCCATGGCGCGGTGAAAGTGAGTTTGACACGCTGTCCGTCGGCCACTCTTCGACGTCGATCAGTGCAGGTTTAGGCATGGCGGTAGCGGCCGAGCGCGAAGGCAAAGGCCGCCGCACTATCTGCGTGATTGGTGATGGTGCCATTACTGCGGGCATGGCTTTTGAAGCCATGAATCATGCGGGTGATATTAAGTCTGACATGCTGGTCGTGCTCAACGATAACGAGATGTCGATCTCCGAAAACGTCGGCGCGTTGAATAATCATCTGGCGCAGCTGCTTTCCGGCAAGCTTTACTCGCGACTGCGTGAAGGCGGCAAGAAAGTCTTGTCTGGTATTCCGCCAATCAAAGAGTTGGTGCGACGCACTGAAGAGCACCTGAAAGGGATGATGGTACCTGGCACGCTGTTCGAAGAGCTTGGTTTCAACTATATCGGCCCGGTTGACGGCCACGACGTGCTGGCGCTGGTGCAAACGCTGAAAAATATGCGTGACCTGAAAGGGCCACAGCTGTTGCACATCATGACCAAAAAAGGCAAAGGCTACGAGCCAGCCGAAAAAGATCCGATCGGCTGGCATGCGGTACCAAAATTTGATCCGGCACTGGGCACACTGCCAAAAAGCAAAGAAGGCCTGCCGACCTACTCGAAAGTTTTCGGTGACTGGTTGTGTGAAACTGCGGCCAAAGACAGCAAGCTGATGGCTGTTACGCCTGCCATGCGCGAAGGTTCTGGCATGGTGCGCTTCTCACGTGAATATCCGCAGCAATATTTCGACGTGGCGATCGCCGAACAGCACGCCGTCACCTTCGCTGCCGGTTTGGCGATTGGCGGCTATAAGCCTATCGTCGCCATATACTCCACGTTTCTCCAGCGCGCTTATGATCAGGTGATCCACGATGTGGCGATCCAAAATTTGCCGGTGCTGTTTGCCATTGACCGCGGCGGTATTGTCGGCGCTGACGGCCAGACCCACCAGGGCGCATTTGATCTGTCATTCCTGCGTTGTATTCCGAACATGATCATCATGGCGCCAAGCGATGAAAACGAATGCCGCCAGATGCTGCATACCGGTTATCACTATCAGGGCGGCCCGGTTGCTGTACGTTATCCGCGCGGCAGCGGAACGGGCGCGACCTGCGAAGCTCTGGCTTCGCTGCCAATAGGTAAAGGTATTGTGCGACGTGAAGGCGAGAAAATCGCCATACTTAACTTCGGCACATTATTGCCAGAAGCGCAGGCCGTGGCCGAGAAACTGAATGCGACACTGGTCGATATGCGTTTTGTTAAACCCCTTGACGACGCGCTGGTCCTCGAACTGGCGGCCAGCCATGAAGTACTGGTGACGCTGGAAGAAAATGCCATCATGGGCGGGGCAGGCAGCGGCGTAAACGAACTGTTGATGGCAAAACGCACCATAGTGCCAGTGCTCAATATCGGCCTGCCAGACCACTTTGTTCCACAGGGAACGCAGGATGAAATTCGCGTTGATTTAGGTCTTGATGCCGCCGGCATTGAGCGTCAAATTACCGACTGGTTAGCCTGACCCCTCAAATTCCCCTCTTTAACCATTAAAGAGGGGCTTCTCTGCCTCTTCTCCGTAATTTCCTCAATTTCACCGCACGGTGAGCTACAGTTATAGCGTGCTAAGCATTTAACTTTATCACTGATAAGAATAAAAACCAGGAGGAATGATGCAATTTATTACCCTCGGAAAAACCGATCTCAAGGTTTCGCGTCTGTGTCTCGGCTGCATGACGTTTGGCGAACCGGATCGCGGCACACACGCCTGGACATTGCCCGAAGAGAGCAGCCGCCCGATCATCAGACAGGCGTTGGATGCGGGGATTAACTTCTTCGATACCGCCAACAGTTATTCTGACGGCAGCAGCGAAGAAATTGTGGGCCGTGCCCTGCGCGATTTTGCCCAGCGCGACAACGTTGTGGTGGCGACCAAAGTCTATAATGCGGTAACCGGGCTGAAACCCGGTCTTTCTCGTGCTTCAATAATGCAATCCATTGACGACAGCCTGACGCGGCTCGGCATGGACTACGTTGACTTGCTACAAATTCACCGCTGGGACTACGAAACACCGATTGAGGAAACGCTTGAAGCACTCAATGACGTGGTCAAAGCCGGGAAAGCACGCTATATCGGGGCGTCATCCATGCATGCTCATCAATTCAAACAGGCGTTGGATGTCTCAGCAAAAAATGGCTGGGCGAGTTTTATTTCGATGCAGGATCAATACAACCTGATCCAGCGTGAGGAAGAAAATGAGATGCACCCGCTGTGCCTGCAGGAAAATATCGCCGTGCTGCCGTGGAGCCCGCTGGCACGAGGTAAATTGACCCGCCCGTGGGGTGAAACTACCGCCCGTTCAGTGTCGGATAAATTTGCCAGCCAACTCTATGACGCCACCGAAGCCGCCGATGCGAAAATCGCGGAACGCGTAGCAAAAGTGGCAGAAGATCACGGCGTGCCGCGCGCGCAGATAGCGCTGGCCTGGCTGCTGGCTAAACCGGCAGTGACAGCACCGATCATCGGTGCGTCGCGCGCAGAGCATCTTGACGATGCGATCGCAGCCTTACAGGTAAAACTGTCGCGAGAAGAGATCGCCGAACTGGAAATGGCCTATCAGCCACATGTTGCAACCGGCTTCCAGTAACACTTCCCCTTCGCTAACCAAAAATAAAAGGGCCGCTGAACGTACTGCATCAGCGCCCTTTCCTTATCTGGTCGTGATCAGAACAGGCCAAGCGGCCAGTGATGCCCCACCAGATAAATAATGCCTGCGGCAATAATACCGGCCACGACATCATCAATCATGATGCCCATGCCGCCCTGCACGTTGCGATCAAACCAGCGGATCGGCCAGGGTTTCCAGATATCCAGAATACGAAATATCACAAAACCGGCCAGCACCCATTGCCAGTCATTGGTGGGCAACGCCATCAGCGTGATCCACATCCCGACAAACTCATCCCAGACAATGCTGCCATGGTCGTGTACGCGCATGTCTCTGGCCGTTTGACGACAAAGATAGACGCCAATACAGATGCTAAACATCACCACCAGTGAATAAACCTGCCACGGCAGATAAGTCAGCAGGATCCAGAAAGGAATGGCGGCAATCGAACCAGCCGTACCGGGGCCGACAGGAAATAAACCGCTGCCAAAACCGGTCGCCAGTAAATGCCACGGATTGCGTAAATCCAGACGCTTCTTCGCCGCAGCCATATCCTGCACGTGGTCGCCGGTTTTACCTTTGTAATTGGCCGGACGTTTTTTATGGCCGATAGGTTTTTGTTCGTTTGTCACAAGGTTTCTCCTGCAGCAAAGTGATCAAACCCGTGCCAGTCCAACTTAACCGGTGCGCCTGAACGCATAAACTTCATGCCTTCAGAAAGCGGGGCTATCTGGCCAACACAGGTAAAATCGACACCGAGATGGCTCAGCGCGACGTCCAATGCACCGCGATTGATTTCAGGAACCGTAAAGCAAAGTTCGTAGTCTTCACCCCCGGTCAACGCCCATTTCAGCGCTTGTTCTTTGTCCACACTGGCCAGCAGCGACTCAGACAGCGGCAGTGCATCGAGATCCAACCGGGCGCCACAGCCACTGGCGGTGAGCACATGCTGTAGATCAGAAATCAGGCCGTCGGAAATATCAATGGCAGACGTCGCGAGATCACGCAGTGCCTGCCCCTGAAGTATGCGCGGTGTCGGGCGCAAATGACGTTGCAGCAAGGTTTTACGGTACTGCGGGGAGCTAACCTCGAGCTTGTCGAGCAAAATCGCCAGACCAGCTGCGCTGTCACCCAGGGAGCCGGTGACAAAAATCCAGTCGCCTACGCCAGCCCCGGAGCGCGTTAACGCCCGGTCCATCGGGATAAGGCCCTGAATGGTGAGAGTCATGCTTAGCGGACCGCGGGTAGTGTCACCACCAATCAGCTGCATACCGTAATAATTCAGTTGTTCAAACAGGCTGTCACTGAAGGCTTCAAGCCAGTCAGTGTTCACTTCGGGTAAGGTCAGCGCCAGAGAAACCCAGGCAGGGTCAGCGCCCATAGCAGCCAGATCGCTAAGGTTCACCGCCAACGCCTTGTAGCCAAGGTCTGCCGGATCAATTGTCTTGAGGAAGTGGATGCCTTCTACCAGGGTATCGGTGCTTACTGCCAATAACTGCTTTTCTGCCACAGTCAGCAAGGCGCAATCATCGCCAATGCCTAACTGTACATCCCGGCGTGCTGTTCTATACCGGTTAAAATAGCGCGCTATTAAATCAAATTCGCCGCATGCCATAGTACAATTCCAGATCGAGTGCTCCAAATCATTCGGGGTACAGGAAGACGGCGACGAAGCGCATCCCGATGAACTTACTAAAGTAAGTGATTCGGGTAAGCGAGGAAGCCAACACACCTGCAACCTGAAGGATGAAGGAGATAGAATGAATTAAGGCCGGATATCCGGCCTTAACAGGTTAGTCAGCGCCTATGGTAAGCGATGTAACATCACACGATTATCAACGAGCAGTGTGACTAACACATTTTCAGTTACTTCTTATTCGTACGAATGTGTGGGCCTGCTTTATCCAGCACACCGTTAACAAACTTGTGGCTATCTTCTGCGCCGAAGGTTTTCGCCAGTTCGATCGCTTCGTTGATGGCCACTTTATATGGGACGTCCTGACGTTTGCTCAGCTCAAACAGAGCCAGACGTAAAATCGCTCTTTCCACCTGACCCAGTTCTTCGAGTTGACGAGAGAGGTACGGAGCCATCAGCGCATCAAGTTTCTCAGCATTGGTAGCTACACCGGTCAGCAACTCGCGGAAATAGGTGATGTCGACATCTTTGACATCCTGCTCAGTCAAGAATTCTAATTCAACATCGGCGATGTCATTTTTCGACAACTGCCAGGAGTAAATTGCCTGTACGGCACATTCACGGGCGCGGCGACGAGCAGCAGGTTTCACGGATTTCCCCTTAACTAGATTCAGGCCTTAATAGCCTTGATAACATTAATCATTTCAAGCGCGGTCAGGGCTGCTTCAGCACCTTTATTACCGGCTTTTGTCCCTGCTCGTTCAATGGCTTGCTCAATACTTTCAGTCGTCAGCACACCAAACGCAACCGGGATCTCGCTGCTCATGGCAACGCTGGACAGGCCAGAACTGCATTCACCAGCAACGAATTCGAAATGGGCAGTGCCCCCACGGATGACAGTACCCAGTGCGATCACGGCATCGTATTTGCCGCTGTTCGCCAGTACACGGGTAGCCAAAGGCAGTTCATAAGCGCCTGGGACCCATACAACGGTGATGTTGTCGTCGCTAACCTGACCGATACGTTTCAAGGCATCAATGGCGCCAGAAAGCAGGCTGTCGTTGATGAAATTGTTGAAACGGGCAATAGCGATTGCTACGCGCGCGTTCGGCGTGGCTACAACACCTTCGATAACGTTCATAGGTTTTCCTTTAAATGGGTTCAAGAGTTCAGCGTTTAACAACCCCAGCCTGGCCCAGCCGCAGGGGGGCGGATTCTATCATATTATTCTCTTGTCTGGACATGCGATTTATAAACCCATGTCAATCACAAGGATATCACCGGCGAGGCAATGTCCACCGGCTCTTTATTCAGTACCGTTTCAGTAGGAGGGTTTCAGACGCAGACGCAGATCCGCCCCGACTTGCCGCACGTCGCTGAGGGTGAATTGTGGCGCATCGGACAGGCTTTGCAAGCCGGGGAGCACACAAAGCGCACGGCCATTTTCACCGAGTAATTTCGGCGCCATATAAACAATCAGCTCATCGACCAGCCCGGCCTGTAACAGCGCGCCAGCTAGCTCAGCACCGGCCTCAACCCACACCGAGTTCACCTGCCGTTTAGCCAGCATCATCATCATCAGGACCAGATCGACACGGTTGTCACGCCCCGGCACCACCCATTGCTGAGTGGCTTCAGGCCAGTCCTGCGTATCCGCCTGTAAACGGGCCAGCCAGGTCTCCCCCGCTTGATTCACCAGCTTATGCTGCGGCGTCACGCGGTTTTGGCTGTCGATAACAATGCGCAGTGGTTGGCGCAGATTCTCCTGCGGATAGCGTGCCTGGGTATCGCTGTCGAATTCGCTCCAGCGCACATTGAGGGAGGGATCATCTGCCAGAACCGTGGCGCTGGAGCTGAGGACAGCCGAGCTTTGGGCGCGAAAGCGCTGAACGTCCGCGCGGGCGGCGGCTGAGGTGATCCACTGGCTTTCACCGGACGCCATCGCAGTACGACCATCGAGCGAAGCGGCCATTTTCAATTGCACATAGGGAAAACCAGTGCGCATACGCTTAAGGAAACCCAGGTTTACTGCTTCGGCTTCACTGTGCATCAGCCCGTGGCTGACCTCAATACCTGCCTGTTTAAGACGATAAAGTCCGCGCCCCGCCACTTCTGGATTGGGGTCCTGCATGGAGGCCACGACCCGTGTAACACCGGCACTAATCAGTGCATCAGCGCAAGGCGGCGTGCGGCCATGGTGACTGCACGGTTCGAGCGTGACATACGCCGTTGCGCCCTTTGCGCGGTCACCGGCCATGCGCAGTGCATGAACTTCCGCGTGAGGTTCTCCCGCACGCAGATGGTAGCCTTCGCCAACAATCTCGCCGTCACGGACAATCACACACCCGACGTTAGGATTAGGGGTCGTGGTGAAGCGCCCCCGGCGCGCCAGTTCAAACGCGCGCGCCATGTATTCTTCATCTGCATGCAACTGTTCAGCGGGCATAACGTTCCTTAATCTTGCAGGCGGGCGATCTCTTCACCAAACTCGCGAATATCTTCAAAACTGCGGTATACCGAAGCAAACCGAATGTAGGCGACTTTATCCAGCCCTTTGAGTGCATCCATTACCAGGTTGCCGATCATTTTGGCCGGAACTTCCCGCTCCCCCGTAGCACGCAGTTGCGATTTGATATGGCTGATGGCCATTTCGACGTCATCAGAACTGACCGGGCGCTTTTCCAGTGCTTTCAGGAAACCGCGGCGCAGTTTGTCTTCATTAAAAGGCTCACGAACGTCATTACTTTTAATGACTCGCGGCATCACTAATTCAGCCACTTCAAAAGTGGTGAAGCGTTCATGACACACCAGGCACTGGCGACGGCGGCGAACTTGTGATCCATCGCCGACCAGGCGGGAATCGATGACTTTCGTATCAACAGCAGCACAAAATGGGCAATGCATAGCACTTCCTGATGGCGGACCCGATTGACCCCTAGTTTAGCGCGAAGTGACACGACAACAAAGGCTGTCGCTACTTTGGCAGACATCGGGTTAAACTTAGCCACCCGTCAGAGGGGGCAGCGAGCATTCGCAGCACCCTCTCTATGACTTTATATGCCCTGACGGATGAACAATAACAGGGCAGCAGAAAAGGAAATCACTGACATGACAAGATATTTTGGCGCAGCATTTGCCGTTTCGGCTCTGCTGGCACTGGCTGGTTGCGCACAGCAAAATCCGCAATTGCCTGAACTGAAAACCGAAGTCAGCCAGTTAAATCAGAAATTACAGCACCTGACCGATTTAGCCAGCGCACTGGAGCAACAGACCACCCTTAACCGCCAGTCAAACAATGGCTTGTACTTGTTGCCTGCCGCCAAGAGTGCTGCGGTGCTAAAAAGTGACATCGGTGAGTTAAGTGTATCCCTGACTAACATCATGCCGGACGCCAGCGGTGTGCAGGGTATTTTGCATATTAAAGCTCTGTCCGGCCAGCCGTTACCGATGTTCACGGCCTCCGTTGACTGGGGGCAAATGGATCCGGTAACCGGTAAACCGCTCACCGTAGATATGCAAACGCAGAACATCACTAGTTCTCCAACCCTGCTGCCAAGCGCTGAGCAAACGCTGGATATTAGTTTGCGTAATATTCGCGTTGAAACCCTGGGCTTTATCCGCTTGCATCATATTACCGCCGTCCCTGAGCCAGCACCGCAGGTGGTCACTCAGCCCTGAGCGGCCTTAACGTTGACATAAAAAAACCGACGGCATAAATGACGTCGGTTTTTTTTATTCAGTCAGATATTAATTTCTCATAAGAACATAGGGCTGGTAGTGACCCTGCAAACTGCCAAGAAACGCCACAATATCATCCACATCTTGTTGTGACGGTGTTTCGCCAACCTGATACACCATCATCTGCTTCACGGCCTCGTCCAGCGTTGCAACATCTCCCCGGTGGAAATACGGAGCGGTCAGGGTAACGTTCCGCAGCGTTGGGACTTTCTGGCGAAAACGGTCGCGCTCGTTTTTAGTCACGTTCAGACGGCCAATATCTGCATCTGTTATCTCAGCGTTAAAGTAATCCTTCCTGAGGCCAAGCGGCTCATAAGACTGACCTCCCAGGGTTTTACCAGTATGGCAAGTGGCACATTTATTCTGTTTGAAGAGCTGATACCCATGCGCCTGCTGAGTGGTGATGGCATGTTCATCACCGCGCAGGTAGAGATCAAACGGACTGTCCGGCGTCAGCAAGGTTTTTTCAAACTCACTGATGGCGTCGGTGATGGTTGAGGCCGTTAAGCCCTGCGGATAACTTTCGAGAAACTTCGCCTTCAGCCCTGCATCCTGGTCAAGTTTGGCTATGATCTCATCCCATGACGCGGATCCCATCTCTTTAGGATTGAGCGGCGGCCCACCGGCCTGAGCCTGCAAATCACCGGCACGACCGTCCCAGAACTGCTGATGATTAAACGCAGCGTTAAATACTGTTGGCGCATTGATAGGCCCCGTTTGCCCTCTTATTCCGATCGATGTTTTCCGGCTATCAACGCCCCCGGAAGCCAGTGCATGGCAGCTGGCACAAGAAACCGTACCATCGCCGGAAAGTCGGGGGTCATGAAACAGACGTGTTCCCAACGCCACCTTATTGCCATCCACGCTCAGCGAATTAGGCAGAATTTGTACAGGTTCATTCTGCCATTTTACCGCTCCCCCCGGCGTGCTGTAGTAGGTTTGGCGCTGATGTTTTACCCAACCGAGTATGTCGTCACGCTCTGCCTGGGTCATTTTTCCCGCCCAGTGCAGCGCGGTATAGCGCGTCGGAGGCATTGCGTTGTACTGCATCACCCATTCGATCTTCGCCAGATCGGCCTCGGGGGCAGCCGTCCCTTCCAGCAGACTCTTGCGGATCGGCTGTAGGTCAAAGAGTTTGGTGCCGGTACGGATGTCGTAATCCATCAGTTGTTTGGCAACCGGCAGAGAGGCATAAAAAGGTAAAGGCGTGGAAGGTGTATGGCAGTAGTCGCACCCTTTTTGATTGAGCGTTTTCAGGATCTTGGCATTTTCAGGCGTGAGTCCCGCCGCCGGGGATATACCACTACGTTGCGTGTCGAAATGATAAACATAGACGACAGTGCCCAGATAGCACAAGCCTCCGGCCAAAACGGCACCCGCTATGATTTTCTTAGTTTTTGTCATGAAATTTCCCTATCCAGATAACTTCCCGATAGCCTGCCGCAGCAGGCTATATTTTTCCGTTGAATTTCCGGCAAGTTATAATGAGGACGGGCAGACAGGCAAAGATTGATTAACGTCAAATAGCGCAGTGTCCATTACCTATCGCTGTAATAGAATTCAACGATTAATCATTAAATTAGCGGATTAGCAGGTATAAAAAAGCCCCGCAGTGCGGGGCTTTTAGTGACTCACGTCAGAACAACTTAAGGCAGAATTGAAGGCTGATCTGCGCCCTCTTTCTCGACTTTCTGTTGCAACATGTGTTCGCGTCTCATCCCGAGTTTCAGGGCCAGCGCGGACGCCACGTAGATTGACGAAGCAGTACCAATCGACACCCCAA
>Ga0209855_1000198_pt1 | contig 16998 bp, 20 predicted proteins | sample OrgsoiDNA_201063_FD_185811 | JGI IMG/M metagenome (GOLD analysis project Ga0209855, IMG submission 185811) | Permafrost soil microbial communities from the Arctic, to analyse light accelerated degradation of dissolved organic matter (DOM) -... | ecosystem: Environmental > Terrestrial > Soil >...
CCTTTGACATGCCTGCGAGCAGTCGCTATTATTCGACCCGTTCAAACGATTCCTCTGTAGTTCAGTCGGTAGAACGGCGGACTGTTAATCCGTATGTCACTGGTTCGAGTCCAGTCAGAGGAGCCAATTTAAGGGAAGCAGACGTTCACTGACGTCTGCTTTCTGCATTTCTATCAGTTGGTTATCCCCTCTTTCACGTTCATCCTCGTTCACTAAAAACCACTCGAAGCCATACACATTTGCTGGTAAATATGTTGGTAATGGTAGTTCGATTTCGTTTTTACCAACAAGCGGGGGATGCCGTTATGCCACTTACTGATACCAAAGTAAAAAACGCCAAGCCCCTCGATAAGGAATACAAGCTAACCGATGGCTTCGGTATGTTCCTTCGCGTTACCCCTAAGGGTTCAAAATACTGGCAGATGGCTTACCGCTTCGACGGGAAGCAAAAAATCTTCTCCATAGGTGTCTACCCTGTTGTTTCACTTGCTGATGCAAGACAGCGCCGTGATGAAGCTAAAAGACATCTTGCTCAGGGCATTGATCCTAACGCCAAGAAACAGGCCGAAGTTAAAGAGCTGAAGGCAAAACGCAACAACACACGTTCTTTCAAAGCTGTTGCCAAAGCGTGGTTTACTACCAAAAAGAAATGGTCTGAAGATTACCAGAACACTGTCTTGACCCGTCTTGAAACCTACATCTTCCCGGATATTGGCGATAAAGACATTACTGAGCTGGATACTGGTAATTTGCTTGTCCCCATTAAAAAAGTTGAGGCTCTTGGCTATCTTGAAGTAGCAACAAGGGTTAAACAATACGTCACCTCTATCCTGCGTTATGCCGTTCAACAGCAGCTCATACGCTATAACCCGGCTTACGATCTGGAAGGCTCTATTCAGAAGTCAGAAACTGAACACCGTCCTGCTCTGGAGCCTGAAGAGATTCCGTTGCTGCTTGAACGTATTAGTGCCTATAAAGGCCGCAGACTCACCACACTGGCGATCCAACTTAACCTGCTAGTGTTTGTCCGTTCCAGTGAACTGCGCTTCGCCAGATGGTCTGAGATCGATTTCAATAGCAAGCTGTGGGTTATCCCGGAACAGCGGGAAGCTATCGAAGGGGTGAAAAATTCAGGCCGTGGCACCAAGATGAAGCGTAAGCATTTCATCCCTCTCTGTCGTCAGGCAATCGTGTTGTTGAACGAAATTAAGCAACTGACTTATGAAGAACGCAACGATTATGGTTTCATCTTCACAGGCAGCTATGACAGCTTCAAACCTATGAGTGAAAACACGATCAACAAAGCGTTGCGTAAGATGGGTTACGATACCAAACAGGACATTTGTGGTCACGGGTTCCGCACACTGGCCTGTAGTGCCTTAATTGAGTCCAGTTTATGGTCAGAAGACGCTGTAGAGCTTCAAATGAGCCACAAGGAAAGCAATAGTGTCCGGGCTGCTTATACCCACAAAGCCAAGCATCTTGATCAGCGCCGTCTGATGCTTCAGTGGTGGGCTGATTATCTCGATGCAAACCATAGCAACATGGTCAGGCCGTTTGAGTTTGCTCAAAAAAGATAGCGTTTATACAAAATTACGGTTGATTTATATAAAGAAAATGTGACATATAAACTAAATAACTGTACGGGATAGTGCTCAACTTTTGGACGGCTCTTGCAGGTAAGACATTAGAACTACTTTCTTTTTCTGCACGTGCTGTATCGAGACTATGATGTATTACTCTCATGCCACATGTCAGTAAACCACTGTATAGCTGTATTAGGCGCAGCTACTTAGGTATCAACTACATAAGTTAAATTAACGATAGGCGATTAGGTTGTGGAAAGAATCTGTCATTATACAAGCTTTAGTACTCTAAAATTAATTATAGAGAATAAAACAATAAGACTTAATTCATTGAAAAATGTAGATGATTGTCAAGAGGCCTATACTAAGGATTTCGGAGATCAATCAGCATATTTTTTCGCTAGTTGTTGGACGTATGATTCAAATGAAAACCTTCCACTTTGGTCAATGTATGTAAAGGATAGGTTTGCAGTAAGGTTAGAGATTGATGTTAACTTCTTAGAGTTTAATATAAATAAAAAACACCAAATCACAAATCATACAAGTCGTAATGCATTTTGCTACCCAATATTTAGAGATGGCGGCAAACCTGTGCCTATAAGTAAAATTGATTATAGAGACGATCCGTATATTTCGGTATGTGAAAACCTATTGGGTTTTATATCAAAAGACTACATAAAATCCTTTGGGATCATAAAGAAAAAAATATGGGATTTTCAAAAAGAATGTAGGTTTTTACTGCAAGCAACCCCAATAAAATATGCTAAACACAGAAAAAATGTAAGTTATTTCATCAATCATCTTGAATCAATAGACAATAATCGAGAAACAGAAATAGAATATATAGATGTTTATTATGAAATGAATAAATTGTGCAATGCCAATTTTATGTTAGGGCCTTCCACAACTCAAGAGGATTACATTGAACTAAAAGATTATATATCTAAAAAAATACCTAATTTTATTGGGAAAATTGAAAGAAGCGATGCCTATACCAGAGATATAAGTAGGTAATACAACTTAGCGCTATTTTTTCTAACTCATCTATGACAAGTGCTTTATCTAGAATAAAAAAAGGGGGAATACATGTCATCTAGTAATAACAGTAGTGGCTCTACACTTTCTGTATTAGGTATTGCAGATGGATTATGGGATTTAGCCAAAGTAGCAAAATTAATTTATTTTACCTTATGCTTTGATGTCCTTTTTTTCTGTTTAAAAGGAAATGGTCTCTTCGGCATAAAATTAGGGAAAGAATTCGACCTCTCGCTCGCAGATCTGGCCGGAATGATTATTTCCTTAGGGCTTTTCTCATCAGTAATATTAGAAATAATGGCATTGTTTTTTTACATGTTATTATCAAGAATAAAATTTAGCGAATTTTTACAAAGTAAAGACGAGAGGATCTATCCGCGATCTTCAACTGAAGTTTTCATTTCTGAGTTGCGAGACGATGCCTTAGATAATGGAGACGACATGTCATTTAAATTATATAATGAAGAACGAACTAAAAGAGATAAAAACTTTAAAGAAGGAAGGCTGGTTGAAATAATTTCTGTCGGGACTTTCTTTGTTTTCTTCATAGAGTGGTATCTATCTGCATCAGACGGTTCCAGTAAGATGTTTATTGACTGGCTATGGGAGCAATCTAAACATAGCGATCCAACAACACCGCATTTTCTCATTGGCCAGTTAGTTTCGTCTGCATTACTTTTCTACGCAGTAGCAGTTTGTTGGCCTACAGATCATGACCGTAAAATATATTATCCTAAGCTTGCTAAAAAACTGAGAAAAAAAGAAGAAGACTGGAAGAAAAAATTTGATAATATGTAATATATTTTAAAGGGCCTTTCGGCCCTTTTATTTTCCCTTAAAGGGAACTCTCCATTGGAGAGAATACATATCCCCATACTTGGGGCAACTCAATCAGCCCATTGGGCTGTAAACTACTCCCCATATATGGGGCAATCAGACACTTCGTTGAAGTGAATGTTCTCAAGGAACACTGACTAGATATAACATTAAATATCGATTGTCAAATATATTTATCTATTTAAATAAAAGATTATCATAATCGCATGAAAATCTGGAGGATCAAACCAAGTTCCTGACGCCTTATATCTTTTATAGCTTATATTATATTTCTGAATGTCAGCACAAAGTATATAACGACTTTCTACTATTATGATAAATCACCAACTCATTTAAACGCCATAAAAATATCAATCACATTTCGCTTTTATGAATATAATATTTCTGCCTTCCCACCATATCCTCAAGAAATTTTTTTCCTCTAAGTTTTAATCTTGCTTTATCTTCAGCACTAAGATTCGAAGACTGTAATACCAGCCCTAATATAAACTCCTTATCAACATCATCCACTTTACAACCAACAGCCTTAGCCACTTCCGCACCAAGGATGATCTTCAGGCTTGTTTCAGCGTTCTTGGGGCTTTGTTGAAGATAGGCGTGAAGAAGAAGCCAGCGCACAGCAACAAAACGCAGAGCGTCAGGCTAAAATCGAAGCCTTACGCGAAAAACTGCTGGAAGATGGTATTGACCCGTCTGAGTTGCTGGGTAATAGTAAATCTCCACGTCCGGCTGCTGTTCGTGAACCTCGTCCTGCTAAATACAAATACATTGATGAAAATGGTGATAAAAAAACGTGGACAGGTCAAGGTCGGATACCAAAGTCGATTGCTGCAGCGTTGGAAAGCGGTAAGGTTCTGGAAGATTTTGCTATTTAATCAAGGTACTCCCTGTTATCTGGAGTATCATCAGAATGATAAATAAATTCTTATAAGGCTACCATTATGTCCCGCTATATAGCTATTGTTGTAAAATTCGAAAAAATAGAAGGCTCTGATCTTATTAAGCCGACCGAATGGGCTATCTATGACTTATTAGATGAAAAGATGCTTCCTGAACGTTACACACTCCTTAGTGATGCAGAAGAAGAAATACTTATTGTCGATAAAATCGCAATAGAAAATGAAAAAAATGAGTTTAAGAGAATAGATGCTACTATCTCAAGTAGGAATTCTCATTCCAAACCATGAAATCAATCAGTGAGGGCGAAAGTCCTCACTGTACACCTCAAATGGAGCTGTTATATCAGTGAACGAGTCTCTTAACGTATTACGATACATAACAAAATCTCCTCCGACTTCATCTACTTGTTTAAGTATTAATTTAGCGATTAATGATCTTTCATTACTATAAAAAAGAATGTGCTTTTCATGATGCCTGTATCTTAGATAATATATTGAATACTTAAGTTCTTCAGAATTCATTCTAGAAAAAACTTTAGACAATAATAATAGCATTTTACTACTTTTATTTTCTATATATATTTCTGAAATTTCCCTCCCTATAAACTTGGGATTTTTCCCATCTTCAAACCTTCTATTAAAAATGTCTTCCAGAAAACTGAGCTGTTTCCTTCTCATTAATACCATTATTCTTTTCTCATTATTAGCATTCATGCACCCTCCAATATTTAATAATTTAGATTAAAAAACCCTTAATTTTATTATGCGTTTGAAAAACAATATAAAGAAACTCATATTGTATCTGTGACTCAACGAGATTTTACTGTCAAATTATTTCACACTCCATAAATACACTGAAACCACCTACCGCGCCCTCTGGGGCTTGGTCAGCAGCTCCCCAGCCTAAAACAAGTTTTAAGCCGGAGAGCTGTTCGGTCGTGAAATGATTTTATGGTCTGAATTTTTTGAAGACTCTTTCAATATAGATCTGCCCATTATTTTTATACCGTTCAATATCGTGTATATGTAGAGATGGTACTTCTAACAACAAACCAAAGAGTAATTGTTTATCTACTTCACTTATATCACAGTTTAAAACCTTGGCAACTTCTGCACCAAGAATTATTTTCTGCCGCGTATTTTCTTTTTTGCCATCTCTTTTTTCTTTTGCTTTCAGATAATTGAGTTTATTTTGTGCACCAGCAATTTTTTGCTCAAGTGTTTTATTTATTTCTGGCCTACTTCTGTTTCCCTGAAAGGCGTTTCTTGTTAAATAGGTATTTTTTATTTCATTATCATTCATTCTTTTCTCCACTGATTTCTATGATTGTAAGGAATATTACGTCTACGCTCATCATCTGAAAGTGCTCGTTTGATTGATTTAATACGGGAACGGAATTGTTGTTTTTCCTGTTTCTTTTTAAATTCAACTCGTATTTCTGTGATTATCTTTTCTGCTTCACTATACGCCTTTTCCAGATCGGTATAGATTCCATCATCAAGTAACCGCTTTGCTTCAAGATCGATAGCTTCATCATTATTTTTATACATAAAACCTCACTGTATTGATTTCCTAATTATGTACTAACACAATTAGTAAATAAATCAATACGTAAGGGGATTATATTTTATCTAATAACCCAAATACTTATAAAAACAATATTAATAGTCCATAATGCAACATTGTCACAGACAAATATGATCTCTGACTCACATAACTCACCGATATTCATATTCACCCCCTTCATTTCATGTCTTTATATCCTATTATATTAAATAATTAGTTTTGGCGAATTATACTTGAGGTAATGTAACTTTGGGAGTTACAATGACCATTACGTTAAACAAAGGTAATTTATCAGTTAATACTGATAAATTTTTAATACAAAGTATAATGTGTGAGGTTATCAATGCCAAAATTCGTTGCCATTAAGATTCATTACGACCATAGAAAATCACTTGCGCCATATTTGAAATACTCAAAAGCACCAACATCTGAAGAATATATGGAGTATCTTGATCTTTTTCATGAAGAAGGCATTGGTGGGGCTGGTTTTCACGAGTGCTTAAATTTTTCAGTTCGTGATAATATACCGACAAAAATCTATTTACCACCAACTTGCATACCCAGTGATAAATATTTAGATGAAGAGATTGTATTTTTCTCTTTTACTTATAAATATGATAAAGAAATACCATCCAGTATAATTGGTGTGAATGCCGCAGCAAGACTCGTATCTAATGGAAAAGATTCCATTGCTCGTAATGATATAGAAAAAATTGAGGGTATTGAACAGTTCCATTACCATGCTGAAGCTCCAAGTGAGTTTACCACATTAATTACTCCTACCATAAAATACGAATTCAAGGATGGCATTTATACTCCTGAATATGCATCTTGGGGTTATGGATTACGCTACATAACCGAAGAGCATGCAGCCAATATTATAGATGCAGCCATTTTAGGTGCGAAAAAACGACTGTCAGATTCAACTGTTTCCGAATCTATTATCTTAGAGCGGGAAATATCTGTTCTGGAAGCTATACAAAGAAGATATTCCCTTCCTTCATCGCAAATTAACTCACAACAAAAAAAATCCAATAGTTCAAACTCAGGATGGAATAACATTCCTCCAGATAAAGAAGTTGGTTTTTTAGGAGAGAAGTTCGTCTATGAACAGGAAGTTGCTTATGCTATTAAAAATGGTATTCCGGTAAGTGAAATTGAATGGGTATCACAATCCGATCCACAATCGCCATATGATATAAAAACAGTTCGTATAACATCGAATGGTAAGCAAGAACATTTCATTGAGGTAAAGTCAAGCAGGAGTATAAATGAAAGCAATATTTATATTTCCTCACGACAAGTTAATTTTTTTCAAGAAAATGAATCCACTTCAACACTAAAATTTGTCACTTTCATTTCCAATACTCAAGTAGATACAGTACAAGAGTATAGTTTGAAACAACTCATGAATGAATTTGAATTAATCCCTATAAAATTCAAATTACAAAGTTTTAAAAAATAATCAGTTCAAACTAATAAGCAAAAATGTTAATGCGCTGGAGTGAAAATGAAATATACAAACAGCGCATACATAATAAGCCTGCACTTAATGCCCCATTCTCTCTGCGTTACTTATTTTTGTTTATTAGTGATTTTCATTTTACCTATCTATTCTCTACTCTGCTTTATTATCTTCACCTGTGGATTGTGCAACAGGGAAAACTACCTATAACTTCAGCTGTTTTATGTGTTTTATGTGTTTTAGTGTTTTCCTGCCTTACGTCGGGATAAATTAATACTCTTTTTTTCCTTTGGATGCCATCAAAAAACCATCCAAGTAATATCGCGGAAGACTTCGCCCGTCCACCCAGAGTGCGCCGCTTAATTCGGCGTTTCGTTTTACAGATATTAATATATTTAGTATTAATTAATAAAGGTAAGCTTTATACATTGCCGTTATTTTTGAGCCATTTATGGCGATAAAAAATAAAGCAATGCCCACTTACGCATTATCGCTTCGCTCTAATGCCGTGGGGTCTACCGACGGTTGCCTGCCGCAGGCTAAAACCGTTTCCTTCGGAAACAAAATCAAGGTCAACGTCAACCCCGGCGTTTTCCTTACGTAAAACGAAAAGCAGCATTTAGCATTGAGGAATACTTGGATGGCGATATACAGTTTTAAAATGGAGAACATCAGCAGAGGCGAAGGTCAGTCTTCGGTTAACTCTGCTGCATATCGTCACCGTAAAGTTTTCTTCGATAACAGAACGGGTGAAGTTTGTGGCCGCAAAACAGCACATAAAAAGGACCTTGCCTTTGCGCAGATTTTTGCACCTGAAAATACTCCGCCTGACCTGATTGTTGACAGTGAAACACTCTGGAATTCTGTCGAAGCCTCCGAGAAGAGAAAAGATGCCCGTCTTTCCAAAGAATTTAAAATTGCCCTCTGTGCCGATCTAACACCAGAACAGAACATTGAACTGACTACAGCTTTTGTTCTTGAACACTTTACCAAGCAAGGCATCATTGCAGATGTTGTTATCCACGATATCAATGGTCATAACCCGCATATCCATATCATGGGAACAACCCGTGAGGTTCTTTCCATCGGCTTTGGTAAAAAAGTCCGTGAGTGGGATAAGCCTGAAACCCTTGATAGCTGGCGTAAAGGCTGGCAGGAAATCTGTAATGAGTTCCTTGAGCTGTATGGTCATGATGAACGCATTGATCACCGTTCTATCAGGGTTCAGTATGAGAAAGCCCTTGAACAGGCTACCGCTGCCGCTACAAACGAAGAGAAAGCAATCTGGCTGGCTAAAGCTATTGAAACAAACCGCGACCCAACACTTCATATCTCTCGTGACCGCTGGGGAACCGTTGCAGCTCAGGAACAACGTGCTGCAGAGCAAGCCATACGTGATGAGCATAAAAAAGAAGCTCGTGAAGCCTACTTTGCCTTTAAGGATCTACCATTAGACATCGTTGTTGATGTTGCCAGCTTTAGGGTTCATGCACTGGTTGAACCGGAGGAAATTGTTATCCCGGATAAAACAGGTAGTGCTTCATCTACAGGCCCGCAGAAACCTGTTCTGGTTGCTCCTGCGCTTCATACACGCACTACACTGAAAAAACCATCTTCTTCAACGGCAAGAGCGATTAAACGCGCCCCTGTTAAAGTTAAGAGGAAGCAAGTTGAACCTCGTCAGAGTGGTGTGTTCAAGCGCTTCACGTTGTTGGTAGTAGATTATATAAGAGAGAAATTCGTCTGGGCCAAGAAGAAGCCAGCCCCTGTTTCAGCTGATGTGGAACACGATAGGCGTATAGCTGAAAACTATGTCTTTGATGAGGTTCAAGGTATCTATATGTCACGCGCTGAGTATGAAAGACGAGCCAGATTTAACAGTGACAGTTATAGTCCAACACCGGATGAAATCAGGCGCTTCCCAAGTCGAGCAAAAAGCGACCAACATAGAATGGATAACAATATTGGTTTTATACCTTCCCTGCCACCTTTATCAGGAAGAAGCAGGTACTATCCATCATTGAAGCGTTCAAATTTTGATAAAAACAAATGATTTCTATTTTTTCACTTAAAATAGCACAGAAATCGCAGTACATTAGGACCATGTGAGATTGCATACCATATTAGGGAGATTTTGTGTATATCAAAAAAGTGGCAATCAATAACTATCGTAACTTTCGTTCTTTTGAAGCCCAACTTCAAAAGCTAACCATCATTATCGGTGAGAATGATACTGGTAAAACGAACTTCTTTACTGCACTATCACTACCACTCAGCGGAAATCAGATAGATTTCAACCAAAAACGTTTAAGCATTTCCGATATCAATAAAGACTCCGTTATCAATTTTTTCACTTCAATAATCAATGATGAATCCGAAGCAGAGCAGATGCAAAAGATTCCAAAAGTATCAGTGACCGTAGAGTTCAGCACCCCACAAAATAGCTATGAAACAGCATTACTAGCTAAGTGGCTTGTGGCTGATGGTGATGAAGAAACCTATAAAATTAGATATGAGTTCAAGCCTAAGAACGACACAGATCTACTTGAAGTTGTTCGGACGTCGCTTGCGGATAAAACTATTGAAGAAATAAACTGGTTTACCTTACCTGTTGAATTGTATGATTATCAGATTGTTGCAGTTAATAATGAAAAAACAATCAGCTTCACCGATCTGAAACATCTGAAGATTCATAGTATTAATGCTGAACGAGATGACTTTTCAGTAAATAACTCCATGAAGTCTAATAGTATTTTTACAAAGCTTCTTATGAATACTTTAGATAATGATGGTAAAAATAAGATTAATACAGCTTATTCTGAGTTCTTTACCGCTATTGAAGAAACAGAAACATTTGAAAAGATCATTGGGACAAACCCAGACTTTGATAACTACGATGATATAATTGAAAAACTGGAATGCATCCCTAACCTGCCAAACTTGAAGAATATTTTATCAAATATTACGCTGAGATATGGCAATGAGTTTTTATATCAGAAAGGCTTAGGGCAGAGAAATCTTATTTATATTCTTATTTTGTTTGCTTACTACAAATCATGCGGTGATACATATAACTTGTGTTGCATTGAAGAGCCAGAAGCACACCTGAGTGTTAACAATCTCCGTTTAGTAAGAGATTTTATAGAAAAAAGCTCTAATAATAGCAGTTCTCTTGTACAAACAATTATCTCTACTCATAATCCGACGATCATTAACAAACTGCAAATATCTAATGTGTTAGCTTTTACAGGTAAGCATGCAATTAGTTTATCAAATGCACCAATTGAATTGGTTGAATACCTGAAAAAAAGACCAAACTTTGACATACTGAAGCTATTGTTCGCTAATAAAGTCATTTTAGTTGAAGGTACGACTGAGGAAATGTTGATTAATACATTTTTATCTAAAACACCAAATCTTCACGATATAGAAATCATCGCTATTGGGCAACGTGGTTATATAAAGTTTCTGGATATATGGCTTATGCTGAACAAAGATAACCAAAACAAAAAAATAGGCATTATCAGAGACTATGATAACTCTGATCCAACCAAAGAAAGACATGATGTTTACGATAAAGAAAATATGAATATCACAGTCAGAACAACGAAAAATTATACTCTTGAAATTGACTTAGTCGAAACTGGAGACAATCTGATACTACTCAATAAGTTGTTCGGAATGACTGGCGACGTAAATGAAGTATCAACATACATGATTAATGGTAAAGCAGCGAGAATGCTAGATATATGTGATGCAATGACCGATAAAAAAGAACCAGCAGATATAAAAATCCCAGCCCACATTGCAGAGGTTATCGAGGCAATATTATGATTGAGATTCAGATTGCAGGGGCTGGTGCCGGTAAAACTTATGGATTAGCGAAAGCCTTGATAGATCATGTCAAAACCAGCACTAATCATAAAAAAACATTTGCTTTAACATATACAAACTCTGCCACAACCAAGATTCAACAGGAAATAATTAAGCAATGTGGCTTTATTCCTACAAATATTTACATACAAACCGTACATAGTTTCCTCCTCAATGAAATTGTTTATCCATTTTCGTCGTTCATAATTGGCGATGTATATAATCATGCATCAATTATTACTCTGCCAGATAATATTAATTTAAAAAATTGGCATATAAAAAATTTAAAGAACAAGCATATAATTCATGCTGAACGTGTATACAACATTGCTAAACAGATTGTTGATGGGACTGTAAAAAAAATAACACGAAGGATAAAAAAGCCAAAGTCAAGCGACTCTTAGCTATTCTAGGTGACTGCTTTGATAAAATATTTATCGATGAAGTTCAAGATCTTGACGATGATGCCCTTCGATTCTTTGAAGTATTAGGAAACAATGGTATAGAAATTTATATGATCGGAGATCCAAAGCAAGCAATAAAACACCCAAAATCTTTAGAAACATTCATTAATAATGTCGGTTCAGAAGAATACGCAAATATATTACCTGTAAATAACAAAACAAGACGCATACCTAAAGAGATCCTAGTTATATCTAATTATTTTTGCTACAAAGATCAACAGCAAGAATCCTTATCAGCAGTTGTTGGGGAGTTAATGTATATAGAATCAACAAATGCAAGATATGAACTGATACTTAACAATTATATAGACACGAAGCAAATTGTTTGCATCGACAAGAAAACTGATCGGTACTCAACTTCATCTAAACCTAACTATACTTTCCCCCATGAAATAGAAGACATGATCCGTGAGTCTAACCATAAAAAAGATAAAACACTGTTTGTTAAAGCAGCATTGAACGATTTTATAAACGATGTGCTTGCATATGGAAATAATAAGGCTATAACAAAGCTTATTTCCCTGCACTCATTAAAGTTAGAAAAATCGCATTTTGCTCAACTATACCAACTTTGTACTGTATGTGTCGAAAAAGACATACAGTTTACGGTACAAAGTATTGACTCGGTTAAAGGTCTAGAAGCAGATACTTGCGTAATCATACTAACCCCTAACCTGCTTAAGTATCTGTTTAAGAATAAACTTAAGCCTGTTGAGCATTTTAATAAAGAATGGAAAAAAATATATGTAGCGCTTACTCGCACCAAACAGAGGTTAGTGTTGGCTTTAGATCATAAGCTACTTACAGAGAGTGAGATCGAGGTAATTAAAAAGTCCATCGAATCACTCGGATTTCTCTCTCATAATTAAAAAATTATAGATAACTAAATATGCATTCATTCTCAGAGCCATGCACTACGAATAATTTAATGTATAATATTTACAGACTATTTATTTCCTTTGCCGATAAATAATTGTTTTTTGAATTGGATTGCCACTTTCAATTCTTCATTGAATGTTGCCTCATCATTTAGTCTTGCTTTAAGCGTTAGAGCGATTCGTTCCAACTCAGAAAAAGGGAGTGGTTTATTTCCATGCAAAAACTTCGCCCCTGACATTTCATAGTATTTACCAAGATTTTTTAATCTACTTTTCGCTATTTTTCTAATATAACTTATAGGCCCTTGCTGACCATTAGATATCATTTGGTTAACTGTATATTCGACTAAATCTTTTCTATCTTTCCCAAAGTAATTCAATACAATTGGAAGTAATAGCTCACGCATACATATATCATATGAAAAGATAACAGAAAAGTCATTACCCAAGATTTCACAAGCAACCTCAAAGTCATTATATAAGAATATATGTCGATAAAAATCCTTAAATCTTTTGATAATGCCATCATATGTTACGCTGTTTGCTCCGACATAACAACCAAACGGACTGCCCTTACTATATTCAATACTATCAATTAATTTATAACTCTGACAACCAGCAATAGCTACAAGGACATTATTATTGATGAGCTTATTAATCTTTAATAAAAAGTCATTAATTTCCGGCCACGATACATATTTTTTAATCGTTGGAAGAAAAACGCCATCTTCTGACGAGCCATGACATTCAAAATGCAATATGGGAATTAAGTTCTTTTCTCTAACAGCCACTTCCAAATCTTTAAAGAAAGAGTGAAGCATCGGGCGATTATGTATTTTAACAAAATAAACAGGAATAGGTAAATTCAACGCGGATACAGATTTAAAAAGCTGTGATGCAGTGTTATTATTTAATGAAATCGCATATCCTTTGTTCGTATTTATTTCTATTTCTTTTGGCAAATACAAATCATCTTCACCTAAAATATCAATGATGTATAATGTATTAAAAGCAAATTTTCTCGTCATTTTTAATTACCTTATTGCAAATAAAAAATTCTATCTAATTTCTAATTATGAATCAAGCGTTAAATCAAAATGGATATATTATCATCTATCCATTTAATTAATCCACTATCCAAACTGTCCTCTTAAGGCTGAACTATCAGATAGCGATTGCAAAGTCCAATATTATAGGAGAGCCGACTTAGATTGTCTTTCTTATTGATAAATCAATATCAATTATCTTTTTTTTTCATTAGCATGATGAGATAAATATGGCATATTTTATGATTAAAAAATGAAGATCTTGCGTCTTCTCAAAGGCCTCACTGTATCCGAACTGTATTAATCTGCTAAAATAGTCTTACCTGAAACAGGTTCGCAAATCAGCATAATCAGAAGACCAAAAGCCTGTTCTGGTCGCCCGACGCCTCATGCACCCACTAGACTTCCTCTCCAACTGCCAGAGCGGATAAACGAGCGCCTATTCAAAGTAAGGGGAAGCAAGTTAAGCCACGCAATGATAGTATCATTAGATGTTTTACAGCATTAGTCGTAGATTTTTTCAAAGAAAAATTTGTCTGGGACAAGAGAAAGTCTTCAGTGGTTTCTGCTGATACGGAACACGATAGGCATATTGCTGAAAACTATATCTTTAATGACGTACTGGTTAACTTGTTTCACGCGCTGAGTATGTTAAACAAGCAAGATTTAACGCTGATGGACACAAGCCAACGAAAGATGAGATCACCAGCTTCCTAACTCGTGCTAAGAATCATCAACCAAACAGTGATCCGCACGACACTCCCACGCTTTCTACTGATAAGATGTCAACTATTTCAAGAAAAACACCGCCTTATCGTTAATATTGGCGATATGAGAAAAAATAAAAATGGTATATTATTTGTTTTCATCAATCATTTCGTAAAAACCGGTTATATACATATAATAAAGGGAAATAAATACAATGAGAATAACTTCCAGAGCAAAATACCATGAAGAATTAGAGGTATTTTTAACCAATGAACATAATTTTAAAATAAATTTAAATGACAAAGTTTTTGAGGTTTTTTTTAAAAAAGAATGCATTGAGGTGATTTTTGAAAACACATTACCCGAAGCTTTAGTAGAGAAAATAGTATCATCCAGCAGTCATTCAAAACTCCCATTCACAGAGGCAAGGGAAAAGTATGCTGAAACTTTAGGTGATGATCGCATAATAATTTCTGAGCTATTAAAAGAAAATAAAAAAATCATTGATAAACTTAATGAAGTAGTTAGTTTTTGTTTAAATAGTAAGATAGAAAGTTCAGTTTTTGTTGATATTGCGGACTTCTATGTTTCAAACAATTTAGAATACAGACTATATCCAGATTTAAACATATCTGCCATTTTAGATTTGAATTATATCTTCACAGATGCTTTTGCTCAAGGCATTAGTTCATATATTACAGATGAAACTAAAAAACCTCTTTTAGCTTTCAGTGTATTACGAAATAGTATTCATCAAGAGAACTTGAGACAACGGTGGATAGAAATAACCGTTGCTGCAGAGTTAGGTATAAAAGAGTTTTACGTGAGGAAATTTCCATCCTTCGAGATGCTTATCAATGAAATGCCCTCACCTAACATAAAAAAAATGTATGGTTCATTACTAGAACATTATATTGAAGAAAAGGCACCCAATTTAAAAACCATACAAAATGGCTTGGAAATAAGGAATTCATTAGTGCATTCATTTTCTGAGCAAAAAATTAATGCATCTATGTCAGATGATTACACTAAAGCAGTTAAAGAATGTCTCATATTCCTTCAAGTAAAACTCACTGGTGAAGATTGCTTCACAAAAAATCAAATTACATTCGGAAAAATGGAACCATCGGGTGTTTATAGTGGGAAATTAAAACTAACGGAAGAACAGGATGAAATGATATCTCAAAGTATATGTACCGGCAATTTCAAAACAGTCATATATTAGTTAAAACGTCAAAATATAATATGATAGAATTCATTTGAAAAAGCCGATGTTAGTCGGCTTTTTCAAAGCATTTAATATCAATCGCGTCTGCTCTCTATAGTATTTCGATAACGCTGTTGTTCAACAATATTCAAATTTGGATCTAAAAGGACACTTGATCCCTTCACAGCAACATCATAATCGATTTGAGACTGTGTCTCATACTCTTTGGTTGGCTGGTAATAATCTGGTTGTAGCGTTGATGACGTAGAAGAGCCTGCATATGTCTTATCGCCAGCACAACCGAGATAAGCTAGCAGACAGGCAAATAGAAAGAACAATGTCCAAGCCGCATTGTATCCATTAAGTGCGTATCCACTATCGTTCCCGAATGTGAAAACACCATGAAATCTTATGGCGTAGACAATCAAAAACGATGAGAGAATAACAGCCCTACTTTTACCGACGGCTAATTGTTTATGCATAAATTTCATCGTTGGGACCAGAATGACCACAAACAACCCAATAGCAGCAAAGACTAGCCAAATCGGGAACAGGCCGTATTTTTGCGTGATATTCTGCGATAGCGTCATCAGAGACAGTACCAAGAAAACAGAAAGCAGATAGAGCCTTATCGCCATTGATACCTTCACCTGCTTTTGTGACCTCTTGAGAAAAAGCACCGGAGCCATTGCTGGTAAGTTCAACAGTAGGCCAACAATAATTACCCAATATATGGAGTTCATAGCGTCTTTTCCTTAAATTATCGCGCGGACCAGCCGGTGTTGGTTTTCACCAGAACAATTTTGGTTTCTGCTGGCTCAGCCATTCCTTTAACACCAGAAAAAGTATTTTTATCGACCCAACTCGGAACACCATCCAGTTTCCATGTATAGGTTACTTGAGTCATTTTAGCGCCAGCGCCATCACTTGGCTCAGTCCAACTTTTCACCTCAGCAACTACGCGATGACCAACACAGGCGCCGCTTTTTCTGTCCCAAAATTCGACATTTTGACCTTTCTCCGTGACTTCCAAAACATCAACGCTGCTGAACCCATTCGACTGCTGGGATACATTGAGCAGGCCCTGATTAGCAAGCCCCTTCAAGATTTCATCACTGGAACTGTATCCGGCAGTGCGGTAGCCACGATTAACACGGATGGGAAAGCCTTTATTAAACACGATATCGTTGTTTTGAAGTGAGAAGCATACTTTTGATTGCGATATTGTCGCGTTGATAGCCTTCTCAAAATCCTCTTTATCACCACATCCCGCCAGAGCTATTGCAGTGCCAGCAATGAGTAAAATCTTCTTCATTTTTCTGTCCTTTATGATGACGAACCATTCTATTTCTGAGGTAGTTCTCCTATGGGCGTAGAGGCAAACCAAACAACACCTTTAACCAATTGATATAATTCAATTATATTAACTGTTC
>Ga0209855_1000210_pt1 | contig 16037 bp, 13 predicted proteins | sample OrgsoiDNA_201063_FD_185811 | JGI IMG/M metagenome (GOLD analysis project Ga0209855, IMG submission 185811) | Permafrost soil microbial communities from the Arctic, to analyse light accelerated degradation of dissolved organic matter (DOM) -... | ecosystem: Environmental > Terrestrial > Soil >...
CCCGGCGGGCGGACAGGCCGGGCTTCCAGCCACGGCCCATTTTTCCATTTTGCGTTGACGCCGGCGCTCTTTGATGTCCGCAATCATTCCGTGCGCGGCGGCCAACCAGTCGAATTTGTCGTTTTCCATGCGGTTATATCCTTTTGCTTGCGCGCTTGGCCGCCAGCGCCGATTGCGCGCCGCCGTCCGGGTGTTGCGTCCCGAGCGAGGAAATCGCGCCGTTTCCCTTGCCGCGCGCCGCGCCTTTGGCCGCGCGGGCCACTTCGGCTCTCAACTCTTGCCCCTCGGCCAACGGCCGGCCGCGAGAAAGCCAGCTTTCGAACTTTTCGACCCACATGGCTTCTTTGTTTTGGTTCTGAGACTCCAATTGCAGGATGAAGAGCCCCGCGGTGAAAGTGGACATCACGAGCCACAGGCCTGCAATCGTCCAAAAAGTCAATCCCACGCGTTGCGCCCACACGATTTTGGCGGCATTCACTCGCGCGCGCCACGTGGCCTCTTCTGCTGCGGGAACTGACAAAATTTGTCGCATTTGCGGTTCCCGGCCGAAAGCCGCGCCATAAATATCAGCCAACGTCGCCCGGCTCAACTTCACGCAATGCCCGGCCGCGACGCATGCTGCGCCGCTCCTCTCAACCGGATTGGAAGCCGCTTCGTCAACGCCCCTGCGCAGAGGCTCGGCGCGCGGATTGTTCGGGTCTCGCGTCACCCAGTCATTGGTCGCATACGCATCCCACTGCACGCTGGCTTCGCTCAAAACGCCGCTTGCCTGCTCCACGCGCTGCGAAGGCGCCGCGGCCACCCACAAGTCCTCCTTCGGGACAGAGAGCGCGACCCACGAGCCGATCCCGCCTAAAATCACCCCGGCGATCCAGCAGGAAAGCAGAATGGGGCGCATGATGACCGCGACGCGGGCGGCGCGATTCAAGCCTTTTCGCTCAAACACCGACGCCACGACGCTCGCCGCCATGAAAAACACCAAGGACGCCATAAAGGAGAGGATTCCCTGCGCCAACAAGAACGCGCCCAAGCGCGCCCCGCGCGTTTGGCCTATTTCATCCAACGCTTTCTGGCTCATGGGAGGCCCGTCAAACTGGGGGGCCTTCGCCCAACCCGCCCACGCGACGGCCTGGGCGAAGGTCATTGGCGCTTTGTGGCAAAAGCCCGCGGAGAAGCAGCCGTCCAGGCTCTTGGCTCCGGCCTCGTCGGGCAAGGCCGCGACCGTTATCTCCATGACCAGCCAATTGGTTTGAGCGCTCGCGCTGGCTCCCGCAAGCCGATAAATCCAGCCCTTCTCTTTTTGGTCCGCTTGGCGAGCTCGCAATTCATACAGAGTGGCCCATCGGCCCCACTCGTTTTTGTCGCTGGCGACCTTGCGCTCGGCGTCGGTTGCCCGCGCCAAATTCTCCGCGGCGGCCCATCCGCCAGGGACGCTGTCTTGCGCTGCGAGCCGGACCTCTTGCCCTCGCCAATCCACGGCGACGACAGGGGCGTCCCACACCAATGTGGTGGCTTGAAAAAGCACGAACATGACCTTGAACGCCAACGCGGACGCCACCAGGGAGCCTTTGCGCCGCCAGATCGCGCGTCCGAATCTCGCCCCGCCGGGAATCCAGTTGTTTTTGATCCACGCCGCAATGCCCGCCCCGAAATCGCGCGCGAAAAACGCGAATAAAATAAGCGCGTTGACCGGAGTCCAAAGCGCCACGGCCCTGGCTCTCCACGGCCCGCTTGAGGAGCCGATTCGCTGGGTTCTCGCTTTGCGGCGGGCAAGCGCCTTCTCGCGTTTCTTTTCAGTCCGCAAGGCCCATCCGCCCAAAATCAAGGCTTTCCATTCCCTCATATCCATCGTTTGCGCCTCATTCTCGTTTCTGCTGTCCGTTGGTTGCGTTCTTTGTCTGCGCGGAGGCCGTTTTTGACGCTTTCGTCATTTTCTGCCACCAGGGGCTGCGCATTCGCCGCTCCCTGCGAAGCGGCTCGACGGGCTGTTTTTCCAAAGCCATCGCGGACATTCCCGAAAATTGGCAACCTGCGAATTCATCGCGCGCCGCGCCGGTCGCTAAAAATTGACTTTGTTCTTTTTAAATTATAAACCAATACGCAAAAACGGGGGCGCGTTTCGTTGTTTTTCGTTTTTCGCAATGGTTTTTTGGGCGGTTAATCTTGAGCAGAGCGTTCTCCCAGCTCTCCAAAACCCACTCTCCATCGCCTAACTCATTGACACTAAACGATTTTTTGTTTTTTCTCGCTGCGCGAATTTTCTTTTTCCGTTTGTTCGCGCGCTCGGCTTTCTGTTGTTTTTCGTTCAGGTCGTCAGAATTTCACGGTTTTTTATTCACAGTGGTATAATTGCGGCCATGAATCGAAGGCCTAGCCCTTCTCGCAACGCCCTGACTTGGAGCAACACCAACATGAATTCCACCCTTGAGCTGGCCCTGCGCGGCGTTGACGCCCGCGCGGACTTGGCCCGCGCCGATCTGATGGGAGAGGCTCGCGCCATTGGCGAGCTTTTGCTGCAATCGCGCGCGGTCATTCTCGCTGACGCCTATGTCCTGAGCGCCCCTGTTCTTTCCGAAGCCCAGGCCGATGAGCTGGACACGGACCCTTCTTTGGGCAATTTTGCCCTGGACTTGGCCGAGCACGCCTTCGCGTCGCTTGGCGAGCCGCAGGCGATGCCAGGCGCGGCCTTTGTCGCGGGCTTCAACGCCGGCGCCTTGACCGCCGAGGGCGCGCCGCTCTCGCAAGACCCATTTTCCTTCGTCGAGCGCGACGCCATCGGCAGCCCGGTGTCTCGCGCGGCGCAGATTCTTTTCGCCCATGTCCAAGGCCAGCTGGGCGAGTCTTTTGGCTCGGGCGGCAGGCATGCCGCGGTGAATGACGACGCGCTCTGGGCCATTTGTCAACGCGCCCAAGGCGTTTTTCTGTCTCGCAAGCCCCTGGCGCTGTCAATGGCCCTGGGGTTTGTCCAGGGCATCTTGGTCCAACAAAATCGCGTCGACGCGCTGGACCTGTTGGATCGCTCGCTCTCGCGCCTCCACGCCGCGGCGGGCTTCGCCTCCCCTCGCGCCCCTTCGCGCGCGACCAGCGCGGCAACCTCGGCCAGCGCGCCCGGCTCCGCACAAACGCAGTCTATTGCGGCAGGAGACGCAGAAGCCGAAGAAATCGTTTCAGCCGCCCGCCTCGAAGAAACCGCCGTCGCCCAGACGCAGGCTCCCGTGTTGTTGTCCGATCAGCCGGACCTCCCCGTCGAAGCCCTCCAATCCGCGCAAGCGGCTGAGGCCGACACCGCGGCGCGCGCCCCCCTCGACGGCGTGGCGAATGTCGCCCAATCCGTGGCGGCCGTGGTCGAGCGCGCCACAGAAGCCGCGATGGACGCTTTGGTCGCGGGCGCCCAAATCGCGACGCCCGCGGGCGCGCCGAGCCAATCCGAGCTTCTTGAAGAAGCAACCAACGGCGCGGGCTTCCCCGCGGCAACGGAAGAGTTTCATGCTTTGCCCAACGGCATCGTTGGCGGCGTCGCTGGCGCCCCCGTCGACGCGCAGGCCCCTGTCGCTCAGCAAAAGCCCAAGCGCCCGGCTCGCCCGCGCGGCCCCACGCGGCCGCCAAAGTCTCAGAAGCCCAAAGCGCGCGAAACCGCGGAGCCGGAAGAGGGCGCCCCCGCGGAAGCTCTCGCCGCGCCTTCGCCGGCGCGCATGGCGTTGCGGCTGGATGAATTGCGCCGAGAACGAAAAAACCGCCTGCGCCAAAAGAACTTGAACGAGGCGGGCAAAAATGGCGCCGTCAAAAACGAGACACCCCCTGCGTCCGCAGCGCCTGCCGAGTCCTCCAGCGAGGCTTCTGCACCGCCATCCGCTCCCGAGCCAAGGCCTGTCGCGTCGCCCTCGGCGGCCCCCAAGCCAAAACGCTTGCCGGCGCGAGTCGCGGCGCGGGCTCGCAAATCGGGGCCGGCCAACGGCCCCTCCGCCTGAGCCCATGACGGAAAACCTCGACAAAAACAAACCCGCTCATGGCGGGTTTGTTTTTTGCTCCATTCGAACCAGCTCGCGTCTTTCAAAGCCTGCGGCCGCGACCGCGCCGAGTGGCGCCGCCTCCCTCTTCGGCCTCCCCTTCTGAGCCCTCGACGGGCGCGCGGCGGTTCGCCAACGCCACGGTTTGCAATTCGCGCGCCTCATGCTCCGCCACGATTTTTTTCAAGGGTTGGCTCATGGGAGCGGAAAACTCCAACGCCATCCCTGAGTTTCCCATCATGTCCAACAAGTCGCGCGCGTCGTCGACGGTGAAGCGAATGCCCATTTCTTCAAGCCACGCGATCGCGGGCTCATTGTTTTGGATCCAAAAAATTTGCGCCAAATTCAGCCTTCGGCCCTTGAAAGAGGCCGAAAACACCGCGCGTTTTTTCTTTTTCCCTTCGATGTGGCTCGCCCCCCATGGGCAATGAAGGTGTTGGGCCGCCGCCGCTTTCCAGTCAATGGGCTTGGAGCATCCCGCTTGCAGCGCGCGCGCGAGTTCGCGAGCGGTTTTTTCGCGCCATTTCCCCCACTGCGACGCCTCGCTATAGTCTTGTTGCGTGGCCAGCCAACCGAACAAAATGCCTGCGGCCTCTTTCGGGTGCACCCAATCCGGACGCGCGGCGGTGATTTGCAGCGCGGCTTCCACGCAGCTTCGCTTGGACTCCACGATGAGTTGGCTGAACATTTTTCGGGCAACCTTCATAGGCGCTTTGCGCGCGAACTCAAACGCAATTTCCCTTTGCACAGGGTCGTCGTTGTCGTATCCATTGTCCGGGTCGAACAGCCGATTGCGCTCGGCTCGCTCGTCCTCCTCGCGAACCAGGCCAAAAGCGCGCGCCAGATTCAGGGTGGGACAGCTGTGCCCGTTCATGTTCTCTCGAATCGCGCGAGTCCAAAGCGCAAGCCATTCGGGTGCGGCCCCCAACGAGAGAATCAGGCTTTTTAGCTCTTCGGCTTGCTCGCTCGTCCAATGCCGGTCCACGACGCTGTCCATGGCGCTCTCAATGGTGTTTTTGATCGCCTCGATCTCGCGCTCGGAAATTTCCGCGCCTTTTGCCGCGGCGAACGCGGCGATTTCCCAGCGCGCCAACAACACCGCGGCCCGCATGAATGCGGGCCCCAGTTCGCGAGTCTGGTGATAATGCCATTCGTGCATGACGCCCATCAAGCGCTCAGCGTCCGGACCCCAGCCTTTTTCGGCAAGAATTTGGCTTGCCTGCGCCAAACACTCCTCCATGAACTCTTGTTTGGCTTTTTCGGCCAGAGGAGGTTCTTTGGCGCCCAAAAGCGCCGAGATCGCGTTCGGGCGCTGACGCTTCCATCCTTCGCGCAAATTGGCCTTCACGCTTTCGGCTCGCTCCCGCTGCGTTTCGAGCGGCATGTCATCCCAGGATTTTTGAAGGATATCTTTCTCCTCCTGGTCATTGCCGTCGTCAAAGGCGCCGGCGTCGTTTTTCCAGTTTTCAAGCACGGTGTAAGCGAGCTGGGCCCTGCTGTTCCAGCTTCCGCTCAGGTTGCGAACCGGGGCTTGTTGATTGGACTTTTTTCGCAGGCGCTTGACGCGGATTTGCGGAGCTTTTTGCAGATTTTTTTGCGGGTTCATGAAGGTCGCGAATTTCGAATGTTTCAGGGCGCGGCGCCGCGGTGGTTCTCGTGGCGTTCTTTTTTCGCGCGGGATTCGCTTCTGGGGCGCTCGGTCAAAGGAGGCTTGAAAAATCCACGCAGAAAAAGAGGCCAGCGAGTCGCAGCGAAAGTCTTGGGTCTGAAAAAAACGTTAGGGGAAGGCTTTTTGGGCGCCGCTTTTGCCTGGGGGTTCCTCCAATCGATCGAGCGAAAAGCTCAAAAATGGAGCAAACACCGACAAAACGCGCCCAGCAGCCGGCTCAATCAGGATTGAGAGCGCCTTTCGCGGAGGCGGATTCTCGATCAGAGCGCTGGGGGTCATTCGCCCGGCTCTTTGCCCCCTTGCGAAGGCGCGACCTGGGCCTTTTGGCGACGCCGGCGCTTGCGGGCGCCCGCGGCAAAAAGCCGTTTCCTGTGATGGATGGCCGATGCTACACGAGTTCCTTTTAAATTTCCACTCTTTTGAGCGCCTTTTTTGAATTTTTTCCGCGCGCTCCCGTTTTCGGCTACAATCCATTGGATGCATTGAACGGCGGCAAAAGATTTTCCATGGGCCCCGCGCCCCCGCCTCTTTGCGGCGCCGGCTTGGGGCAATTTCTTTTCCCCGAAAAACCCGCCTCGGACACGTTGCGCGCTGCTCGGATTTCCAACGAACGCTTTTTGACCGGACATGAGAACAAAACTTTTCGCTCTCGCTCGCCTTGCCGCCCTTGGCCACCGATCCCGGAGCGCCAGCCGCCGGCGTTTGCGCGACGACCGAAAAGAGCTCAAAAGTTGCCGCAAACAACTTCGTCGTTTGAAATCGCTTGCGCGGCCCCTCACTCTTCAAACGATTTTTTTGGCTCCGGGCCTTTTTTTTGGCCGCCGGGTCTCTCATCATTGGCTTGCTGCTTCTTGTTCGCGGGCTTCATGAGCATGACGTGAACAAAATTTGCGCGAGCGTCTCCGTTTTTGTCCTGGGCTACGGCCTCGCCTCTCTTCTTTGGCTCCGGCCTTCGGAGCCCGACCTGCTCTGGGGCACGCATCTGAATCTGGCCAAAATCCTCGCTCCCGAGAAAAGCGCTCTCGAGATGACGCGGCGCTATCGCGCTTGGCATGGAGACGCGCCTATCGGGGCTGTTTGGGATGAACTCAAACACCGCGAGCGCGTTTTGGAGGACGCGATCGCCATTCATGCCGCCGCCGACGAGGGCCGCGAGGCTGTCCGATCCGCGTCCGTGGCGAGCCATTCCGAAATCGAGGCTTCCAATGAGGCGAAGCTTGTTTTGGATCGCGCCCGCGCTCAGCGTCAAGGCGCAGCCACCCCCCGCAAGCCGCATCGACTCTGAGGCGCGACCATGTCCTTTTTATCCAAGCGCGCAACGCGCTCTGTTTTGCGCGCTGGCCGCGCCACGTTGAAAGCTATTTTTAGCGCCTTTCGCGGGAAGTCCCCGGAGGCGCGCGAGTTGCGCGAATGCCTTCGCGAACAACGCGACTTGCGATGGAAAATGCCCGAGCGCGACGCCATGCAACGGATCTTTTTTCGAAAAATGGCCACCACGATCGCGGTCGCCCTCTTGTTTCTCATTCCTCTTTGCGTCATTTTCGCGCGCAGGCATCACGCGGACGACGCAGGGCTCATTTTCGTCGTTTTGGCCACCGCCGGCTACGTCATGAGCTCGCACATCGCCATAAACCGAAACCTCAACGAGCAATTTTGGACCATTATCTCCCGGGTGCCCGCGGAGGCCCAACCGACGGTCTTTCGCCCCGAGTTCTTTCAGCGATATGGAGGAAAACGGCGCGCATGCGACATCATGGACGACTTGAAGCGCAAAGAGGGTTCGCTTCGAGAGGCCATGGAGATTCGGTCGGCGATGACGCCCACGCCATCGCCATCGGCGACTCAGGGCGCCGCATCGCACGCGACACCGGACAGCGAGCGTTTGGAGCGCGCGGCTTCATCCATGGCCTCGCGTCAACGCCCAAGCCCCGCGCCTCGGCGGACAAATCGGCTGTGATTCACCAAGCCTCTCAAAGCCGTGAAGAAGCTCTCTTTGGTTTTCGCGTTGGCCCCGCCTCAGCCGCGGTCGCCGCGGGCTTCTTCTCGCCGGCGGCGGAGACCTCGGCAAGCAATTGCTCGCTTTCTTTTTTCGCGGTCAATCTCGCGAAAGGCTCGGCCCATTCGCATCCGGCTCCTTTCTTTGGCTTGAATCCCACAAATTGCGCCTTGATTTCGACCACGCCCCAAGCGGAGAAATATTGCAGGTTGGCGGCGCCCCAGGCTTCCGCGGAGGCGCGATCCGAAAACAATTTCGCGCCGCCCATGTCCGGCATCGGGGTCTTGTTGGGGGAGATGAACAACAGCCCTTTTTTGTGTTTGTCTTGCGACGCCGCGAGAACGAAAAGGCTCGATCCCGCATCCATGTCGTCCATGGGGATCACGCGCTCCCATTTCGGGCTCATTTCACGCCAATCGGCCATTTCCGTCGCCGTGAGGACACGCAAGGGCGCGACTTCCAGGCCGGCTTTCTGCGCGGCAATCCGCGCGGCCGGCGCCTTTTCTGCGATCGCGAGCCATCGATTGACGTCCGCTTCGATTGCGCGCGCGTCCGGAGCGTCCAATCCTCGGTTGCCTTGCGGGTCGCTTTCCCATTCAGCGGCAAAACGCGCGCCCAGCATCATTCGACGCCCTCTTTTCGCGACTCGATCCTTCGTGCTCTCTTGCGCTTCAGTTGTCGTTTTTTTCAGCCAATCCGCACGCTCCTTGTCGCTGACGCCCGCCCACCGCGGATACGCCGACGTCGCGCCCGCCGCGATCTCTTTGTGAATGCTTTCGTCATCCAGATTCGCTCGCCATCCGCCCCACGAACGGCTCCAAGAATTCGCCACCGTTTGGCGAATGTCGTCCTCCCACTGCGCGGCTCTCTCTTCTTTGTCCAACGCGCAAACCCCTTCTCGGGCCGTCAATTGCGACAGCCACTGAGCGATTTCTTTGACCGATTCTGGAGCGCGAGCGTCTGCCGCGGCCGCGATCCAAGTCTTTGCGTCCTTTTCGCGAACGCACTTGTCGCGGAAAAGGGCGACTTGGCCGTTTTTGGCGCGCAAAACCATTTGTTCGCTCATGGGGGTAGGCTCCTGTGTGCAAGGCGCGCACGGTGGCGCGTTTTGGATTTGAAGTCTCTATTTTACCGCTTGATCGATTTTTTGGCCACTCTTTTGTCTTTTTTGACAAACTTTTAAAACCACCAAAGCCTTGCTGGCAAAGGCGCTCAACCTTTTTTGAGCTTTTTTGCTCGTGGCGACGGATCGCTCTGAATGGCGCTCAAATCCGTGGCGCGCGTTTTTTCGGTTTGTGGGCAACGACGCGCCCGGCATTCGGATGGTCGCCCGCGGCTTCGATTTCCGCGCGCAAAAATTCGCTTTCCTTGCCGGCCGCGAGCTTCTTCAGCGGCGTGGCCCATGGCTTGTCCGCCATGGCTTTGGGTTCGAAAGCGATGAATTGGGCTTTGATCTCCACGACGCCCCACCCTCTGCGATTGGCGTTCGCCGCGCCCCATTTCTCAGCGGCCGCCTTGTCGCCAAAGAGCTTGGCCCGGCTCAAATCCATGACGGCGTCTCCGCCGGTTCCCAAAAACCGAGCGCTGTTTCCGTAGCCATCCTCCGAGGCCATCACCGCGAACAGGGCCGCGCCCGCTTGCATTTGCGCCAAGGGCGTCGCTTCCTCCCATTGAGGGGCCATTTCTTCCCAAAAGGCCAAAGCTCGGTCTGAAAGGGGGCGAAGCGGCGGAAGCGTGATTCCGGCTTGCTTGGCCTCCGCCCGCGCCAGAGGCGCTTTTTTGGCGATCGCCAGCCACCGATTCACCTCGGCCTCCGTCTCCCAGGCGTCCGATGGGTGAAGTCCTCGCAGCCCCTGCGGATCCGCGATCCAGCTTTTGGGGAAATCCCCGATAAAACACACCCGGTGCCCCATCGCGGGGTTTCCTGTCTTTTCAACGGCCAAAAACTTGATGGTCCGAATCCATTCCTGACGATTCTTTTCGGTGAGCGCGGCCCAGGACGCGATGGAGGATTGAGCGCCCAACTCCGCCTCCGCCAGCGTCTCTTGATCGCTGAACGGCGCGTCCGGCGCCCATGCCTTGCGCCACTCTTTCGCGAAAATCGCGTCCTTGGTTTTGCGTCTCTCCATCTCGCGGTCAGCTTTGTCGAGCGGCACATGCCGCCAGTCGGTGGGGCACTCGCTCAACAGTTTCGCGAGTTCTTTGACAGACTCCGGCGCGCGAGCGTCTGCGGCCGCGGCGATCCAAGGCAGCGCGTGTTTCTCTTGCAGCAACAATTTTTCAAAAACGGCCACTCGGCCGTCTTTCGCTCGCAAAAAACGCTCTTCGCTCATGACCTTCCCTGTCCTTTTGCTTTTGACTCAATTCTGCCGCCAATTAGCGCTCAATCTCCTGGCGATGAAAACCGTGTCGCGCACTGTTTGTCAGCCAACGACTGTGGCTTTTCAAGCCGTCGAAAAACCCTGCAACATTTGATGACTTCGAATCCTCAACGCCTATCGCCCCATTCTATCAGATTGCCATGCGGTTTTTCCAATACGGAACGCGAAATTATTGCACGCGTTTTTCTCTGGGCGGGAAAATTTCCAATATCGTTCCTCTTGCAAACAATCCCCCCGTCCAGAGAAAAAATCGGCTCCCGAGATGGATCAATGGGCGAACCTTTTCTGGACTCAAAAACAGGATCGGCACTCGCACGGTTTCGCCCGGCGCCATTCCAAAATCCAGCTCCTGGAGAGGGATGCAGCAATCGAAAAACGCCCCCTCAATCCGCATTGGACACATCAATATGATCGGGGGGATTTTCCGCGTCCGGGCCACGCCCTCTGGAAGCATCGTGGTGTCTGCCTCGGTGAACATTGTAACTTCGGCGATGATGTCTGGGCTTTTATGCATTTCTGTGCTCATTCCCCTTGCTCCCAATGGCAGTCTGTCAAAGCGCCCCTCATTCATACGATTTAATCGAAACCCCCTCTTGGGCCGAGCTTCCGCCGGCGGTTACGGGACGCCTCGGTTTCTCAACGCATTGTTTTTCCGCGGAGGATGGATTTCCAATATCTTGCCCTCCGCGACAGGGCGCCCGTCCCAAATGTAGAACTTTTTGCCCACATTAAAATCGCTTTCGGAAAGATTTGCGCGTGCAATGATCAAAATCCCCACGGTTGCTTCCCCACCAGGAGGGATGCAAAGGCCTGGCTCCGGAGGAAGCCAACAATCAAACATATTTTCACTCCTCCCATCCCAAGACCAAGAAAACGCGCAACGGTTATCCAGGCCCGAATAAAGCGGATAAGCACGCCCTCCTGTTTCAGTGGGATACAATGAAATACGAGCTGTTATGTCGGGTTGCCAATCTGGCCATGAAGACCATGAGTTTCCGACGCTTCCACCGTAATTCTCAACGACTTTTTCCTTTCCCTGATCATTGCCTGCCCAAAACCATATCCAATGCCCTTTGTCATTCAACACATCAGCAACTTGCACAACGTCGTTTCTCGCGCAATCCTTGATCAAGACACTGGTTTTGTTGGTGTCTGACACCGCAAAAAAAGCAGGGCCGGTTCCTTTTTTTGTGCTCAGGTAAAGACACCACACTCCCGTGCTTGGCGCACAGATGTATTTCCCAGGGGAAACCAGACAATATTTTATATTGTCCTCTATTTCATCGATGGACGCACTTTTTTTTGATCGTGTCCAAAATGACTGCTTGCGAGAATTGCCACGTCCTCTTTTGTTTCAATATTGACAAAACTGACAGCTGCCGCGCCTTCTTTTTTTGCAAAGTGTCGATGGCGCAAACAATATTAGAGATGTTCGTCGTAGATGGATTGAAAAACAAAAATCACGCCAAAAAGAGCCAACCACCATTTCTGGAAAAAGGGCTTCTTTGCGAACAGAACCAAGCATCAATGCTCTTGAAAATGCCTTTCTTTGCTCAATTTTTATATTCATTTTAGCGCTCACCGTTAGGGAACTGCGTTCTTTGCGCCTCCCGCGATCATTCTTATCGCCACTGTCCTCCATTTTTGCAAATTCCGCAACACGCGAGCCCCCGTGTGGGTCGCCGCGTGCACTTTATTTCCATCGCGCCATGGCCGCTGGACGGCTAACGGTTGCCATTGCCCCGGGCTGGTTGGGCATGAGACAATAAAACCTTGCGTGCCGGTGTCGTTCGCCATGGCGTCGCGCTGGTTTTTGAATAGAATTCAATTCACGCCGGTTTTTCCGTTATCGCCCATGCCCCAAACACCCGCCCGGCCTTTTGACCCAGATCGCCGCTCCTTTGTCGAGCGGATGCATCCGCTGCCGCGGTTTTTTCTGGTGGGGCTTCCGACCGTGGCTTTGCGCCAAATAGCGCCGTTTTTCCGCACGCCCAAGGCTCGGCGCAATTTGGAGTTCATCCAGGCGGCCGGACAGCTGAATCTGGCGAAACTCCAACAATTGGCGCCGTTTGTGGACCCGAATGCCCGGGACGCAGCCGGAGACACCGCTTTGATGCGCGCCGCGGCCCAGAGCGGAGGCCTTGAATGCGTGAAATTTTTGTTGCCCTTTAGCGACGCGAAAGCGCACAATCATGAAGGCTGGACCGCGCTGATGTTTTCTGTTCGAGACGCGGAAAAGCTGGCGATCACGGAGCTTCTTTTGCCTCATTCGGATCCGCGCGCCTTGAATCGCCACCAAGAAAACGCGCTGGTTTTGGCTTTGCAATTGTCCGAAAACCCGATTTCCACCGTCGAAATGCTCTTTCCCGTCTCGGACGCAAACAGCGTGAACTGCATCGGGTCATCGCTGCTGTCAATCGCCACAGCCCATGTAAGCCGTCATGGCGCAACGACGCTGGCTTATCTTGCGCGCCACTTGAAGGACACGCCGCATCGCGCCACCGGCCGCACGGCATTGATGTTGGCCGCGGAAAATCACTCCATCGAGGCGCTGCGGATTTTGTTGCCGGTGTCGAATCCGAAGGCGCAAACCACTGATAACGAAACGGCATTGATGCGCGCGTTGAAGGACACCAAAGAAGCTGCGGCATGCGTGGCGTTCCTTGCCCCATTTTCTGATTTGAAGGCGTGCGTCAGCCTTCCTGGTCAATTTCCTCGCCGCACGGTCATCGATTATGCGTTTGGGATGAAAACGACGCATTGCGCCAACGCCCTGTTGGACGCCATGCCGGACCAGGACTTGCTTCTGCATCGGAAGCGGGTCGAGCAAAAAACGAGCCCCAGAGCCTTCGCGCGCTTGGAGGCGTTTGCCTTGCAAGCCATTGTCTCCAAAGAGCGGCGTCGCTCCGTGAAAGGATCTTTTGATGAACCCAGGCCCTCCGTGAAAAGCGACTCGGAAACTCTGGGTTCAGCGACAGCGCCCCGCCGTTCCAAACGACTTTGACTTTTGACTTCATGAAAAGAACTTCGCCGCCCTTTTTGTTCCACGAACTGGCCGACCTCTTTGGCCGAGGGGAAATCGCGCGCGCGAGCGTCCTGTTCAAGCCAGAGCATGCGTTGCTGCGCAGCGCTGAAAACGAGGCTCTCGTTGATCTGGCCATTTACGCCGGCAACCGGACCGCCGTTGAGTTCCTTTGGCCGCACAGCGACCCCAAAGCCATGAACTCGCAGAGCCGAACGCCCTTGATGAACGCGATCATTTACGAGCTCCACGATTTGGTTCCCTTGTTGGCCTCCCGAAGCGACTTGAGCCAGCATGACGAAGACGGCAGCGACCCGCTTACTTTGCTTTTTGATCATGCGCGCGTCTCGACGCTCAAGCCTGAGCACGCCCTTGCGCTTCTGGGTTCCACCCACCCCGACGAACCGCTGCCAGAAGGTCGAAAATCTCCGTTTCTTCAAGCTTTTTACACACAGAATTGGCCTCTGACGGACGCATTCCTTCCTCTGATGAGCCCGGCGAACGCTTTGCTTCACAAAGGCGATTTGGCTGACAAAGTGTCTTTTTATGCCCGACAAGAAGCGATGGAGCTCCGAGCGGCCATGGCCGCCGCAACGCCGCCGCGCGAAACCGATCTTGATCCCGAATCCATCTCCTCGCGCGCCGCGCGCCGAATCTAAAACAGCCCGGCCCTCCCGACTCCATGCCCCCCGCTCAGCCCGCCAAACCGTATTCTCGCGCCGAAATTCCCGCCGAACAGGACGACCCATTGTTTTGGGCCGCGCTGTTCAAGGGCGACGAAAACGCCCTGCGCGAGCGCGTGACGCCGATTCTCGCCCGCGCGCTTTTGGATGACTCGCCGTCGAATCTGACACCGCTGCTGTATTCGCTGCTGGTGCAAAACTTTGACGCCGCGGGAGTTCTTGCTCCGTTCAGCGACCCGAACGCCAAAACAAACCAGGGGCACACGGCTCTGACCTTGGCTATTGACGCAAACGACACCGATTTGGCCCTTCATCTGCTGCCGCGCTCTGACTTGTCGTTGATCACGCTGGATCCTCCGGAGCCGTCGGACCCCGATGCGATTGACGAGTTTGGCCAAAGTTGGATTTCTCCGGTCACTTCGGCGATCGCCAATGGCATGTGGCCGGTTTTGGACCTTTTGACCCAACATCTGGATGATCCAAAGCGCTTGCGGGAAATTCACGCCGGCATGGGGAGCCACCTGCCCAAGTTGGAAGCGGCGTTCGCGGCGTCCGCCGATTGGCTCGCCGCCGCCGTCGAAACAGGCGGCTTTTTCTTCGAAAAGCCCTTTGACCACAATTTGGGTTGGGGAGTCGCTTGCCTTGAAATGAACAGCCTGGGCAAAATTCCCGAGGACAAGATTGAGGCCCGCCATCGTTTGCTCTCGTGGCTCTCCCGGCGACATGCGACAGAAACTGAAATGAAACAGGCCGATTCATGGGGGCTGCCGCAGGACATGCAGTGGAACGATCGGATGATTCTTTCGGTCATTTGGAGCGGCGCCGATGGCTTCCGCCGCCACGACACCACCGACGAGCAATCCGCCGCGCGCTCGCGCGAGAGCTTGCAGGCTTTTTTTGACCGCGGCTTCATTGGCGCAGACGACATCGAGTCGTCCCTGAAAAGCATGTTCCGCGACAACGCCCGCAGCTCGCTGCGCGAGGCGCCGGGTTTCTGCGCTTATTTGGCTTTTGACGAAGCGCTGGCCGAAAAAGCGTGGAGAGAATCCAGAAACATGGCGGCCGGCTTGTCTTGGCTGGACGACGCGCGCGAGATGCTGCGAGAGATGGAGCAAGAACAACGCCCGAGGCATTTTGCGGCCCGCGTCGTGGCCGCGGTGGAGGCCCTTGAATTGCGCGTCGTGGTCGCGGAGAGCGCCTCCGCAGCAAGCGTCGCCGCCCTTGCCGACCCGTTGTCGGCGCAGGCGCGTGTCGCGCCGGCCAAAACGCCCCGGCTTTGAGCCGCGCCAATCCATTCAACGCCGAGCCCTCTGATGACCCACGCCAACTCTTCCGCCAGCGACCTTCAGGGGGAATTCCCCCAGGGCTCGCGCAGCGCCAACGCTGGCCCCGAGCATTCCTCGTTGGGCGCGCCAACGGCCACGCCTTCCGTGGAGGACTTGACCCAACGGGTTTTGGCCCAGAAGAAGCTGGAAAACGATTTTTGGGTGGCTCTTTTTTCAGGGAATTCTGATCGACTGGCTGCCCTTTTGACGCCAGAGCTCGCTCGCCTTCAAGACCAGCGCCAATCGACCCCCTTGATGCTTGCGGCCATAAACCATCACGTCGAGTGCTTGAAACTTCTCTTGCCGCACTCGGATGTCGACGCGCAAAACAACGACGGCAACACCGCGCTCATGATGGCTTTTCATGGCCAATGCCTTGAAGCGGCGCGCATTCTCATTCCCCTCTCCAACCTTGACCTGGTTGACCTTGAAGGGCGCGACGCGCTTTTCATGGCCACACAGACCCTGCATGCCCACGATTTGCCGCCGGAAGTGTTCGCGCCGTTTTTTCCTCGCGCCAACCCGGAGCGTCTGAATGGCATAGGCATCGACAGTGGCCGCCGGCGCGGCCAAACCGCCATCGACGCGGCGATCGCGCATCGCGCTTGGCCCTTGGCTGACTTTTTCGCCCAGCATGCGTCCGACGCCACGGCGCAGGCGCTTCTCGACAAACATGGAGCCGAAAAACTCCCCGGTCTTCTGGCTCGGCGAGAAGCCGCTCTTTTGCGCGCCGAAATTGCCCCTCGCGCCGCCGAAAACGGGATAGAATCGAGCGAGGCGAAGGCTGACGCCCGCGTCGATGCCTCCAACCGCTCGCGCGCGCCGACTCGCCTTTGAGGGTGAAGGCCTGGACGGGAGCCACTTCGCGCGCCGGTTCTTTTCTCTTTTTCATGCGCTTTTTAGCGCTTTTGCCCCACTGCGCGCTTTATCCAGCCCATGCCCAACCCACCCATG
>Ga0209855_1000212_pt1 | contig 15937 bp, 15 predicted proteins | sample OrgsoiDNA_201063_FD_185811 | JGI IMG/M metagenome (GOLD analysis project Ga0209855, IMG submission 185811) | Permafrost soil microbial communities from the Arctic, to analyse light accelerated degradation of dissolved organic matter (DOM) -... | ecosystem: Environmental > Terrestrial > Soil >...
GGGCGATTTATCTTAAACAATAAATATCGTCCTTTATTTATTGTAAAATATAACAAAGGCTTTGAAAAAGCAAGTTTTTTCTGATTTGACCTCCTCTTTCCTGTGAGCTGAGGCCTGCAAACCCGGTCGCCCGCCCCTTGCGCATGCCCGCCAACCCGCCGCCAAACGGGCTCTGGGCTTCTGTGGCGCAAGCGCGGGTGGCTGGCGAAACGACTTTTCGCGGCCTCTCGGTCACAACCGCGCGGCTCGTTTCGTGTTTTGAGCCTGCTTCTCCGCGCGCCCCGCGATCGCCTCTTCAACGGCCTTCGCGCCGATTGCCTCGCGCAAAGCGCGAGCCTCCAGCTTTGCGGCCCAGGCCGGCATTTTCTCGGCGGATCGGCCGCAATGCTCAAAAGCCTCCTCGCCATCGGCCGGAGACACGCAAGACGCAAGCTGGTCCACAAAGCTCCAAGCCTCCATTTGCGCGTCATGCGAGGTCAAACCGGTCATGCCTTGAGTGCGCGCGTTCACAAGCGCGATGCGAAAGGCTCTTTTTCGGGTGATTTCGTTTGCTCGCGGCAGCAGCGCGTTCGCCAAGGCGTGGTTGCTGGCGGCAAGCGCCAAGGAGAGCGCGCCATCTCCCGATGAATTCGCCTGATTCACATCGCAACGCGCGGCCAACAACGCTTCGTGGCGTTCGTCAAAACCTTGGTTGGCGATCAACATGAGAGCGGTGTCGCCGTTTTTGTTGACAGCGTGCGCGTCGCTCAACGGAAACACCCGATTGAACAATTCGATGTTTCCCCCTTGCGCCGCGATCATCAACGCATTGACGCCATACGCGTTTTGTTGTTTCACGTCGCTCAGGGGAATCAGCGCATTCACGCAGTCAAGGTCGCATTGCCCAATGGCCTCGTGCAATGGAACACCGCGCCACGAGATGTTTCCTGCGCGGTCATAAACCGCCGCGCCTCGGAAAGCGGCAGGCCCCATCATCGCCGAAGCGCGCTCGGCCACTTCTTTGAGCAGCTCGGGCGCTTGAGACCACACGGCGGCGTTCAATTCCTCCTGGATTCGTTTGTGCGCGTCCGGAACACGCGGACGCGCTGGCGCACCCTCCCTCGACACGGCTCCATGCAGCCGTTGGAGCAGTCCCGACACGACAGACATGACGGCCTTTCTCACGGCCAAAACCGTTTTCCCTGCCCAATCGTTTCGTGTCAATCTCATTGTCTTTCCCATGTTCGCAATGCCCAGCATGAAGGCCTTCATTTTATCGCGTTTTTTACCAAATAGTCATTTCTGTCGCGCATGGGACGAGTTGCGTTGTTTTGGCCGCAAAACGGCAACAGGCAAACGATGGCGGAGCATCATGTTGTTCTCAAAATCCCTCCGAATCGCCAAAACAGGAGTAAACTTTCAGTTGATTTGGCGCTCCGCGCCCCCCCGCAATCCAACAGGCCTTCTCGCAGAGGCTTCAAAGCCCAACCATGCCCAACCCTGTTTCTCCCCTCGCCCCTCGCCACGCCGGCGGTCGCTCTTCTTCAAAGGGCGACATCGCTGGGCACCAAGCGCGCGAGTTGGCCCGCAAGAGCCAGGAAGAGGCCGATTGGTTGGCCAGCGTCGGCCTTCGCGCCCAGGATTCCGCCCACCACCTCATGCGTCGATTGGCCAACGGCCCGCGCGAGCGCGTCGCCGCCCTCAAATCTCTGACTCGATTTCATTCTCTGAGCGAATCTTTGCGCAAGCCCATCACAGGGCACTGGGATCGGGCCGTGTGGAGCGATCCGAAGTCCTTCGCGCGCCTGGACGCCGAAGCGTTATGCGCGATTGGCGCGGCCGGCGCCGAGTGGGGACAAATGCCGGGCGGGCGCACGGCTGTTTTTCGGCGCTTGAAAACCGCTCTGATAGAACGCGACATCGACGCGATGGAGGCGCTGACGGGCTTTTGGGGTTCGTCAAGCGCATTGAACGCCGCAGAGGCTCGAATGCTTCGCCAGGCAGCGGAGCAATCGGGGGAGTCGGAGCGCCTGGCTCTTTGGCTTCCGGGCGCTTATGGATGCGAACGCCCCGAGGCCATTTTTGAAGACGATGGCGCAAAGGGCCTTCTCGGCCAATTTTCCCGATCGCTGCCTTGGGCGGACGCGTTGGGACCGCGCTCCGACGCGTGTTTCCAGCCGCAAACGGCGCAAGACGTGGCAGAGTCCAAATCCAGAGCTTCCGGTTTGCGAACGGCTTGGTCGGCCGACTGGGCCGGCGAACGGCCCAGCAAGGCGACCTTGCAGTGGGGGCTTTGGGCTTTTGAGAACGATCGTTCTGGGCTTTGGGCACTTTGGGCCAGCGTCGCCAAGGAGGCGATAGAGGCGGCCGGGCTGCCGCCTGACGGCGAGCGCGACAAAATGGAGCGCGGCGACGAAACCCTCCTCGAAGGCCTGCTGGCTGTCGCCTTGAGGGATCGAGATGTGTTTGGCTGGATCGAGCTCGCGAAAATGGGAGTCGCCAGCGAACTGCGCATGAAAATGGCTCACGCCAGCCCGATCGCGACGAAATCGCAGCCTTTCATGATGATTATCGACGAATATCCCTACTACTTTGGAAACGCGCGGCCGTTTCGTTTTTGGGGCCAGGACCGCATTCGCCCGCTATGGGCGCAGTCATCCAAGGACACCGCTGCGGCCTTGTTGTTGCCGGGGCCTATTCTCGCGCCCAAAATCAATCGCGCCCAAGCCGCCTGGGCCGATCATCAGCGGCGAAAATCACTCCCCGTCCTTTCTGGGTCTCCGGAAGCCACCGAACGCGACGACCAACGTCTCTTGGCCGCCATGCAGGCCGCGCTCAATCTTGGCGGAGCATGGGCGGCCCTGGCCGAAAAAGCCCAACTTCAACTCGCGTTGGACACCGCGCCGACCGCCGCCGAATGCGAAGACACGGCTGGCCCGTTTCCTGACAACCGGTCGCCGACCTCCACGCGGATTGCCTCTCGCCGAATTTGACGCCGCGGCGATCGCGCGGGGCACCCTGCCCTGCCAACCCGAATGGCAATGGCGGCCTACGCCAGTCGCCTCGTCGGTGTTGCGTTCGCGCACAAACGCGCCGGGGCAGCCACAACTGGGCGCCGCTCGCGCCATGGCGGCGGTATAATAATGGTTGTGTAGCTGGAGAGGAAAAGCCGCAACTTGGCTCCCCGGGCCCTCCCGAATCACGTTCAAAGAATTTCTGCCATGACGCATTCCGCCACCGTTGACGCGCCGCCGAACTGGCGAGACGAAGCTGTCCGCAAGGCCGCTCGCTGGACGACCGGTGTTCGGCAATTTGTGAAAACCTACCCGGAGCCGCGATCCACCGAAGACGCCGCCTGGGGCCCGTGGACCCCGGAAGAGGCGCTCGTGGCCCTTGCGTCGTCGCCCCAGTCGCAAGGCGCGCCGCGGGGCTGGGGATTGAGCTGGGGCGCCCAGACGGCGCTTCGGGTCATGGAGGCGAAAGCGCACGAGAGCCCCGAAACGTTCGATGAACTTGTGTGGGCGCTTGGGGCGGAAAACAGCCTGGCGTGGCCCATGGCTCTCGCTCGCATGGATGGCGAAAAGCACGCTCCAAAGCGCTGGCGGGTTGAGCCAGGCGTTTCTCCGCGCCTCGCGAGCGAGCGCTGGCACGCGGGCGCGGAAAGGACTCTTTTCGAACGCCCCAACCTTCCGCTTTCCGAGTGGGTGTCTTCTTGGTGGCCGCAGCTGCGCGGCTCTTTTGATTGGACGCCCGAAGCGTGCGCCCGCGTTTTGTGGACATGGACGAACGCTGGCGGCGGTTTTTCCATGCGCCGGCATGACAGCGCGGCGCCTGTCTACTCCATGCTTGCTCGCGCTCTTTGCGAATCCGAGCCGCAGGCCATCCACAAGTTCATCGCTCTTTTTGACGCTGGCGCCCCCACCGACGAGAAATCGGATGGCGTGGCCATCATGGCCGCCCATAAAGCCGCGGCGCGCCAGGATGGCTTTGATGCGCTCAAACGCCTGGCCGCAGCAGGCGTTCCGCTCACCAGCGTGATCTCCAAAAATCAGCCACTCAGTTATCCGCTGCTCGCGTCCGTTGACGGCGATCCGCGCAGCCTTTTGTTCATCGCGGAAACAGTGTCGAAAAGAAAAGGGCTCAAAGCTGTCGCTTGGGCGACGAAAACTCTCGAAAGAAGCCCTCACACCGGACAAGTGGGCCTTTCTAATGCACTGGCCGCTCTGGAAAAAGCCGCGGAGCAGGCCGCGCGCCAAGAATCCGAAGTGCTCGCCGCCGTGGCCAAGAAGGCCTCGAAATCGGCCACGTCCGACATCGATGACGCACAGACGCAAATGGCGCAAATTCGACGTCTTTGAGCCAGCGGCCTGTCCAGCACGAGAACGAGGCGCCCAACGACTTGCCAAAGCAACGCTTGGCGAACGGCATTGCCTCGGGTGCCCGCAGCGCTGATTCGGCAAGTCCTGCCAAGGCCCTCCGGCCCGCGCCATCCACAGAACCGCGCGGAGAAACAGGCGATTGTCTCCTGAGGGCCGGCCAGGGCCTTTGGCCAATCGATTAAGGGGCCCGCGACGCTCCATTGGGCGTCGCTCAGGCCATGCCGAAGACATGAATCATGGGTTGGTGGGGCACGCACAGGTTTTCTCCAATGGCTTGGCTTGGGGATTTTAAGGAAAAAAATGGCGTTCTGCGGCAAAACGGCAAAAATACTTGACACGGCCACGTCCGCCGCGATGCCCTTGGGCACCCTTTCCGCAAAGGCTCTCCGCCTCCATGTCCCTCTCCCCAAACACCGCCGCGTGCTCGCGACCATTGTGTCGGAGCCGGCCTTTCGCCGAGCGGCGAGCGCGTTGGGGTTGCAGGCGAAGAACCTCAAAAACTGGGCTATTTACATCATTCGCCACGCCCTGTTCGCGTTGAAAGCGGGCGGGACGCTGAAGCCCGACGCCACGCCCGAGCAAGTCTGTCTGATCTCGATCGCGAACCAAGTGGTCCAGGACACCAACGCCATGCGCAAGGCCTGCCCGGCGTTCGAGTGGCGCAAAGGGCCGTCCATGGGGGTCAAGACTCACTGGGCGAGCCCGAAGGACGGGCTCGCGGCGATGAATTTGGGGCACGAGAAACGGGCCTCAGAGGCCCGCGCGACCAACCGAATTTAAGCGGGGAGTGGTGTCCCATATGTGGACCTAATATGTTCACAGAGCCTATGTCTTTGGGCCTTTTTTTGCTTCTTTTTTAGAGGCCGAGGCTGCCTTTGGCTTGTGTGTTTCCTCGCGAAACGTTTCGAGCCGACCCGGCTTTTTCGTCAGCGTGATCCGCTTGTCCCCACTCACGGTGTCGGCGGAAAAGACAATCACATCGCCCGGACCCGGAGGATTCGCCTCTTTCAGCCGGCGCACCTCTTCGAGGAATTCACGCAACTGTTGATCGCTGGGGTCGCCGTTTAGCCTTTCTTCGGGGGCAATCGTTTTCTTGTCCATGGATTTGTTTCCTTTTTAGTTTGACGCAACAGTCTTTATTCTCCGGCCTTCCCCTCCGAGAGTCAAGGCCAGCCACAACAGGCTCGCCCCATGGAATGTTGTCAATGCTTGGTTGAGCGCGCTTGCGGGCGCGCGGCGTTTGCGCCACAACATCGCATTCAGCCCTTGTTCCGGCGATCGTTCTGCGGGAGAATGGATTCATCGGTTGGCCGTGAACGCGCGGACGAGGTTGGACTCTTTTGGGCCCTCTCTCGAACACCCTGTCAGCCTGAGCGACATCCTTGCAATTCTTGCTTTTTCATCTCGGAGCCTCCCCATGAAGATCAAAATCCCAACCCCGCAGCCGACCCTCTGGCCGAGCACCAAGGCGGGCGTTCTCGAGGTCGCCGCCTCCTGGATGAAGCCGGATCGCGTGGCGCTCAATGACGCCGCCTTCGCGAAAATCGAAGCGGGCTCAATCAAGGCTCCGGAAAGCACCAATCTGACAATCGCGCCGCCAACCGGCGAGTTGCCGGTTGAAAGCCTCACGCAGGCTATCGAATACAGCATTGCGATGAATTCCATCAACTACATGTTCTGGTCGCTCAACGAAGATGGGAAATTCATCCGCTACGAAAAAGATGGCGCGGTCGGCGCCAACGCCATGACGAAGGCTTTTTCGGACGCGTGGCACGACTCGTTCAGCGGGATAAACTTGGCGCGCGATGGCATCCCTTTGGACGCGCAGCACATTGAAGAAATTTTTGGCGATATTCCCGATCCGGAAGGCCGCGCCCGCGTCCTCAACGAAATTCTTGTCGGGCCCAAGCTTGGCGCGATCGCGCAAGAGCTTGCGCAAACGGCCATCGATGGCGGAGCCTTTGACGTGCAGGCCGCGGCTCGGCTCGCCCAAGCCTTTCCTGGCGCTTACGGCGACGCCGTGTTGAAGAAGTCGCAGCTGGCCGTCAGCGCCATGTGGCGCAACGCGATCGACCTTGGCGTCGCGCGCGAGTGCGAGCTCACGGCCTTCGCCGATTATCAAATCCCGAATGTCTTGCGAGCCCTGGGACTGCTCGACTACGCCTCGGATCTGGCCGAAACCATCGACGCGCAGCGCCTGATCGCTCCGGAGTCGGTCGACGAACGCGCCCTGCGCGCGGCGTCCATCCTCGCGGTGGAGCGCCTGGCCCAGGAGCATGGCGTGAACGTGGCGGATGTCGATTACTGGCTCTGGACCAAGCGAAAAGAGCCGAAAACGCCGTTTCACCTGACCGAAACGACTTTGTATTGACGGCAGCCTGATTGTCTTTTCAGCAAACAAAAAAGGCCTCTTTCCCAAGCGGCCTTTTTTTGCGCCCGCCTCCGCGACCAGTTCAGGATAGGTTTTTGTGAACGGTCGTGGTCATTGAGATTGGGGCGCAGGACTCAAAAGCGAGAAACGAACAACAAAAATGCTCAGCGCGCGATCTCGCCCTGAGCAACCCATTCGACGCGGCCGCTTTTCAGCTTCCCGTCCGAGCCGATCACCTGCGTTCTCACGCACCGGATCGTTTTTCCTTGCTCGACGTCAATCGCCCCTTCCGATGACGCGCCCTTGCCGGGCAACACGCACAGGTCGCCCTTGGCCACCGCGACCTCCATGCTCACCGGCTCGACGGAAAACGTTCCGACGGATTCCGTCGCGAACGCCGCGGTTGACGCGGATGCGCACGCCACCAAAATCACCAAAGCCCATTTCTTCATTTCAGCCTCTTTAAAAAAACAACAAACACACCCGCGGTTGCTCTGGGTGAACTTGAAACCCGGACACTTGAAACCCGGACATTTCGATCCATCTCGTGAATATAGCAGCCTTTCGGCGAAGGGTTCTTTTTTTTCTTCTTTCCCTCTCGCCCTCATCTTCGGCCGTATATCCGCCCCTAGCGCCCGGGCGACACGCAAACGCCCACCCCGTCGCCGCCCAGCTTTGCCGCGCGCACGCTCAAAGGCGCGAGGCCTTTCTCGCCACGACATTTTTCGGCGCAGGAATCCCCTCTTTCGCCCGCTTGCGATCCGTGGCTTGATTTTCCTTCTCCACCTTGGCGATTTCTCCGCGCATTTGCGCGGCGTCGATTTCCGCCAGCGTTTCGCGCACGATTTGCCGAGCCGTCTCCGGTGTCTTGTCGTGAACCATTCCCGCCGTGTTCATGGCCGCAGAGTCCAAGACCTCCATGGACCACGCTCCGTCAAACCCCGCCATCGCCCGCCACAGCTCTTTCAGCTCACGGGCTTCTTCGGCATTCTTTTTCTGGTAAGAGGAGCTTTGCCGCGACATCCCCGCCAACCGCTGAGCGAACGCCGCCGTCTCTTCTCGCGCGATTTTCACGGCTTCTGGCGTTTTGAGCGCCAGAAACACCATCATCATTCGCCGTTCCATGGGCGTGCGGCTCCCCGTGTGCGTCCTAATCAACGCCAAATTGGCGAACTCTCGGGCCGAATCGCGCTCTTTCGCATGCTCGACGATTCGATCCAACCCCAGCGTGTCCAAAAACCACCAACACTTTTCCGCGAACTCAGCGCTCGCGCTCACGCCCTTTTCCGGGGCGAGGGAATTGAGCGCGATTCGCCCAATTTCCAAACGGCCAGCCGTGTCCGCCCGACGGATGAGCAAGCGAGCTTGGTTTTTGCTCGCGCACCGAATGAAAATCTGCGCGGCTTCGTTGTTGGGCTGCGCCATGTCCCCCATCAACGGGAAACGCAGTCGCAGCAACGAGGTTCCCAGTCGCTGAGCGCCTGGCGCCGCCCTGTCGCTCATGAAGGCCATGACCAGCGTCCGCGCCGCCGACGCCAAGGTCTCTCGCCCCTCGACGAGCACAAGCCGGTTTGCGCGCTCCTGCGCGATCTCATCCCATTTCAAATACTCGGGATTCGGTTGGTTCCAGTCCGGCGCGGGTTGCCGAGCATGCCATTGCGTGTCGTCCATGCAGAGCTGAATCACTGGACGCATGCGGCGAACGAACTCCACGATCCTTTTTTCTGACGCCGCCTTTTTGCTGGCGTCAAAACTCGGGAAATCCGATTCGCTCATCAATTCGTCAAACGCGTGCCCCGCGCAGTTGTCCACGCCCAAAATGGCGGTCGCGGCCAGAAAACCCAAACGCTCCGGGGCTGACAATCCGCGCAACGCAGTCATCCATTCTTCCGGGAAGCGCGTTTGTGAATTGCGGCCCGGTCCGCGCGGCCGGCAAAAATCGAACAATTCGCCCATCGGGGCAAAACCATCCAAGGCCTCTTGCGTGGACAACGCGATTGGCTCTTTTTCGGTCCATCTCGGTTGTGTCAACGAGCGACCCTCATCCGGCTCCGAAACTTGCGGAGGCGCCGCGAGGATGCCCGAAACAACGCCCGTTTCGCGGCTTTTGTTTGCCGTGGATGGGGTCAAGGGCTGTTTCGCTTGTTTGCTTTTCTGCTGAGTCATGGTGGCCAAACACGGTGAAAGTGGATTGAGCGCGGACGCGCTTGCATGGCGTTATTCTACGCCTGAGCGTCTTCGGAGGCAATGCGAATCAGCCCCGCTTCACCGGAACGACTCCTTTCTCCGACTCAGCGCTCCTTGCTCTGCGGCGTGGCGAGCCTTTCAATCAACGTGTGGTTTGTGAATTGCGTCAAGTCGCGCTCGACCAGGCCGTATTGGTTTACTTTCAGAACCGCGAAAGAAATCCGATCTCCTGGAATGGTCCGGGGCTCGAAGCACGCGCCTCGCACCAATCGAAACTCATTTTCGCCCTGCAGCAAAATTTCAACATACCCTGACTTCGATGTATCGCAAATCCGCTCCACCACTCCTTCGCGCCAAACTTGGTCAGCCTCGGGAATCTCTTTTTCCTTTTTTTTGAAAAAACTCAACATGTTGTTTCTCTCTTGATCGTTTCCGCCGCGGGAGCGCGGCCCTTTGAGTCGTCTGCTGCGTGGCGCCGAATTCAACAAATTCAAAAATCTAACGAGCCCACAAAATAACGGAAAATCCGAAAAAATGGACTTCCCTGCTCCTCCTTCGTTTTTCCTTGGCCAATTATCGCGCCGAAAATGTATTTTTCACAAAATATTCCAAGGATTGCGGATCGACGCGCCCTGGCGTAAAATTGAACCTCCTCCATGCTTCTCCTCGCACACACGGGATCTGCGCCAAGCCATGAACAAAGACGATTTTAGCGCGCTCAACGAAATGGCCAACAATGGCGACAGCGAGGGCATTGCCGCCTTGTTTCTTGACGAAATCGCTTGCCAACAAATGCTGGCGCAACCGGCCGACAACGCCGGGGCTCCCGCGCACGCCGATTTGGGCGCTCTTGGAATCGACGCTTTGCGAATCGCCGGCTCAGTCAGCGTCCCCACGCCTCTGCGCCTTTGCTGGACCACGGCGGAATATGAACAAATCGCGGGCGCTTTGGTGTCGGCCGCGCTGAACGAGGATGTTCGCTGCGTTCAAGCCATTCTTCGCTTCTGCCCTGAAAGCGCCCTTGTGGAGTGCTCCGACCGAATGAAGACGGCCCTCAACGCGTGTTGCCGCCAAAAGGCAAGCGTCAGCGGCGACGCTTGCTTTGACGCGTTGTTGCCGGTGAGCGACGCCTCCAAGGCCGATTCTGGGGGGCGCACAAACCTCATGGCCGCCGCCATGCATGGCAACGAACGCGCGGTGAAGCGGCTGCTGCTGGCGGGGGCGGACCCCAAGCACGCCGACGAATGGGGCGAAACCGCATTGAGCGCCGCCGCTTACAACGGAGAAATCGACTGCGTGCGAGCCTTGTTGTCGATTTCTGAGCCCAAACGCTCCAACAAAAGAGGCCAGAGCGCGTTGCAGCAAGCCGTCATGAACGAGCACACGGAATGCGTTCGCATTTTGGCCCCTTTTTCTGATTTGCGCGCGCACGACAATCAGGGAGGCGGGACGGCGTTTGACTATGCCCAACGCCGCGGCCTGTGGGCTTGCGCGGACGCGGTGATTCCCGACGATGAAGAACTTTTGCGAAAGGCCCTGGACGAATGCCACGACGAGGCGCTCATGCCCCGAGCGTTGGCCCTTCTGGAGGCGATAGAGCTCCGGCGCGTGTCGGGCGTCGCCATTGAGGCTCATTCCGCGCGAGCGCCCCGCAGGCCGGTGAAAAGCCTTTGAACAGCCTCTGAAAATCGACGAGAATCACCCGACTTCTTGCGGTCGCTGTTTTGCGATGCGCGGGTATCCCGCGCCTGGACAATTGTGGTGATTTCCCCACATGTTCCGCGAAACGATGGAGCTCTCTCGGGGATGTTTGGCCAAGCCGCCGACCCGCCGGGTATAATGGAGACTCATCCAGCCCACCGCGAGCGCCTCATGCAAACCGCCAGTCGCAACTCCCTCCAAGACGCCGCGCTTCTTGTCATTCTGAACCATCCTCGTCGCGCCTTTTGGCTCTCTTTGAGTCTGGCGCTCTCGGTCGCCTTGGGCTTTGGATTCGCCTTTCTTTTGGGCGCGGGTTTTCTGATTTGCCAGATGGGGCTGCCGTGTGGGCTGCGGGCACGCTGATTTCCCCCCGACCGGACCAACGAGACATCGGCGGCGTGGCCCAGATGCTTTTTTCGGCCAGCGTTTCTTTTTCTGCGCTGGCTTGTGATTTTCTGATGAGGTGAAAATCGCGTAAGCCGAGAAAAAAAACGCTTGACTTCACGATTCGGAGGAGCCGGGACCAGGCGAAAAGACCCCTCGCAAATTGCAAAACGGTGCTTCAACGAGCGGCCGGAGCGACTCCGGCCTTGGCTCGTCGCCGAGGCGCGCGACGCGCCGCCAGCTTGTGAAATCCCCCTCGGTCGCTGAACATCCAGACGTCGTGCTTCTTCGACACTTGGCCGTGGCACATGAATCGGCTGCCCTTGCGGATGATGTTCCCGCCGGCTTGCCCGTCTGAATGGACTTTTGAGCGCCCATAAGGGTTCGAATCCAGGCAGAGCCAATCTCGGCTCTTCGCTTCCGGATCCTGTGCGGCTTTGAGCCGCGAGGAGTCGCCCCGCTTGCCCGAGAACTTGATGTCCTTCGGGCTTGGGGCGGGCGCGGCTTGCGCGCCCGAATTCTCCGTGGATGACGCTTGTTGCTGCTTTTCTGCTGTTTCTTCGGCTTGCCTTGCTGTTTCGACGGACTCGGTCGTGGCCAAATCCGTCTTCGACGAACCCGACGAAATTGCCGTGGGTTCGCTTTTTCCCGCTGCCTTGGCCGCCTGCGCGGCTTGTTTCTTTTCAGCCCTTGCCTTTTTCGCGGCCAGCGACGCCAATTGATCCTTCGCCTCTTTTTCCGCCTTCGCGAGCGCCGCGGCGTCGCGCCGGGCTTTTTCCAGCGGGCGCAGGCTGGCCTTCAACAACGGCATCTCTTTCGCGATCTGAGCGTCTTCCTCGGCCGTCAAGGGCTCCACAATCAACGCCGGGGCGTCGGCTTTTTTGGCCTTGCGCGCTTTGGCCGCGCCGCCGGGGCGCTCGTTGTGCTTGCCCGTGACGCGCGCTGCGATCGACGGCATCGGGTCGTTGTGCAAAAAGCTCGCGGCGCTCGTGTAGCTCTCGTCGATTTCGATGACGGCGACGCCCATGGCCTCGGCCTTGTAGCGCAGCAAATCGATGATCCGCGCGTGCGGCATCCGATGGAATCGGCGGTTTTCTTCGCGACCCAATTTGGAACTCGTTTTCCAGCCGTTGTTTTTGCCCACGTAAATCACGCCCACGCCCTTTTGGACGGCTTGGCGGAGAATTTCCGCGGAAACGCGATGCGCCTTGTCGTTGAGCCAGCGGGCGCGCTTGGCCGCGAGCGCGCGCAGCTCGGGGTCTTTCCACACTCCGGCTTCAAGCGTCCTTCTCTCGGCATGCTCCGCCTTGGAGAGCCGCTCGGGTGGCTCCAAGTCGGCGAGAAGCGCCGACTTGCTGTTCAGCTCGCTCAGGCGCCCCTGGCTCAAGCCCATTTGCAGCTCGGCGATGGCTGTGTCCATTTTCCCCAAGGCCCGGTCGAACGGATCTCCGGAGAAAACGCTCATGCGCGAGCCGTTGGTCCAGCAGACGCTGGCGATGTTGTTGACGCCGAAATCCACGCCCGCGGCGTGAAAATGGCGAGAAATCCAGTCGCTCTCCACATGTTTGTTCGCCCGGCGCCATTGCGCTCCCTTGGCCCAGCATTGCTCCATGGCCAACCCGGCGATCCATTCATTGAAGCCGTGCAGGTTTTTCGCCTGATAACGCTTGGCTTCCCACTCCGTCGAATGGAGCTCGGCCAGCCGGTCGAAGAACGAGCCCTTAGGCACTTCCTTGGGCGTTCTCACGACGATTTTCATCTTCACCCGGTCGCCGCTGGGGATGAAATAAACGGTGGAGACGTCCATGCAAGTCGGCAGGCGCAGCCAGTGCTCCGGCGCGTTCTTGTAGCGTTGCGCCAGCATCCGCTCGACTTCGGCCTTGACGTCGAAGCCCGAATAGGCCGCCAGCTGCGCCGGCGTCAACGGGATGTTGCGCTCGGGGTCGGAGAACAAGCCGGTTTCATCCAAAGCCGGCAGATTGCCGTGTTTGCTCCAATCGAGCTCCACCACGCAGCCGTCGCCTTTTTGCGCGTAGTGGGGCATTTTCGGGAAACCGGCCCCGGATTGCGCGCTCCACGCCGCGCACGAGGCGAACCAGGCCTGGAAGCTTTGGACCGCGAGGTCCGCGCAGCCTCGGGCGTATTTGAACGGCAAGGCATTGAATGCGCTCGCGACCGCATTGGCGGCCCGAGGCTTTCGTTGGCGAGTTTTCTTGGGGCCGCCTTTCTTTGATCGGGCCTTGGAGTCTTCTGGGCCGCTCGGCGCCAGGGATTGAGCGACGACGAAGAGCTCGCTTTGCGTTTGGAGCGCGGCTTGCGCCGCGCCGGCGGCCTTCGGAGCCTTGGCGAAGGCGTCGGGCCAGTTTTTCAGGACCGCCTCGAGCACCTGCTGGTCCAACAGGGCGCCCCAAAGGCCCTCGACTCGGTCCGTCAGCAACGGGCGGAGCTTGGGCTCGGCGATTTCTTTGTCTTCGCGGGGGATGTTTTTCTCTTTGGCCAGGGCGCGCTCAGCCTCTTCCTCTTCCACGGCTTTGCCGTGGGTGGCCTGGCGCAGGGCGTTGACCGCGGGGATTTCCGCGTTGAAGGCGTTTCGGGCGATCGTGAACGCCGCCAGGAGCTCGGGCTTGAGCAGGTGGTCGGGTCGGCGGACATAGACGCTTTTCTTCTGTTTCGCGGCCGAATCCGGATTTTCCTTCGCGCTTTTTGGACTGGCCGTCGTTTCTTGCGCTGGCTTTTCCTTGTCGTAGGCGAAAGCGATTTCCCGCAAAAGATACAAAACCGCGTTGTGAATGTCTTGCCCATGGAAAACCACCGCCCACAGCGCGGGAATCAAATTCCTCGGCATCGTGCGCGTGAGGCTGCGCGGCGGCATTTTGTCCTTCTCCGCCTTGCGGGGTTTGGCTTTCGGGGCTTGGGCTTTGCTCATGGCCCGATCATACCCTCATTTCTTTCTGCGGGTCAGCTCTTTTTCGTTTTGTCAAATTTCTTACGCGATTTTGGCCCCTATACGCAACACAATGGCCGCGATTGCCTTGTGTCAGTGGCCCGTGATACAATCACGGCATGTCGCGAGCAATGGGTTGAGTTCCCCTTGTTCGCAACTTTGAAAAACCGCCCCTCCATGGAGCCGCCATGCCCCTTTTGTCCCGAGTCTCTCGTTTCGTCGCGCTCTGCTTGCGCCGCTCGCCGGATGGCGAAAACTGGCGCAAGGAAATGGAAAATGGCGTTCACCCGCGCAGCGCCATGGCGTTCGCGGAGCGCTTGCTCGCGCAAAACCCCAATCCGAGCGACAAAGAGCGGCTGGACGCGCTTCGGCGCGGCATAGAGTGGAGCGCCAAGGACCCGTATATGTGGGAGCGTCGCGTCGTCCCCCATCCACACGGCGGCTTCACCGTGCCCTTTGTGAACATTGGCCGCCGTTGAGCGACGCGAGCCCAAGCAACTCGAACACAAAAACACGAGCTGAATTCACGGGCAATTCGCGCTTCATCGCGCCGGCTTTCCGCCTTCGAACCACACGACTCTCAAATCGCCGGTCAATCTTTCGCCGGCTGCGCGGTCAAGCGCAGATAAGGACGCACGGCTTTATAGCCGCAAGGGAATCTCCTTTTAATTTCATCTTCGTCCTTTAGCGAGGGGACAATGATGACGTCCTCGCCCGGCTTCCAGTTGCCCGGCGTGGCGACCTGGTGCTTGTCCGTGAGCTGCAAGGAATCGATCACGCGCAGGATTTCGTCAAAGTTGCGGCCCGTGCTCGCCGGATACGTGATGGTCAGGCGCACTTTCTTTTTTGGATCAATCACGAAGAGCGAGCGCACCGTCAAAGTTGCGTTCGCGTTAGGGTGAATCATGTCGTACAGCGTGGACACCTTGCGGTCGGAGTCCGCGAGAATCGGGAAGCCAACGCTTGCGGCTTGCGTCTCGTTGATGTCCTTTATCCACTCTTTGTGCGACTCGGCCGTGTCGACCGACAACGCGATCGCCTTCACATCGCGCTTCTCGAACTCGTCCGCCAGCTTCGCGGTGAGCCCCAGCTCGGTGGTGCACACCGGCGTGAAGTCGGCCGGATGAGAAAACAGCACGCCCCAACTGTCGCCCAGCCATTCGTGGAAATGGATCAGCCCTTCGCTGGAATCCTGTTCAAAATCGGGGGCGATGTCGCCAAGTCGCACGCTCATGGCAGGCTCCTTCTCAAAGGGTTGGGGAACATCCACCCTACGACGCCCGACCCGACCGGCCAACGAACATTCCGTAATATGCATATGCGCAAGCTTATTTTGCCCTTCCTTTTCCGCCTTCCCGCCGCAGGCTCTTTTCGCGCCGATTGGCTTCGCTCAATTCAGTGGTTTCTCCGTGGCCGGCGCGAGCCCAATCTCAAATCCTTTTTCGCCCGTCCCCGTCCCCGTCTGCGCGAACGCGCCCCCTTTCCGGCCGGCCTTGCTCTCTCACGTCCTTGCGGCGCGAGCTTGCCGCATCGAAAGAACCCCGCCCTTTTCTCGCAGCAAGGGCAGGCCGATTGAGCAAACCGCCATTGCGCCGCACAGGATGGAGAACAGCAAACAGCCGAAAGAGCCCGCTTCGCCTTCATTGCCCCACGGAACATAGCTGGCGTGAGCCCCCACGGCGACGGCGGCAGCCTTTGTCCCCGGCAAAACCGTCGGGCGTCCGATCATCGTCCAAATCGGCATGCGAGCGATCAGCGACAACTTGGAGTATCCGCCTGCCGGCTCGACGCAAAACCCGCGCTGGACGCAAACATCCAAGTTGCGCTCCAGGGCCGGGTAGCTCCCCCGCAAGTCATCCCGCGAGATGGTTGTCCAAAGAATTTCTTGGTTGTCGGCCGCGACCGGCGGGATTGAATTGATTTTGTCATACAACCGCGCTTGATCGACCTTTCGGCCGGCATCCGCGCCCACCCAACTCTCGATAGGAACAA
>Ga0209855_1000234_pt1 | contig 14999 bp, 11 predicted proteins | sample OrgsoiDNA_201063_FD_185811 | JGI IMG/M metagenome (GOLD analysis project Ga0209855, IMG submission 185811) | Permafrost soil microbial communities from the Arctic, to analyse light accelerated degradation of dissolved organic matter (DOM) -... | ecosystem: Environmental > Terrestrial > Soil >...
TCCGGAGATTCCGGTCGTTCCGCCGACCATGATGAATCCGGTGTCCGTGGTTTTTGCCACGGAAGAGCCGAAAGCGGCCAGCGATTCCGTTAGCCAAATCGAGCAATTTCTTCCGGCCTTGAACAACGCGACTCAGCCTGCGGCGACGCAGGAAGAAGCTGTTTTGGCGCCGGTTGTGGCCGAAATGGCCCCGGTCGTCGAAACGCCAGCGGCTCCTGCCCAAACGCAACAAGCCGCTGTCGAAGACTGGACGCCGGCCACTCTGCCGCAAACGCAAGCCTCGCGCGAAGAAACCATCGCGGCGGCCGCGCAAGGCAAGGCGGTTGAAGCCCCCAAGGCCCCGAATTCGCGCAATGTGCTGTTGCTCACGGGCGCGATCGCAGGCCTGAGCCTCGCGGCTCCTGCCGTGGTCGCGACGCTGGGCGTGGCCGCCGCGGCGTATGTCGCCAACAACCTGCGCGCGCAAAGCAAAGCCGCCGAAGAGGCTCCGTTCCTCACGCGCTTTGGCAAAGCCATTGGCTTGGCGGTGGGCATGGTCGCTCGCGCCGCCCGCGAAGAGTCCGGGCATGTTCGCCTCGTCGCCTTGGCCAAGGCTCGCGAAGCCCAAGACTTCGCCCGCGGCGAAGCCGAGCGCGCCGCAGGCGCCTTGCGCCAAACGGGCCGCGAAATCAAAATGGGCGTGGATCTCGCGATCGACCCCTTGCGCGAAGCGGGCAAGGAATTCGGCCGCGGCGTGGAAATCACAATCGACCCGATTCGCTCGGCCGCCAAGGCCGCGCAAACCGGCGCTCGCCGCGCTCGCATCAGCCTGAGTTTCTTGGCCGCCGAAGGCCTTGACTCGATCGCTCGCGCCCAAGAGCGCGTGGCCAACGGCGTCGACGCCGCGGGCGAAAAGCATCGCGCTCTGAAAACCCGCGCGACATTGGCCATTCTCTCCGCGCGCGCTCAATTCCACGACGCGCAAGTTGCCTTGCGCGCGGGCCTCGCGAGCGTTGGCCACGCCATTGACCGCGCGCTGGACCAGAGCATGAACCCGGCGGCCGGCGACTCGCGCGGAGCCGTTTACAGCGCGCTTTACGGCCCGGCTGTTGGCGTCAATCTTCCCACGGGCGGCTTGACGGCGTTTGGGGCTGACATCGCGGCGGATCGTTTTGACGCCCGCCAGCAACGAGCGGCCGCAAAAGCGCAGGCTGAACGCCAAGAGCCGCAATTCAAAGAGGGCGCGCAACCCGCCGCCGCGGGGCAAACGCCGGCAGCCTCGGCCGCCGAAGCTTCCCCGACGGCGCCTGCCGCTGCTCCGATTTCCGCCTCCGCTGCGACCCCGGTCGCGGAATCTGCTCCGGCGGCCCAAATGGCGCAAGCTCTGGACAATTTCAAGGCCATTTCGGAGTCTCATGACATACAGTCCGCGGCCAATCGCATCGCGGGCGCGGCGGCATCGGGCGAGGACATTGGCGAGGACCAGTTCAATATCCTCAAAGAATCCTGCGCCCGAGGCGTTTTGCCCGCAACCTTTCCGATTTTGCCCACCTTGAACGCCCTGCAAGCGACACCGTTCGCCCAGGCCTCCGCCGTCATTTTGGGGCGCTCCGCGCAAACGCTCGCGTTCGCCAAGTCCATTGACGCGACGAGCCCAATCGCCGACAAGATTGCGCAAGCGACGAACGCCTTTGCCGACGCTGAGCGCCTTCTGGCCGCGAACGTCACGGCCAGCGGCGTTTGCGTGAGCATGAACTCGCCGGCGCTGACGGGCGCGGTCGCGATGCTTTTCAACAAAGTGGAAATCGCGGGCGGCATTGATTTCTTCTCAACGGAGGAGGAAAAGAAATTCACGAAAATCATCGAGCGTTTTGTGGACGCGGGGCTTGACCCGGACGCGAAGGTGTATGGCTCCCAATTGGCGCGCCATGCCGCGCAAGCAGGCTGGGCCGGCGCGATCGACCTTCTGGTCGGAAAGGGCGCCGCGGTTTTCATGGACGCCGACATGAAGCCTCTGGCCACCTGGACGGAGAACTTGCCGTCCGCGCAACGGGCCGCAGTGGACGCAGCCCTTGACCGGGCGAGTTTCTCCCTGCCGGATCCGATGGCCATCGTTGAGCGCGCCCGCAATGAGCGTTTGGCCAAGGCCAACGTGGCCTCCGCGCAAACGCCAGGCCGCTCGGGCTCTCCAAGCGCGATGTGACCGAAAACGCTTGACGCGTTGCCAGCCGGCGAAAGCCGGCTTTTCCTTTGTCGCCGCCGGCATTTCTTTCCGCTTTTTTCTCTTTTTCTTTTTTGTGAACGCCATTCGTTTCAAGTGGCTTTTTAGCCACAACTTGGTGGGGTTTTGAAAAAACCGCCCCAAAAGTCCATTTTTTCTCATTTTTTGCCCTTTCTTGAGGCAAACGCCAATTTTTGCTTGACAGCCAGGGCGAATCGGGATCAAAATCCGCCCCAGCGGTCGCAAAGCGACCCTTTTTGCACGTGTTTTGTGTTTGTCGGCGCAGGGCGGCGTGAACCGCCTGACGCGCCCCTATATATTTCTCCCAGGATGCCCCCATGAGCGCGAACGCCCCTCAATACAATGACCAAAATGTCTTCTTGCTGACCGGCTTTGACGGCGCGGAGCCCACCATCGACAACGCCAAGGTGTTTGGCTCTTATGGCGAGACGGTGGAAGACAGCATCGCGCGCGTTCTGGCCACGAACCCGAATTTTCGCCTGTCTGGCGTCCTGTCGTTGGAAGAAATGAAAAACAACGTGGACTTCTTGGAGCAAATCAAGGCCGGCGCGAACCAAAATGTCATCGACGAAGTTCGCGAGGGCTAGGCCGTCAGCGCGGACCCGCCACCGGGCCTGCGCCCGCGAGTGAACGGCAGTCCGCGCGTTGTTCGAATTGAAGCCGCAAGCGCTTTTCCAGTGGCCAAACCATGAGCTTTTCAGCCCTTTCTGATTCTTGCCCAGCCAACGTTTTCTGTCCTGTTGCGTGAATCTCTGGCCTTGCCGGCTCTGGCGATTGGGGGGCACGGCCTTTGCTCCTCGCGACTTTTTCTTTTCCCTCTATGACGACCTCCGCGCGCGCCCCGAAAGCACCGCCTCTTTTTGGCCTGCCGCCAGCTGCGTTGAGCCGTCCTGCGCCTGATGAGCCTGTGAGGCTTTTGCTTCTGGGCTTCCGGGGCGCGCCCGTCAACGCCGCTTCGGGTTGGCCGTTGGGCATTGGCTCGGCGCCACGCAACAAGAAACCTTTTTCGCCGCCCGTCGCTCCGGTGTTCATCCTGGATCGGGCGCTGACGCTGGAAGAGCGCAAAAAATTGCGCGCGGCGACGGAAAAAGCTTATCGAGAATGGGCGCAAGTTCGCCATCGCCGGCAGCGAAGCCCTTACGCCCGAATTGACCGAATTCATTTGTATGAACCGAAAGAGTTCAAAATGGCTGAGTGCGAGCTCATGGTCTTCGATTGTTTGGCGCGAACATGCCGAGCGCCGGGAAACCGAAGGCGCGAGCCATTTGGCGTTCGGCGCAGGAAAAGCAAGCGATCTGGCAACAGCCGTTCCGCCGCCATAACGAACAGAGGGCACACGCTGCGCAGCGCGACCGGCGTGTCTCCGAATTTGCGCGCGGAAAAAAGAGCCCGTCGCGCGGAGTCCCCAAACCCATCCGCGCGCCCAAAAGCAATGAGGGAAAAGCCCCAACGCAACGGTTTTTTGACTCCATGCCCCAGCCGCGAGTTCAAGCACGAGCCTCGCGGCGTTCAACCCGGAGTTCCTGTTTTTGCGCTGACATCCCTTCTCGCCGCTCGCTGGCGAAAACGCCATAAATCGTCCGCCTTCGCTCAAGAGCGTCTCCACCGATGGGTCCAGGCGGATCAGCGCGGGCGCCTCACGGCGTTGAAACGGGCGTTGACGGCCATGGGAGTGGGCTTTCATGCATGGGAGGGCGACAGCATTCCCCAAGCCTTCAAGGACGCAGAAGGCCTTTCTCGGTGCGCGGGGTTCGTTCGGTCGCAACAGGTTTCCTGGGCAATCAATGAGGCATTGATTGAAATCAACAATAAGCCGGAGGGCATGCCTGAAAAAAGCGCCGGCACGGAGCCCTCGAAATCATTGCCCGCTCAGGGAAACGCAAACTCCAGCGAACGCGCGCAGGCTCGCAGGCTTTGACTGAAACGGAATTTGGGCGCCGCGCGCACGCGCGCAGGCTTTGTGTCAACGCGCAGTGGCGAGCCACGCGCTTTCTTGATTTTTCGGAGACCGTCTCGTGAGCGACACCGTCCATTTCAGCGAAACGCCGAACACACCTCAGCGCCCAATTCTCTCTGACGATCGCCTTGAATTTGCGCAACATTGCGCGCATTCTCTGGGTTTCACTGGTGTTTTGCGCGTGATCGCGCGCACGCCCTACTCCTTGGTTTTGTCCGCCGACGCCCCAGATTCGGACCGCGCGCCCTCCGTTGACGCCCCCAAGTTGGGCGAAAACGATCCCGCGTTGGTCAGCGAAAACCCCAAAAGCTCTTCGCGAACGGAAGCGTTTTTCAAATTCAATCCCGAAGGCTCGGCTGACGAAGCGGGCATTTTGAATTGGTTGGCAACCTGCGCCCCCGGTCTCGCCCCTGAATTGCTGGCGGCGTGGCCCGAGCGAGGCGCTTTGGCCACGCGACCTGCGGGCAGTCCGGCCTCGGCCATCGCCGACACCGCGGCGCTGCTTGATGTTTTGGAGCTCGCGCTCGCGAATCTTGGCCGCATGCAAGCCCGCGCCCAACAGACCTCCGTTATTCAGAGCTTCTCTCAGTTTGCCCAAGAATGCCTGCCAACTCGCTCCTTGCCTGGCCGCATTTTGGACATGGGCCATCCAGGGGGGGCTTCTGGCGCAAGACGGCCTCTCCGACGCCGACCTTGCGCTTCTGCCCCGCGCCATGGCGCGCGCGCAATCCCTTTGCGATCGGCTTGCGGCCCTGCCGATTCTCGACAGCGTTGAGCACGGCGACTTTTCCGACGGGAACGTCATGGTTGACGCGACTGGCGCGCCGCGAGTGATCGACTGGGCCGAAGCGCGCGTGGCGCACCCTTTCTTTTCCTTTGAGCGAATGGCCGCGCGATTGGGCCGTTGGCGTGGCCTGGATCGAGAAGGGCCAGGAATAAAACGCCTGGAAATCGCGCACAACGCCGCTTGGTCGGCTCTCGCGGCCCCTTCGGAGATCGCACAAGCCCGTGAGCTTGCAAAAAGCCTTCAATCGCTTTATTTTGTCGTTTGCGATGCCGCTCTTTTGCGACTCCCATATATGCGGGCGGAGCTGCGCATAGGGCGGCTGGCCAATCCTGTTCACGCGTTTATTCATGCCTCGCGCCGGTGAATCGAAAAAGCAAGCGTGATTGAACTCTCACTGCGAAGGCTCTTATGGCCGCGTCGATCCTTGCTCCCTTCAAGCCCACACGCCAGCCCTTTGCCGAGGGCCCGCGCGGCGTGTTCACTCTGTCTTGGGCTCAGCAACCGATCGGAGGTCTCACAGTGAGGCCGTTGGGCCCCAATGGAACGGTTGACGCGCAACACGAGCGAATTTGTGTTGTCCGTTGCGAGGCCAAAAACCGCGAATTTCAGTTTCATTCTCGAAAAGCGCGCAACAACGGCCGCTGGGTTCTTGAAGCGAAAGCTTGGGTTTTTCCGGAAATCAACGCTCAGAAAGTCGCCGATCTCGTTGACCAGGTGAGCGGGTACTTGTTGTCTCAGGGGGTCGTCGCTCCAACATCGCAAGCTTGCTCGCCGATCGGCGTTGAGGCGTCCGAGGCCTCTTCCGGCACGCCCATCGAGGAAAGCAATGAACGAATGAACGCCGCGCTTTTGGCTCGATCGCTGCTCGCCCCCTGGACCTTCGAATCGCGCGCCGTTTCGGCAGTTTTTTATCCTGTCCATCCTTTTTTCAACGGGCCGGCGGTGCGTTTGTCATTCCCATTGGCAACCTATGCGGCGCCTTGGTTTTCGTATGACCAGATAGGGATGAGCAAAATCATTGAACATCATATTTCCGGGTCGATTTGGGACGCGGACTCCAAAGCGTGGGTTGTCCCCGGCCGCTCCATTCGCCTCGCTCGCAAATTGCTTGCCGCCGTGCTTCGATATCCACGCTGGCTGCGGGAAAAAGGGCGTCGTTTGCGAGCTGAGCTTCCGTCGTTTGACTTCGTTCCGCCCCCGTCCTTTTCTCGCGAATGCGGGGATATTTTTCTGGACGATCCGGCGCAACGCGTTTTCTGGGTGGGCTGTTTGTTTGATCGTTCCCAAGGCCTTCAATCGCTGAGCTTCTATCTGATGATGCTGGCGGCCCGACTCTTTGACGGCTCTCGCCCTCCGAGCCCCAATGACGCGGGCGACAGCCTTCCATGGCTTTGGTCTGATCAGGAGCGCCCCTCGCCGCCGGCGCTATCGTCGGCATTTCTTGCGGCTTCTGGCGCGCCGGCCTCTCTTGATTCGGGAACGGCTCGCTTCGCGCTGGCGCCGATTCCTGACTGGAATCGCAAGGCAATTCTCGCGGGCATTCGCTTCATCCAAATCTTGGCGAAGCACATTGAATTTGGAGCCGAAGGCCTTCGGGTTCGAGCCAATCATTCAAAATCAACGCCAAACGGGGTCCCAATTCTTCAGGGGGCCGCTCCCACGCCAGGCGAGCTCTTTTTTAGCCAGGGGCGATTTTGGTTGGTGGCGAGCGTGGCTGACGCAAAATCCAAGCATCAGCGCTGTTGGGCTGTCAGCAAAGAGTTCGCCAACGCATGGCTCTATCCTGGCCCTCGTCAATGGGTGAAATCGGAAGAAATCTCAGCGATGAGCGACTCTGATGTTTTTTTGTGGCTCGTTCAGACCATGAGGAGCGATCGCTCGGTGGGGTGCGCCGCCATTCGACAAGCGCACGCCCGATTTGAAACGCTCACAGGCGATTCCCTGTCGATGTCCATGGTGCGGTTTGAGCAAGCTAGCCTGCGACAAGAAATCGATGACGCCAACAACGCGGCTCGGGTCGCAGATCATGCATTTGACGATTCTGGCGGCACAGAGGCTCCTCGCAGATCTCGGCGGCTTTGAATGGCTCTTTGGCGCTAAAAAACGCTCCGAACGCGTTTTTTGCGAACAAGCGCGCCGCGAATGGATGCTTGCAAAAAGCCCCCGGTCCTTCTATCTTCTGTTTTGCGGACAAAGGGATTTGCGTCCATTGTGGTTTTCCGCAACGCGTCTTTCTCAACCTTTTTGGAGCTCTTCGCCATGGCGGCCTCGATACTCGCCCCCTTCAAGCCCACGAACCAGCCTTACAAAGAGGGGCCGCGCGGCTTGTTCACCCTGTCATGGGCGCAACAGCCCATGTGGGGCGGCGCCGTCCGGGACGTGGGCTCTCAGGGAAAGCTCGAATCGAACCACGTTTTGGTGTGCGTGGTCCACTGCCAATTCAAAGCCTTTGAAGAAACCTTTCACTCTCGCCGCAGCCGTTTTGAAGGCCACTGGGTGGGCGCGGTGAAGGGCTGGGTCTTTCCGGCCAATCACTCGCAAAAAGTGGCCAACCTGGTCGACCAGGTGAGCGGCTATCTGGGCTCCAAAGGCGTCACGCTCGCCCCCAAAGCGCCGCCGCCCAAAGCCCAAAACCCAAACAGCCCCGAGGCGGCCGCGGCCGCCGCGAAGTTCGCGCAAAACGCGATGTTGAACGAAATCGTTCTTGCGCGCTCCCTGAAAAACCCCTGGACATTCAAAAAAGCGGGCATTGAAGCCACTTTTTTGCCGCATCACATCTTTTTTGGCGGCCCCGCAGTCCAGTTTCGGTTTGACTACGACCCGAGCATGATCGCGGTGGTCCGCAAAATCCCCGGCGCCGCGTGGGACGCCAGCGCCAAAGTGTGGCTGACGCCCGGCCGCTCGATTCGGGTCGCCCGAAAACTCTTGGCCGCGATCGTCCGAAGCCCTCGGTGGTTTCGAGAGGAAGGCAAGCGCCAACGCGCGGCGCGCCCCGAGCTCGCCGTCTCCATGCCAGAGGTTTTCGCCCAAGAAGGCGGAGAGTTCCTTTTGGATGACCCCGAGCGCGGCGTGACATGGGCGGGCAATTTGAAGCACCGCCACTCAGGGCTCCAATCCCTGGCCACTCATTTCATTTCTTTGGGCAACAGCCTCGCGGGTTTCCACTCCGACGAAGGCGCCGTGGGCGACGCGGGCGACAACATGCCCAAATATTGGCTCGACAGCCATGAAATCCCCCCGGCGCCCAAGGCGCCTCCGGAGGCGACAGCCCTGCGAGCCGCCACGGCGAACAAGGTTCTTTCCGTTCCCAACGCCACTCCGGGCGCGCTCTCTTTGTATCCCCATCGCGACTGGCAACGCGAAGGGCTTGCCGCGGGCCTTCGTTTGCTTTCGGTCATCGCCCCGCACATTGAATTCGGCGCCGAAGGCATCCGCGTGCGCGCCAACCAGAAAAAGGCCACGCCCGACGGCATTCCCGCCTTGCGCGGGCCGGCTCCCAATCCAGGCGAAGTTTTTTTGAGCCAGGGCCGCTTTTGGATGGTTGGCACGGCCGCCGACGTCAAAGTCAAAACGCAGCGCTGCTGGGCGGTGAGCGAGGCGTTTGCCCGGCAGTGGCTGTATCCGGAACCCTCCAAATCCATTTCGAATTTCACGGACCTCGGCAAACTCAGCGACGCCGAAGTTTTTCTCTGGCTCGTGGACTCCATTCGGGCAGACTACCATGTGGGCTGCAAAGACATCGCCTACGCGCGCCATCGTTGCGAAACCCTCACAGGCGGCCCTCTGGCCCTCATCATGAGCCAATTTGAGCGGGCGACTTTGCAAAAAGAAGTCCAAGCGGCGACGGCGGCCATGGCCGAGGCCCCGTCCAATAAGGGGCCCGGCAAGAAGCACCCGGGCCAGGGGGCCATGGCGCAGCCGGCCAAACGCCAAGCCAAAAGGCTTTGAATGCGCCGACGAGGTCTTTTGGGGCGACAACGCCTCCTGCGCGAGCGAGACATTGAACGCGACTTCTTTCGCGTTGCCCAGACGACGCCGGCGGCTTGACGGCTTAGGCATGTCGATCGCGTCCATTTCCCGGCATTTCCCTGATCACGCGAGCCGCTTGCTTTTTTTAAAGAATAGGTTTATATTTCTAAACTTATCTAAATGTTTTCAATCTTTCCTTTTTCGGAGCCGCCATGACTCACCTCGCCCACCCCATTGTGTGGTCTCTCGCTTTTTGCGTTTTCGCCCTTTGCGTCGTCGCCGGCGTTTTGTGGTTCATGACCGAAGGAAAAACGGAGCGCTATGTTGGCAAACCCATCGCCAAAATTCGCGACAGCGTGTTTTTTGGCGCCCAAATCCCCTTGTGGATCCTTTACGCCATCCTTGTCAACGTCGCGGCCGCGTTGCCCTGGAATGGCCCGTCGCGCATGTTGGCCAAGCTCAAATAGGGCCGCCAGCCTTTTGCGCGCTTGGCTTTGCCCGGCGCTTGGCGTAAAATGAAAGAGCGGCGCGGGCGTCTCCTCGCTCCGTCCTCCACCCATTCCGGCGCGCCGCTGGCTAGCGAGCCTCTATTTTCGCCTCATGCCCTCCAACAACCTCTCTTTTTCTGCTTTCAGGCGCTTGGCCGATTGGCTTCAACGCGATCGCGCGGGGCTCCGCGCCGCCATGGAATTGCAGGGCGTGATTGACGACTCCGCTCCAGATGGCACGTTGAGCGGCGGCAAAAAAATTCACAAGACAGGCTCCCACTTTTACCAGTGGATTGCGCAAGATCCGGCGAAGCGGTCTCGGAAAACGGCGCAAGCGGCGTCTTGGATGGTTCGGCAAATGACGACTCACCCAGAAGAGCCTGAGAGCGAACGGCATGGGCAACGCGCGGCGCTCCTCACGAAGTGGTCGTTGGAACTGTCTTGCTCCTGGCAGATACCCCCCCGTGGTTTCAGCGTTGTCCCCTTGGAAGCGTTGTGCCAAGCCCAGGCCGTGACGTTCGATGAGCTTCCCAGCGTCTGGCATATAGGGCTCTCCGCCATCGAGCGCATGAAGGACGCCTCGGGGCTTCCTTTGTTTGTGGCTTCCGAATGGAGCGTGGCCGGCAATCCCCGAATGCCGCAAGAGCAAGCGTGCCGCATCGCGGGAACCCGCGTCCAAGCGTTTTTCAAGTCCAACTTGCACCGGCTGCCCGAAGGGGCGGCTGTTGAAAACAGCGCGACTTTCCAAGCCGCCGTGGAGCTTTTCTTTCATGGATCCGACGCCGCGCGCAAGGCGATGGCCCATCACGTTTTTGGCCCGCGCGAAGTGGCCGCGGAATTGTTTATGTGCGAGCGCGTTCGACGGCCCGACACCGTGAATGGCGTTGGGGAAACAGCGCCCAAAATAGAGCCCAAAATAGAGCCCCTCAATCACCTGGACCGAGTCTCGATCTTGGATTGGTGCGCCAAGCAGTGGACGCAAAGGCGCGACCTGGAGTCTTTGGGCGAATGGATCACGGCTCTTCACGACGAGATTTCCTTCACCCAGGCAGGGCGGGCCCTCTGGCGCGATTCGTGCTCCCATTGGCGCCCTTCCGGCCTGCCCGCTGACGCCAGCCTCGCGGAGCGCCAAGTTTTTTTCGGCAGCCAATTCCAGCACTCGCACGGCGGCTCGACGGGTGCCTCGGAAGGCGCGAAAGCGTTTCGCGCTCTGCAAAAGGCGCTTCTTTCGGCAGGCTCCCAAGCTTGGGGGATGGACGCCTGCTTGGAGGCCTGGCCGATAGCGGCCGCCACGGGTGAAATCGGGGCGCAGGCGGAAGCCTGGCATTTGCGGAAGGCCGTGGCGGCGCAGAGCGCGAGCGCTGGTTCGGGCCCCGAATCGGCTTTGGCGATCCCCAAGCCGACAGCTCCCCGCAGGCTCTGAATCCGCGCGAACGGCGCGGCTAAATTTTCTCGGCGCTCCAGGCTGATTTGTGCGACACTCAGTTTTGGTTTGGCCACGGCTCATTGCATTTTGGCCAAAAAGCGCGACGATTGCCGAGCGGCCCTTTTTCCCGTTGGTTTTAAAAAAGGCTTTCGCGGTTTCGCGGCCCCCTGGCTTCCTTCTCTCGCCCCCGTGCAAACCATGCGATCCGTTCTTCTCAATTCAGGCTCCAAACGCTCGCTGACGCGCTCAGCCCGAAGAACGCTGTCCGAATCCCTTCGCGCATGCGCGCGCCTGCCTCGGCGCCTGCCTTCGCCGGCCCGTCGAAAGGGGCTCGCGCTGCTCGAGGCGATCCGGGAGCATGACGCCGCTCGCGTGGCGGAGTTGATCCCCGTGGCCGACTTGACGGTGACCGTCCACAACAAAATGAACGCGTTGATGCTCGCGGTCATCGAGGGTCAGCCGGAAATCGCTCGGCTCCTGCTGCCGCATGTCGACCCAAAAGCGCGAGCCGCCAACCACATCGACGCCCTGTGCGTCGCGGTCATGTATCGGCAGATGGAGTGCGTGGAGTTGCTGCTTCCGCACAGCGACCATTGCCCAGACTTCAAGCAAGGGCACGGCAGCGCCTTGAACATCGCGGCGCGGACTGGGCAGACCGACATGGTGCGCGCGCTGCTGGCCTTCTTCGACCCCGCGGCGTTTCGAGACACCCGGCTCGGCACGATTTTGACCGCCGTGGTTTTTGGAGGGCACCTTGAATGCTTTGATCTGCTCTTGCCCCTGTGCGACCCGTTTTTCCCGACTGGGGAAAATGAGACGCTTTTGATGGACGCGGCCTACATGGGGCATTTGCCGATCGTCAAGCGATTGGCCTTCATCCTTGATCCGGAAGCGGTCAACTCGGCGGGCCACACCGCGGAAGAGATCGCGAGAAACAACGGAAAAACAGAATGCGCGGATTTCCTGCATGCGTTGGCTGAGCAGACGCGCGCGGATCGCGAAGTCGCGGCCTTGGTCGGCGACATTGAAGCGGCGGCGCTTGCGACGCCTGGAAGCGCGCCTCGCCCCGCGAGAAAAACACGAGCGCTTTGAGGCCTCGCGCAAGAGAGAGCTCGTCGCCGCGGCGGCAAGCGCCAAGCGGAGCGCTTGCGGCGTCCAAAGGCTTTTTTCCTCAATCCTTCTTTTTCAATCCTGCCGCGTCCGGGCAGCCCCTATGGCTCGGCAAGCGAGTGCCTAAACCTGCGCCGAAAGGCGCCTCCGGGCGGCCCTGCACGGTCTTTTTTCCGTCTCTTTGGCCCCTGCGCGGCCTTGGCTTTCAGCCTCCTGTCTGCTACGATGGGATATCCTTTTGGAGGATTCATGTCTCAAATCGTTTGGAGCGAAGAGCTCGCAACCCTGGATTTTGAAAAAGAACGCGCAGCTCTCGACGCGGCCATTGACGCCTTCGAGGAACCCTTGGCGCAAGCTCCCGGCGCCCCCAAAGAGGCCAAGGCCAAGTGGCTTCTGGCGAGCTGCCTGCAAAAGGCCATCCGCCAAGGCGACGCCGACGCCGCCCAATGGGCTGTGGACGCCATGCTCCCCAACGACCGCGCCTATGCGCTGCACCGGATGGCCGTGATCGCCATTGAGGACATTGGCGTGGCGAATCTGCCCTTGGTGCTCGACTTCATGTTCACGGGCATTCGCAAAGCTTGGTATGAGGCGCACGGAACGCGCAAGTCCGCGATTTACTTCGCCCGCGCCCTCGCCGAAAGCCCCAAAGACCGCTCCGCGTGCGACCTGCCGCTCTTGGCCTTGGGATTGCCCCCTGCCACGGTGGCGAACGCCGTGAATGCCCCCACGGACAAGCTCAGAGAGGCGCTTTTGGCGCCGAAAGTGGACTTGCGGGCCAAAGCCCTCGGATTATGGTCGGCCCTGGGCGGCCAGAAGATAAAAGGCGCCGGCATCCCCGCGGACAAGCATGACCCGGACGCCTTTTTGAGCCTGTGCCACGAATTGGGCGCGACGCCCAAAATGCTGTGGCTTTTGGACCAATCCATCAAAATCCAAAGCGAATGGCATCCGGTGGCGCTGGGCCTGTTGGCCGCGCAAGCGGTGGCTGAAGGCGCCATTATCGCCCCGGGCTTCATTTCCCCCACGGCCCCTTTGACGCGCTCCTTGGCGTCAGTGGCGGCCGCCGGCCAAGAGCCTTTGCAGGCTGCACGCCGGGGCGGCATGATTTTCCCGGGCCGCTCGGCCAATGGCTTTTTCCTCTCCGGCCTTGACGGGCATTGCCGCGAAGGGCGCAACGCTATCGACGCGTGTTTCCTCAAACACCCGGACCTGAAAAAAACGCCGTTTTTCGCAGGCCTCTATGGGGAGCAATTGAGAGAACGCGCGGGCTCCTTGTTGTTCGCCTTCGAGGGCGGCCGGGTGAATGCCCCCATGGACTACCCGAGCGCGCGCCGCGTGTTCGCGAGCTCCCTTTTGCGTGGCGCCCAGCGCCAAAACATGCCCGAGCCTCTGTTGCGCGAAGTTCCTGCCTTTTTTGAAAAATTCCTTCCGGCGCTTGATGACGCTCGGGCCAAGTCGCTCTCCAAGCTGGATTGGGCGAAGGCGCCTTCCGCCCCTTCCGCCTCGTCGCAGCCCAAGCCGTGAACGCGGCGACTGCGCGGCATTGATTTCCGTTTCGGCCTTGGTCGCGGCTTTTTCCCTCGATTGTTTCGGAGCAATTTTCTGCCCCCGTGAATTGTTCGTGAACTTGTGGGGCTAAGCGCGAAGCGGTGTCTGCGGCGAACCGCCATGAGACGACGCCGGCATCATGACAACATCCACGACAACGTCCATGGCACCGGACAGGGCGACAGCAGACAAAGAACACGGGAATTTCGGCACAACAACAAAAAAGGCGCTCGAAAGCGCCTTTTTCATCTTCATCTTCTTTTCGTCTCCGCCCAAGGACGGAGACCCTGCTATGTCTTACATTGCGACTTTGCGGCGCATCGACACAGACGGATTCGGAGCCGTCATCGCTTTGAGCGCTTCGGCTTTCTCGCGAGCGGTGCGTTCCTTCATCTTTTCGCGCAGGCTGCCGAACACCGCTTCGCCGCGCGCTTTTGCTTGCGCCGCCAGTTGCTCGTCCGACAGCACAGGACGATTCGCTTCCGCTTCGCGGGCGAGACGATACTTTTCGTTTTGGCGGTCAATCAGTTTTTGATAGATGCCTGGGGATTGCGTGATCGCGCTTGCCAGATGCGCCTCAAATGCGTCTTCGGACGTTACAGCCTGTTTCATCACGCCGGTTTTGGGCTCCGTCACCGGCGTCAGATCCAGGTTCGGCAGCCCGTCGCCAAAGGCTTTCAAGGCGCGGGCAATGGCTTCTGCCTCTTGCTTGCGCTGGCTGCTCCGCGCGGTGGCGGCGAAGATGTGCGTGGTGATCGCGGCCGACAGGCAACCGATCGCGCCAGCAAGCAAGGGCATGCCGGCGGTGGATGCTTCCGTGGAGCCCGCGAAATAGGCCACGACGCCCGCGCCCAACGTGAACGTGCCAACAGCGCCCGCGACCCATCCAAACACCCGCGCCGGGCTTTCAAGCGTGGCCACAGAGCTCTTCACGTTGGTCGCGGCCGTTTCGAATTGCTTGCGAGCGGCGGCCACTTCGGCCAAGGCGGCCGGATCGCCGACGAACCAAGCGGGCGCGGCGGCGCGCTCGCCCTTTTCGACGCGTCGTTGCCATTCGTGCTGAGCGTGTCCACTCTGGCCGGCAAACGCTTCACGCATGTTCTTGATGTCTTGGATGGTTTGCATTTCAGGGTTCCTGTCCTTCGGATTCTTCGTTTACGGTCAATTGGGCTTTTCTTGACCCCTTGGCTTGTCCGTCCTTCAGGGGATCAATCGATGCGTTTATTTTCTCCTGACACGTGGCGGGAGTCAAGCTCTGCGTTATTTTCGTCTGCGAAAACGTCTTCTTGTGCAGACGGTTTTGTTTTTTGCCCCAGCCTAGGGCTAGAAAGCGTCCTCGCTGGCCCATTCGTCTGTCTTTTTCGGACTAAAGAGCAATCTGGACGCGACAAAAGCTTGGCTCGCAGTCTTTTGAGCGGTTATTTTTTGATTTTTTTGTGATTCGGTTCCTGCGCAACTTCAAAAAACCGGATCAAAGGCGCCGCCGCGTG
>Ga0209855_1000250_pt1 | contig 14538 bp, 9 predicted proteins | sample OrgsoiDNA_201063_FD_185811 | JGI IMG/M metagenome (GOLD analysis project Ga0209855, IMG submission 185811) | Permafrost soil microbial communities from the Arctic, to analyse light accelerated degradation of dissolved organic matter (DOM) -... | ecosystem: Environmental > Terrestrial > Soil >...
CTACAAATCAAATCGATAAGTGATACAGGTTTACGCCAGAAAAAACAGCGTGACAACCTAGTAGAATTGCTAGGTTGCCACGCTTGAATAAGGTGTTATCGTCAGTCAGAAATACTCATTTTTTCAGCAGAGGAGAGGCCACCATGAGCCCTCAAAAAGTTCTGTTATATGGATTCTTTGTCTTGCAGGCTTTGTTATTGACGGCAACTGCAACGGCGGACACCCTAAAAAACACCGCGCCCCCCCATCAAAAGAGCAATGGAAACATCACACTGATTAACCTGCAATATCCTGATAACACCTGCACTTATCCTATTGAGAGCGATCTTCCTATATGGGTTCCCCTCAGATGTGCCACTCTCCCGGACAAAATGGCAATAGAGTTACGCAATGTACCCTCTGCCACTCGAATCAGGCTGGCATCCGATAAGCCTTACGATCATCCGAGGCCGGGAGAAGCCTGCACAGAGGAGTTTGCCAACTCTGATCCCCCTGCGGTTGAACTACTGACGATTAAAGAGCCCACCACGCTCACCGAACCTCTGAAGCTGGCTGATCTCAATACGTTGCCACCTGGCGCCGTTGCAAAACCCGGGGTCAGGTTTATAACGAATGGATTCTCCGGCCATGTGCAGACTGTTATCGATTGCTTGATCATTAGGGTTTCCCCCCTGTCCCCTTGATAAACTTGCCGCTACCGACTGGACAAGACCATTATTCCTAAAACTCAGGTATACCATCATGATTGTTTTCAGGCGCCACTCATTGGAATTAGTACTGGCCTTTTTTTTTGTGGCCGCAGGTTGCATCCAGACAGTATCAGCGGGTAATGAGGGTACGCCCAAGCTGACGCTGGAAGGTGCCAACGGAGAAAATCATTGCTCGCTCGACTTCACGACCAGCGTCCGAAGCTTTAAAGGTAACGCCTACTGCAAAAATGATTCAGCCATCAAACTTGAAGTTGAACACGCCCCTTCGGCATCTAACATCTTGGTCTTTGATGATTACAGCTGTGATCGCACAGACCCTGGAAATTACTTCTGGTTCTACTTGCGAACCGTGAAAGAAAACTTCTCCACGGCCCAACCTATTGATCTGGACACCATTGCACATACGGAAAATGGTGGCGTGGTTGCCCCGGGCCTCAAATTGATAAGCAAGTATCAACGGGGCAGCTATACATTCGCCAAGCGGGCATCCTGCGTAAAGATTGAAGTGGATGCCCCGCTACTGCCTGACTCAGGCCCTTAATGGTAGAGCCTTATTCAGGCGCTCACTCGTTCATTGTTTCTCTGCAACCCCGAGGTTCATCCCCATGGCCGCCTCTACTACATTGCATTCCAACGCCCTTAACTTCATGAGCTTCCTCAACAGCGGCGTCGACCCCCGCACCGGGTTGTATACCGTGTCCATCAGCCTGCCGGAACTCAAAACCGACGACCTCGCCGGACCGGTCATTCCCCTGGGCCTGAGCTTCAGCCCGCTCAACACCCAGGACTCCGGTTACGGCCTGGGCTGGGACCTGCCGCTTTCGCAATACACCCCCCATAACCAGATCCTGTCCCTGAGCACCGGCGAAACCTTCAAGGTCACCGGCAGTGGCAGCGGCGATCAGTTGGTCATCAAAGAGAAAAAACTCGACAGCTTTCACTTCCACGACCTGGGCAACGAGGGCTACAAGGTCGTGCACAAATCCGGGCTGGTGGAATTCCTCAAGGTCATGGGCACCAGCACCCACCAGATCGCCTTGCCCTATCAGATCCAGTCCCCTGACGGGCGTTCGGTGACCTTGACCTACAAGCCGTTCGCCGATCATCAGGTGCTGGCCTCGATCAGCGACAGTCAGCGCACCTTGCTGACCCTCAAGCGCACGGCACGCAATGTCGACGTCGTGCTGATGCCGGACCAGGGCCCGGTGCGTTTTGTCCTGACCCTGGACGAGGACGATTACCGGGTGTCGCAGATTACCCTGCCCACCGCTGAAAACGCCTGCTGGCGCTTTAAGTACGAAACCCTTGATGGCCTGTTGTGCGTGCGCCAGGTCTGTACCCCCACCGGAGCCCACGAAACCGTTGCCTATGATGACGCGGGTCATGTGTTTCCCGGTGTCAGCCGCCCGCCACTGCGCCGGGTCACTGAGCACAGCACCGACCCCGGCCAGGGGCAACCGGCCCTGGTGGTCGGCTACAGCTACAGCGGTAATAACACCGTCAACAGCCACAACTTCCTGGGCAACGATGCGTCGGGGCTGATCTGGGAAGACAACGGCCTGGATAACCTTTACAAGGTCAGCGTGCCCTACCAGTACGGCACCACCGAAAGCCTGCGGGTGGCCGGTCAGGTGGTGCGCACCGTGGAGCGGACGTTCAACCGCTTCCATTTGCTCACCGAAGAAACCACCACGCAAAACCGCAAGATGAAAAAAACCCTCACCCTCTATTACGCCGATGATGGCAAGGACTTCGACCAGCAACCCAATTATTTCCAGTTGCCCAAGACCGTCACCGACAGCTGGTACAACCTGGACAATGCCAACCAGGTACGCCGCGAAACCGTCAGCAGCCAATACGACAGCCATGGCAACCTGACCGAACAGACCCAGGCCAACGGCATCGTCGAGACCAGCACCTGGTACCCGGCGGCGGGGGAAAGCGGCCAGTGCCCGCCCGACCCGGAAGGGTTTGTGCGACAGATGAAAACCCGGACCGTCACCCCCGCGCAGGTCTGGGAAGGCGAGCCCGCCCCGGTGCTGCGCACCCGTTATCGCTACCAGGCGCTGGAACCGGTGCAAGGTGCCAGCCAGCCCTGGCTAGTGCTCAGTGAGGAAAGCTTGCTGCAGGTCGAGGTCAAGGCCGGGAGCGAAACCGAAACGCTGCTGCACAGCACCGCCCATACCTACATCCAACAACCCACCGACCGGCTCACCCACGGGCGGCCCTTGAACGACACGTTCACGCTCAACGGCATCAGCACCTTCACCGCCTTCACCTATGAAAAAAAACAGGGCACGGCCCGGGCCGACGAAACCGTGCTCAAAATCACCCAGACCCTGAGCAGCAGCCTGGACAGCGAACGCAAGGTGATCACCCTGGAACACTCGCTGCTCAATGGCGAACCCCTGCTGACCCGGGACGACACCGACGTGGAAATCCGCTACGTCTACGACGGGCTGGGGCGGGTGCTGAGCGAAACCGTGGCACCGGGCACCGACTACGAAGCCACCCGCAGTTACACCTACGTGCTGGTGGCCACCGACGGGCAAACCGCGCGCCAGGAAGCCACCGACGTCAAGGGCGTGAGGACTTGTAGCCACCTGGACGGCCTGAACCGGGTGGTCAAGGAAGAACGCCAGGACGCCGACGGCGATGGCGCGCTGCGCCAGACCTACGCGGCCGAATACGACAGCCGTGGCCAGTTGCTGAACGAAACCCAGTACGACTGGCTGGGAACCCGCAACCTGGCGCTCAAGAGCATATTTGGTTACGACGACTGGGGGCAGCAGCGCAGTGAGACCGGGCCGGATGGAGTGGTGGCGTTCAGTGAGACCGACTTGATCGGCAGTGACGCAGGGCCCATTCAGCGCGAGTGGCAGCAAGTCAGCCAGTCAGCGACTGAACAATACAACCTGACCGTTACGCAAATGAACCTGTTCGAGAAGCCGGCCACGGTGGAGCGTTTCACCCGCGACGGCCAGAGTATCGGCAAGCAGCGCTACGAATACGACGGCCTGGGACGCACGGCCAGGGAAATCGACGCTCTGGATCACATCACCGACTATCGCTACGACCCTTTTGAGCGCATGGTTGAAACCACCCTGCCTGACCAGAGTGTGATCAAGCGTGAGTACGCTCTGCATAGCATCAAGGATCTTCCTGTCTCCATCAGCGTTGATGATCAAGTGCTTGGCGAGCAGGCTTTTGACGGGCTGGAGCGCATGTACCGCTCGGTGACCGGTGGCCGGACGCAGACGTTTACCTTCGACTCCGGACAAACCCAGCCCAAAGCTGTACTCACCGCCAGCGGGCAGGCCATTGAATACGTCTATCAGCCCTCGCTAGGCTCAGAGCCTCTGGTACGCAAGATACCAACCAGCAATATCACTGCCGATTACACCTACGATCCGCACAACGCCCGCTTGCTGCATTGTCAGGAACAGGGGCAAGAATTGTCCCGTGAGTACTACAGCACTGGCGACCTCAAGTCCGAAACCCGCGTACAAGGGGCGGGCACCTACAGCATGCAGTACAGCTATAGCCTCACCGGACTTTTACTCAGCTACACCGATGTCATTGGCCAGCCTCAGCGTTATGAATACGACAGCTACGGACGGCTGGAAAGCACCGGGTTGGGGCAAACCACGGCGACCTTCAGCTACAACGCGTTGGGCCAAACGCAACGCATCGAAACGGCTGACGGCGGGCAAAAGGTAGTTATTGATCTGCTTTACGATGATTTTGGCCGGGAAGTGCAGCGTACGTTCAACCTCAATGGCGCCATTCAGACCATGACCCAGGCCTATGATGCAACCGACCAACTGACCCAACGAACCCTGAAACAAGGCAGCAACGTTTTACGTGACGAAGTGTTCGGCTATGACACGCGCGGGCGACTGACCAGCTATACCTGCACCGGCACCCAACCGCCTGTCGATCCCTATGGCAAGGCCATCCAGAGTCAGTCGTTCCGCTTCGACAAGTACGACAATTTAATCTTGGTCCGCACGGTATTTACCGGGGGCACTAACAACGCCACCTATACCTATGACGACAAGGATCCGACGCAACTGCGCAGCGTGGCCAACAGTAATGCTGACTATCCGGCTATCACACTGGATTACGACCTGGACGGAAACCTGATCACCGACGAGCAGCAACGCACCCTGAGCTACGACGCACTGGGCCGGTTGACTCAAGTAAGCGGCCCCGGTGCCGGTGATCGCTATAGTTACGACCCACTGGACGCACTCGCTGGCCGTCTCAGCGACAGTGATGGCGACCAACGTTTCTACCGCAATGGTGAACTGGCCACCCACGTCAAAGGCAATCAGAACAGCAGCTTCATTCGCGGCGGTGATGCCCTGCTGGCCGAACGACAAGGCAGTACCACGCTGCTACTGGCCGCCGATGGCAATAACAGCGTAATGCGGGAAGTCACCGCCAGCGCCGTCAATGACTGCGCCTACACCGCCTACGGCCACCGCGATCCGGCAAACCCTGCCGCGGGGAAGCTGAGCTTTAACGGCGAATTCACCGAAGCCGGCACTGGCTGGCAATTACTGGGCAGCGGTTATCGCGCTTATAACCCGGTACTGATGCGCTTTCACAGCCCCGACAACCTGAGCCCGTTCGGTGAGGGTGGGTTGAATGCTTATGCGTATTGTGATGGGGATCCGGTGAATATGACGGATCCGACGGGGCATGTAGGTTTATTTACTCCGTTTAAAATGTTGTCCAGAGCTATAAAGCGAGTTCCTACCACTCAGACGAAAAAAGGAATTCCGACATTTTTAACGGAGCTTACGGGCGATAAAGAAGTCACTCGTCTGTATAAAATAACAAAGAGTGATGTTGCAAAATTGAAAAAAGTGGCAAGAGCTCGAGAACTTGGAGTAGGGGGTCCGGTTACTCAAATTGACGATGTCGTTCACCAATTTCAAACGGGAACATCGAAGGGCAAAGAGGCAGCAGCTACAGCAACGAAAGGCTTTGATTATGCCAAAAAAAATGTAGGTGAATATGGCATTACGAGGTATGCAAGAAAAACTATAGATCGCGAATTTAAAGAGCTTGAAGCGAAAGCGCTTGAAACAAAGTTTACGAGGAAAAATAAATTTGTTATTGCTATAAGAAATCCAGTTGAGGCACCCACTACCAAACGGGGACGGATACCCAATATTCTGGGCGGTAACACCGACAAGTATGATTAAATTTTAAAAGGGGCGGCTTATGTGGTTTGCCGCCCCAGTTATTTTCATCCAGTTTGCAAATAGAACGGAATTAAGCAAGCTGCGCCTCAATGCAACTCAATAACCCTCTGATCAATCGCCTTGACCAGCGCGGCCCTGAGCGAACTGACCCCAAACTTGCGGCGGATATTGCACAAGTGATAATTCACCGCAGCTTCGGTGCGGTCCAGGATACGGGCGATTTCCCAGGTGGATTTGCCCTTGACTGCCCATTCCAGGATCTCCCGTTCTTTGGTGGTCAACTGGACTGGTACGTCTGGCCCCTGAACCTCTGTCCATGGGTAATGCGCAGTGTTTGCAGCGGGGTGATTCATGGTGGGCTCCTTGTCCTGTGGAACGACAACCCACCATAACGCCCAGGCGTGTTTACCGAACCTGTCATAAATGACAGTGGAGCAGGGCATGCGCGTCGCGTAGATGTTTATCCAGCCGCTCTGGGCTGGGGCGTCTGGCGGTTTTGTGGCGGGTACTCGGCAGGATCACCGTCGGTCGGGTCAGATCCTTGCCAGCGAAGGCGTCAGACCAGAAACATGGTGGGTGACTGACCACTGCATTCGTGAGCAAGCTCACTCCCACAGGGACCGGCATTCAAACCAAAATCCGTCGTAGCTACAACACCTGTGGGAGCTAGCTTGCTAGCGAAGGCGTCAGGTCAGGAACATCGTGCCTGGCTGACACACCGGATTCGCGGACAAGCCTGGCCCCTACAGATTTCAAATGCCACCAACCTTGATCCCCGTGGCTTGCAGCCTACTCTTTACGGTTTCTTTATGCCGCAGCCTACCCGTCGCTCTCGTTCCTTTACGGGCTGGCTGCTGACAATTGGCCACAAGCGGCAGTCGCCGTATGACGGAGTATTTTCCATGAGTGTTCTGGACGGGGTGTCACTGCTGCTGGCAGCAGGGCTGTTCATTTACTTGCTGGTCGCGCTGTTACGCGCAGGCCGGAACTAGGAGTGGCCATGCACAGTTATGACTATCTATTGATCCTGGCCTTCTTCGTGCTGGTGCTGTTGCCCGCACCCTGGCTGGGGCGTTTCTACTATCGGGTGATGGAAGGCGAGCGCACCTGGCTGACGCCGGTTCTCGGGCCGGTGGAGCGCGCCTGCTACCGGATCTCCGGTGTCGATCCAAAAATCGAACAAAACTGGAAGACCTATGCGCTGGCCTTGCTGGTCTTCAACGCGGCGGGTTTCGTGCTGTTGTTCGCGATTCTGCTGTTCCAGAACCTGCTGCCCCTCAACCCGCAGAAACTGCCGGGTATGGAGTGGTCGCTGGCGTTCAACACCGCCATGAGTTTCGTCACCAACACCAACTGGCAGAGCTACAGCGGCGAAGCCTCGCTCAGCTACCTGAGCCAGATGGTTGGGCTGACCGTGCAGAACTTTGTCAGCGCGGCCACCGGTATCGCGGTGCTGGTTGCGTTCTGCCGTGGCATTGGCCGTCGCTCGACACAGAACCTGGGTAACTTCTGGGCCGACATGACCCGCTCGACGCTCTACGGCCTGCTGCCGATGTGCATCGTGCTGGCCTTGTTCCTGGTATGGCAGGGCGTGCCTCAGACCTTCTCGCATTACATCGATGCAGTGACCCTTCAAGGTGCTGACCAAAGCATCCCGCTCGGGCCAGCAGCGAGCCAGATCGCGATCAAGCAACTGGGCACCAACGGTGGTGGCTTCTTCGGCGCCAACTCGGCGCATCCGTTCGAGAACCCGACTGCCTGGACAGACCTCATCGAACTGGTGGCGATTCTGCTGATTCCAGTAGCGCTGATCTTCACCTTCGGTCACTACGTCAAGGACATGCGTCAGAGCCGGGCGATTCTGGCCTGCATGATGGTGTTGTTCCTGATCGGTGGTGCGACCTCCCTGTGGGCTGAGTACCAACCGAACCCGACCTTGAACATCCCGCAGGTTCAACAGACTGCACCGCTGGAAGGCAAGGAAACCCGCTTCGGTACCACCGGCACGGTGTTGTGGATGGCGGCGACGACGTCGGCTTCCAACGGATCGGTCAACGGCATGCATGACAGCCTCAACCCGCTGAGCGGCATGGTTGCACTGGCCAACATGATGGTCGGTGAGGTGATCTTCGGCGGTGTGGGTGCCGGTATGTACGGCATGTTGCTCAACGTCCTGATCGCGGTGTTCCTGGCGGGCCTGATGATTGGTCGCACCCCGGAATACCTGGGCAAGAAGCTACAGGCCCGAGAGGTCAAGCTGCTGGTCGCCACCCTGGTGGTGATGCCGGTTGGTGTGTTGGTGTTCGCGGCCCTGGCGGCCTGCCTGCCCGGCCCGATGGCTGCGGTCAGTAACCCCGGCGCCCACGGTTTCAGCCAGCTGCTTTACACCTACACCTCGGCCACGGCCAACAACGGCTCGGCGTTTGGCGGGTTCAGCGGCAACACCATGTTCCACAACCTGCTGATCAGCCTGTCGATGTTCCTGGGTCGCTACGGCTACATCATCCCGGTGCTGGCACTGGCGGGCAGCCTGGCTGCGAAGAAGACTGCACCGTTGGGCCTGAACAGCTTCCCTACCCATGGCCCGCTGTTCGTCACCCTGTTGAGCGTGACCATTGTGCTGGTCGGTTTGCTGACCTTCCTGCCGTCACTGGCTCTGGGGCCGATTGCCGAACACCTGAGCATGGGTTTCTGAGGAATAGATCATGAATATGCAGATACCTGCTTCAAAGTCTTCCGATCAGCCGCCTGTGGCTGAGCCGGCCAAGACCAACTTTTCTGCCCTGTGGCGTCCGGCGCTGATCCAGGCCTTCGTCAAGCTCGACCCGCGCCAGTTGCAACGTGCGCCGGTAATGCTGGTGGTTGAGCTGACCGCCGTGCTGACCACGATCCTGTGCGTCATCCCCGATGCGACCGTTCCGACCTCCGTAGCGGTACAGATCGCGGTGTGGTTGTGGTTCACCGTGTTGTTCGCCAACTTCGCCGAAGCGTTGGCTGAAGGTCGCGGCAAGGCCCGCGCCGACAGCCTCAAGGCCGGCAGCGAAGGCCTCAAGGCCCGGCTGCGGGAAGGAAACGGCACGTACAAGGTGGTGAACGCCAGCCAGTTGCGCAAAGGTGACGTGGTACGAGTCGAAGCCGGGGAGATGATCCCTGGTGACGGCGAAGTCATCGAGGGTATTGCTGCGGTCAACGAAGCGGCGATCACCGGTGAGTCCGCCCCTGTGATTCGTGAGTCCGGTGGTGACCGCTCGGCGGTGACCGGCAACACGCGTCTGGTGTCCGACTGGCTGGTGATCCGCATCAGTGCCAACCCTGGCGAATCGACCCTGGACCGCATGATTGCGTTGGTGGAAGGTGCCAAACGGCAGAAAACCCCCAACGAAGTCGCGCTGGACATCCTGCTGATCGGCCTGACCCTGATCTTCCTGCTGGTGGTCGTGACCCTGCAGCCGTTCGCACACTTTGCCAACGGCAGCCTGCCGCTGATCTTCCTGGTGGCGTTGCTGGTGACCCTGATTCCGACCACCATCGGTGGCCTGTTATCGGCGATCGGTATCGCCGGTATGGACCGTCTGGTGCGCCTGAACGTGATCGCCAAGTCGGGTCGTGCGGTGGAAGCGGCCGGTGACGTACACGTGCTGTTGCTGGACAAGACCGGCACCATCACCTTTGGTAACCGCCGCTGCACCGCGCTGTATGGCGCGCCAGGGGTGAGCACCAAAGAGCTGAGCGAAGGTGCACTGCTGGCCTCGCTGGCGGACGATACGGCTGAAGGTAAATCCATCGTCGAGCACGTGCGCAGCCTGCATTCGCTGGACGAGCCACCGGTTGCACAACTGACTGCTGTGCCTTTCAGCGCTGAAACCCGCTTGTCGGGCGTGGACTACCAGGGCCGTGTTTACCGCAAGGGTGCCGTGGATTCGTTGCTGGCCTTCGTGGGCATGAAACGTAGCGACCTGCCGCCATCCCTGGCCCGGGAAGTCGACAAGATTGCCAAGACGGGTGGTACACCTCTGCTGATCAGCGCCGAGGGCAAGCTGCTGGGCGCCATTCACCTCAAGGACGTGGTCAAGCCAGGGATCCGCGAGCGTTTCGCCGAGCTGCGCAAGCTGGGGATCCGCACCGTGATGGTCACCGGCGACAACCCGCTGACCGCTGCGGCCATCGCTGCCGAAGCCGGTGTGGACGACGTGCTGGCCGAAGCGACGCCAGAGAAGAAGCTCGAGCGCATCCGTCTTGAGCAGAACGACGGTCGTCTGGTGGCGATGTGTGGTGACGGTGCCAACGACGCTCCGGCACTGGCCCAGGCCGACGTCGGTATGGCGATGAACGATGGTACGCAGGCAGCCCGTGAAGCGGCAAACATGGTCGACCTGGACAGCGATCCGACCAAATTGCTGGACGTGGTACAGATCGGCAAGGAGTTGCTGGTGACCCGTGGCGCATTGACCACGTTCTCCATCGCCAACGACGTGGCCAAGTACTTCGCGATCCTGCCAGCGCTGTTCGCGGCGATCTATCCGCAGCTGGGGGTGCTGAACATCATGCACCTGGCCAGCCCGCAAAGCGCGATCCTCTCGGCCATCGTCTTCAACGCCCTGATCATCGTGGTGCTGATCCCGCTGGCCCTGCGTGGCGTGCGTGTGCAGGCAGCCAGCGCGGCACACCTGCTGCGTCGCAACCTGCTGATCTACGGTCTGGGTGGCATTGTGGTGCCGTTCGTGGGGATCAAGGCCATCGACATGCTGTTGACCGGCCTGCATCTGGTCTGATTCACCGTTGACCAAGCCGCGCGCCAATCGGGGCGCGGCGTTCACTGATTGAGGATTCGATAATGTCCACTGTATTGCGCCCGGCCTTGAGCCTGCTCGTTCTGATGTCCCTGATCACCGGCGTGGCCTATCCGCTGGTGGTAACCGGTGTTGCCCAAGTGGCATTCCCGGACCAGGCCAATGGCAGCCTGGTGTATGACAACGCGGGTAAGGTCCGGGGTTCGGAGCTGATCTCCCAGAGCTTCACCGGTGATGAATGGTTCCACTCACGGCCTTCTGCCGGTGCCTTTGCCACTGTTTCCAGCAGCGCCAGCAACCTGTCGCCCAGCAACCCGGCACTGGCAACACGAGTGGCCGCGGATGTGGTCAAGGAAGCGATTCCAGGGCAAGGGCCTGTTCCACTGGAAATGCTGACCACCTCGGGCAGCGGCCTGGACCCGCATCTTTCGCCTGAAAGCATCACCTATCAAATGTCCCGTGTCGCGGCGGCTCGCAACATGTCCATGAGCACCTTGCAGCGTCTGGTGGATGCCAATACCACCCGCCCACTGGTTGGCCCGCCTGTGGTTAACGTCTTGACCTTGAATCAAACCCTGAATGAGTTACCGTCAGCAAAACTTTGACGCGGGAAGAGACTATGACTGGCCAGTGGGGAGTGGCGATCGATGAGTGATTCAGGCCGTGCCGATGCATTGTTGGCGGACTTGCCCCGGGATGGCCGGGGCCGGCTGAAAGTCTTTCTCGGCGCCGCGCCGGGGGTGGGCAAAACCTACGCCATGCTCCAGGCTGCCCATGCGCAGTTGCGCCAAGGCACCCAGGTCATGGCGGGCGTGGTGGAAACCCATGGCAGGGCCGAAACCGAAGCCATGCTCAGTGGCCTGGTCCAGCAACCCTTGATCCGTTCCGAATACCGTGGGGTGACCCTCGAGGAAATGGACCTGGACGGGATCCTCAAGGTCGCACCCAAACTGGTGCTGGTGGACGAACTGGCCCACAGCAACGCCCCCGGCAGCCGGCACGCCAAGCGCTGGCAGGACATTCAGGAACTGCTGGCGGCGGGTATCGACGTCTACACCACCGTCAACGTCCAGCATCTGGAAAGCCTCAACGATCAGGTACGCGGCATCACCGGTGTGCAGGTGCGCGAAACCCTGCCGGACTGGGTGCTGCAGGAAGCCTACGAACTGGTACTGATCGACCTTCCACCCCGGGAACTGCTGGAGCGGCTGCGCGACGGCAAGGTCTACGTGCCCGAGCAGGCCCGGGCGGCCATCGATGCCTTCTTTACCCAGACCAACCTCACCGCCTTGCGCGAACTGGCGATGCAAACCGCCGCTGCCCAGGTCGATGATGACCTGGCCCAGGGTTATCGCCAGTTGGGGCAGGCGGCACCGGCTGTGCGCGGTCGTCTGCTGGTGGGCATCGACGGTGACGCCCAGGCCGAGCGGCTGGTGCGACATGCCAGTCGCGTGGCCCAGCGGCGTCACTTGCCGTGGAGCCTGGTGCATGTGGACAACGGTCGCGTGTTCGATGAACAGGCCCGCACCCGCTTGCAAAACGCCCAGCAACTGGCTGAACGCCTGGGGGGCGAAGTGGTGTTGTTGCGGGCCGGTGAAGTGGCGAAAACCCTGATTCAGCATGCCGCCGAACGCCGTGCGAGCCTGGTGCTGGTGGGGCAGTCACGACCTCGTTTGCGCCGGCATGTATTCGGCGGTGGGCTGGCCGCGCGGTTGTTGCGCGATGCCCATGGCCTGGAAATCAACGTACTGGACAGCGAAGTCCAGCCCAACCCGACGCGAGCGCGCTCGCCCCAGGCTGTGGCCTGGTTCGATTACGGGCTGGCACTGGTGGCGACGATTCTGGCCAGCGCCCTGGCCTGGGGTGTGGCCAGTGTCATGGCGCTGCCCAATATCTCGCTGGTGTTTCTGGCTGCCGTGTTGCTGGTGGCGGTGCGCAGCAGCCTGGGGCCGTCACTGGCGTGCGCCGCACTGTCGTTTCTCAGTTACGACTTCCTGTTCATCCCGCCTGTGTTTTCGTTCAGCATCCAGCGCGAAGAAGACGTCCTGACGCTGCTGTTCTTCCTGCTGATGGCGGCTTTGACCGGCAATCTCGCGGCCCGGCAGCGGCGTCAGTTGCAGGCATTGCGTGACACCCAGGAAGAAACCAGCGAGTTGCTGGACCTGTCCCGTAAACTCACTGCCGCTGCCGACCGGCAAGCCGTGCTGAGTGCCGCTGAACAGCACCTGGGCGGCTGGAAGGACTTGCACACCTGCCTGATGAACCGCGACCGGGACGGTGGCTGGAAAATCGAGAGCGGTGGTTCATTACAGCTCTCCGAGTCCGAACGCGCTGCCGCCGACTGGGCCTGGCAACACGATCAGGCCGCAGGCAAAGGCACCGGCACCTTGCCGTTCGGGCGCTGGTGGTGGTGGCCGTTATCGGCGGAAGAGGGGCCTTTGGCCTTGCTCGGCGTCTGCCCCCATGAAGGGCAAGTGTTTACGGCCCAGCGCCGTCGCTTGCTGACAGCCCTCAGCCAACCCCTGGCCCAGGCCCTGGCGCGGGCACAACTGGCCGAAGACCTGGAAGCCGCACGTTTGCATGGCGAAACCGAACAACTGCGTAGCGCCCTGCTGGCGTCGGTGTCCCATGACTTGCGCACGCCGTTGACCTCCATGCGGGGCAGCATCGACAGCCTGTTGGCCCTGGGCGAGGCGATCCCGGTGGAGGACCGTCGTGAATTGCTGGAAGGCACCCGCGATGAAGCCGAGCGCCTGGATCGTTATATCCAGAACCTGCTGGACATGACTCGCCTGGGGCACGGTGCCTTGAAGCTGGCGCGGGACTGGGTGTCCCCCGGCGATATCGTTGGCAGCGCCCTCAACCGGCTGCGGGCGGTATTGGCGCCCTTGCAGGTGAGTACCGACGTACCGGCGGATTTGCCGCTGCTGTACGTCCATGCAGCGCTGATCGAGCAGGCGCTGGTTAACGTGCTGGAAAACGCCGCGCGCTTTTCGCCATTGCACGGTCGCTTGCGACTGGAAGCGGGCGCCACGGACAGCGAGCTGTTTTTTGCTGTCAGCGATGAAGGACCGGGCATTCCCGAAGCGGAACGGGCGAAGATTTTCGACATGTTCTACACCGCCGCCCGTGGGGATCGGGGCGGGCAGGGCACGGGGCTGGGGCTGGCGATCTGTCAGGGTATGGTGGGTGCCCATGGCGGTCACATCAAGGTCGCCGAAGGCATCGACGGTCTAGGCACCTGCATCAGTCTCTATCTGCCCTTGCAGACCCAGCCGGAAGCGGAAATGGAGCAGGCGTTGTGACAGTGGGTTGCGCTAAGCTTCTGCCTGTCTCTTTACTTACCAAGCGCAGGCACTCATGAGTCAGACTTCGACCATCCTGGTCATTGACGACGAACCGCAAATCCGAAAATTCCTGCGTATCAGCCTGGCGTCCCAGGGTTACAAGGTGCTGGAAGCGGGTACAGGCACCGAGGGCTTGAGCCAGGCGGCGCTGAACAAACCGGACCTGCTGGTGCTCGACCTCGGGTTACCGGACATGGACGGCCAGCAGGTGCTGCGTGAGTTTCGCGAATGGTCCACGGTGCCGGTGCTGGTATTGTCGGTCCGTGCCAGCGAGGGCCAGAAGGTCCAGGCGCTGGACAGCGGCGCCAACGATTACGTGACCAAACCGTTCGGTATCCAGGAGTTTCTGGCACGGATCCGCGCGCTGTTGCGTCAGGCACCTGCGGGTGAACAGCAGCAGGCAGCACTGGAGTTTGGCCCGCTGACGGTGGACCTGGCCTATCGGCGGGTGCTGCTCGAAGGCGTCGAAGTCGGC
>Ga0209855_1000281_pt1 | contig 13387 bp, 12 predicted proteins | sample OrgsoiDNA_201063_FD_185811 | JGI IMG/M metagenome (GOLD analysis project Ga0209855, IMG submission 185811) | Permafrost soil microbial communities from the Arctic, to analyse light accelerated degradation of dissolved organic matter (DOM) -... | ecosystem: Environmental > Terrestrial > Soil >...
CGCCAACCCAAATCGCGCGCTCGAAATCTCCGCAAGGCTTTTCCAGCCTTTTGCCTTCAAGCGCTCCAAGACCGAATTCACCAAAAAGCCGTTTGGCTCGCGCTCGGCTTCCGTCGTCGCCGCACGCATCGCCATTTCGTCCCATTCCGAGCTGGCGCCCGCCGGCATGCGGCCCGTGTCGCCCCGGACGCCCGCCAAAGCCAAGAACGCGGCTTCTTTGGGCATCCCGGCCTCCGCCGCCTGCGTTTGCCGCGCGAACAAATCCTCGGCCCAGCGCTTGGCCGCGCGTTGGGTGAACTCGGAGAAATCATCGTCGCTCCACCGCACGCCCAATTTGTCCGCATCCAGCCACTGCCGCAACGCGTCAGCCGAGCCGCCCGCGTCGTCGGCGCCGGCCACGACATCCGAATCAAAACGGCGAATCGCTCCGCCGAATTCAAAATCTCGTTTTTTTTCAATCAACGTTTCCGCCAACACCGACCAGCTGCCGGAGGAGCCCGCGCTCACGGCCGGCCCGTCTATGGCCGCCAGGGCAATGCCCAGTCCCTCGCGCCGCAATTGCTCGGTGAACGCCTCGCTCAACAAAGGCGCTTGGAGCTCGCGAACCACGCGATTGTCGCCCGCGGCCCTTGCGCGCAAGGCAATTTGCGCGTCCAACCACGCTTGCGCGACTTTTTTGTCGCTGGTTTTCCGGACTAATTTTTGGACGGTCGCGCCGAGCGCTTTCCACACCTGGCGCTCCCGAGCGATTTCTTCTCGGAATTCATCTCGCGCCAAAGGAGCCAACCCGCTCAGCAGCTCTGAGGTCGCCTGCGTCATGGCGTTCATTTGGCCGAATACCAAATCTCGATGGCCGCCGTGCCGGTCCGCGCCCGCCCCGAATGGATCAAATCCCAATTCCTCGTCGCCTTCGTCTTTTTCGGCCTTTTCTGCTCGGCCAAAACCATCTGCTCGGCCGCCTCTCTGGGCGGCGGCGCTTCCGCGCGGCGCCGGCATCCCCATTTTCATGAGCGCCTTGGCCGCGGGGCCTTCGCTCAGGGCCATGAGCACCTTTTTCTCGGCTTCTGGATCGGCGCGCAACGCGCCGCTCTCCATCGCCGCTAGCCCGACGCGCGCCAGGACCATGGTTATCCGGAAATCCGCTCTGCCGCCCTTCTCCTTCATGGCGAGAGAAAATCCTTGCGCCCACGCCGCGTTGGAGATCGTTTCATCCAGGGCATCGCGCGCCAACGCGTCGACGCGCTCCATCTGAGCCGCGTGAGCCGCCCCGTCGCGCCGGCCCCAATTGCGCTGATCGCTCAACTCTTCCGCGACGAGCATTCGCAATTCGGCGCGCGCCATTTTCTCGCTCATCCCGAAACGGCCAAACCGCGCGGCCAACGTCCCGCCTCCGCCAATGGCTTGGGGCTCTGAGCCTGTTTTTTGCCCTTTTTCCAATCCCGTGGCTTTTTCCTGCTTTTTGGCTTCTCGCTCCATGGCCGAAAAGCCCGTCGCCTCCAAAACGTTGCGCAACCGCTCTTCCACGGAGTGGCTTGCGTCTCGCCCGCTTTTTTCCGCGCTCACATTGCGAGCAATGGCGCGCAATGTTTGCGCCACGCTCCAATCCCGCGGGTCTGCGGCCATTGCCTGATCCGCCAGCCACCGGCTCCACGCCCCAAACGCGACGTCATTGACTGCCTCGAACAGATCCCTTTCCGCGGCGGCCGCGCGCGGTTGTTTCCGGCTCTCATCATACCCGCGGCGCAACGCGGCGCCCGCTTCTCGCGCGTTTTCCGCGAGGGACGCCGCTCGCTCTGAATTCTCCACCCAATCGCGCAATTCTCTCGTCGCGAATTTTTCCTCCAACGCGGCTCCGGCATTCTTCTGAGCCAAAAAACGCGACAGTTTTGAGTTGCTTTTTTCTTTTTTGGCCATGGCGGTGTCGAACTCAACGATTCAGTTTTGGGGGCGGGCGAAGCAAATTGCGAAAAGGGCGCTCAGGACAGAATCCCGCGCGCCCTCATTTTACTTCTTCGCGCCCAAAAGCGCCACGCCCTTTCGACGGGTTGGCGTCGTATCCCTCTAGGGATTGCGGCCGCTTCTCAAAGGGGCCCGCGCGACTCCCCCCGCTTGTTGGATCAGCCGTGGCCGCTTTCGATCTCGCCGCCCTTTTCCGACTCGCGAATCCGTTGAGAAAACGCGCCAAAAAGAGAGCTTTTTCCCGAACGACCCCAACGCCCCTTCCCAGTCGGGTGCGAGCGCGTGGGGTCAGCCGACGCAGACCGTCCAAACCGAATTGCCGTCGCAATCTCGTCCTTCCACCAAAACCGCGCTGGCGCCGGGAGCTTTGCGAGCGTAGACCAACGAGCGCGCGCTGGCGCTTGCGCTGTGGTCATGGCTTTTGCTTAAAACCCGCTTGAGGTTGTGCGTGCCCACCACGCGGCATTCGGCGTCCGATTCCGCGAACCCGGTTTCCCAAGGAAGCGCCACCACGAACAAATCGACGCCTTTTGCGCACAACGGCGCCGGAATTGCGACCAAAGCCTCTGGCCACACGGCCGAATCAGCGGCGTGCCCTTCCGCCGCCAAGGAAGCCAGCTTGCGGGCCATCATCTTTCCCAAGCTCGGGAATGCCGCGCTCAGCGCTTTGAGATTTTTTATCCTTTTTGCTGTGGCCATGGCGTTCCGCCTTCTTTGTGTTTTGCACAAGGTTTTATTTTAACGCGATTGCGCGAGCGATAGGGCATTCACGGCCTCAGGACCGAAAAAAGGAATGCTTCGCGCACAAAAACAACAGCCCGCGGCGCCCGCCCGATGCGCGGTCCATTTGGTCATCTGGCTCAAGCCCTTGCGCGCGAGGCGGGCTTCCTAAAGTCTGACGGGGCTTCGGCGCGCGTTATTTTCCGAATCCGCCCGCTTGCCTTGCGGCACATTCCAAACCGATACTTCGCAGGCTTTTTGAGCCACTCGCAGCTCGATGGATTCACGCAAGGCGCGCGCCAATTGAATCACCTCCAAGACGAACTCTCGTTCTTCTGGGGATAAGACAACACTGTCCCATGCGAGCGTTTCTTCGAGCGCCCCATCAAAAGGCCTCAAATTGTCTCCGATTGGCCAGCGCGGGTCGAAGGGGCACTCGATAAACGCAAAAACGGCATCGAGCTCGGTCTTTCCCACGTAATACTTTTTCTTCAATGCGCGATGCGCAAACTTCCAGGTTTCCCGAGGCCCCGTCGCTGCCGCAGCGTCCATCTTGGAAAGAAACACCCGCTCTATCGCATCGATGGTTGCCTTGAAACCGGCGCGCTCATCCACGCGACGCACCCAGCTTCTCACTCGCGCATTTTTATCCACGAACAGGAACGGAAAAGCAAAGGCGATGATAGGCATCGTGGCGAACGCCATCCCCACCTGCGCCATCAGTTTGACTTTTCGGCCCGGAATCATCGCATTGGCTCTCGCCAGCGTCGCCGTGCGCCTCCACCCCGCCTTTTGCTGAATCGCTTGCTCGCCCGTGCGGACGCACCAGTGGCTCAGGGAGACGCAGCAAATCGCGCACAAAACGCACCATGGCCACGCCCAGGGCGACAGGCGCCCCTGGCTCACGGCAAAATAGAGCGCGGCCGCGGCCGCATGCACGGCGGCCCACCGCGCCCCGTTTGGGCTGAACAGGCTCGGAAATGGATTTCCCCTCTCCCGCTTGGTGAGCGGACGAGGGCCGTCGAGAGGCGGCTTTTCTTGAGATTCGGCCATTCCTTTCGACAACTCCATCCAATCCGGCTCTTTGCCGTTTGGCCAATCAATGAGGCTCATGGACGATTCCCCCCCCCGATTTCGGCGCAAAATCAAGCCACTGCGCGCTTGGCTTTCGACGCGGCCGCAGCGCCGCTCGACGAAGAAATCCGCAGCTCGCCTTGGCGGCCGGCGGCCAACGACGGAGCCTTGCGCGCGCGACGCTGGGAGACGCGAACTTTGGGCGCGGGCGCGGCCGACAGGTAACCCGCCGCCATCGTGCCCGCCAAAGAGGACTTTTTCGCGCCCAAAATCAAGGTCACGCGCACCTTGAACAACTCCCAGTGGTTGGTTTCCATCGGAAGCGTCCCGTTTTCATAGGCAGCCCACATTTTCGGCGTGCAGCCGGCCAAGAGCCCCGCGGCCTGAGCCGGCGCCAAGTCCGCCATCAGGCGCAAGCCCTGAATCTCATGGGTGGCCGGACGCCCCGCGAACGCCGGATCCGCCGGGCGCCAGTCGGACTTCTGCTTGCCCGCGCTCGCCTCGAACAGGGCGATCGACTCCTCGACGAACAGCAAATCGCTCTTCGCCGCGGCCCACAGGCGCTTGCACAGCCGGCGCATGCTCTCCACGCGCGCGATTTGATTCTTGCCCAACGCCACTTGGCTGCGCTCCGCGCGCGTGTCGCACTTCAAAATGGCCGGCGAAATCTTGAACCAAAAATCCCGCAAAAACACGTTCCGGGCCTCCGAGCGCAATTCGATTGATTTCGCGATGCCCTTGGCCGTCACGTTTTCGATTTCGCAATGCGCCACGCCCTTGCGCGTTTCGATGCGGTGCGACACCTCCGGGTGGATCGCGACACTGGAAATCCGCGCGCACGTGTTGTTCTCGCGCAAGGTCTCCACCTCTCCGAACCGGTCGGAGAGGCCCGTCGCGTTGTTCTTGTTCGCGCTGTCAAAGGAGAGCTTGTCTTCCCAAATCCACAGGCATTTCTCGCCCCAGAAGAGCGCGGCGTCCACATTGGATTTCCCTTGATCGCGCGCGCCGTCGCAGCCGAAGCTGTCCACGCCGTTTTGAACCTTCACGCTGCCCTGGACGCTCAGGTTTTTCGTGATCAACGCCATCGGCAGCCCGCGCCTGCGCGAGAGCGCGTCCGCCATCCAGGCCTTGGCCACTTCGGACAGGGCTTCATGAAAATGATTGATCACGCTGGTCGCTTGCGCGCGAAAAATGAAGCGATGCCGGAAGGCGTCCGTGAGCAAACGGAAAAACAGCTCCTCCACCTTTTCGTCGAATTTTGTCGGGGCGATGGATTTGAACGGATGCTCCTTGCCGTCGCCCGCCGCGCGCACGAACTTCGCGCGAGCCTTCACCGCGCGTTCTTCAAAGAACGCGGTGGTCAAAATCGGAGCGGATTTCGTGGCTTTGGACATGAGGGGCTCTGCGGTGTTGGCTGATGCAAACTGCATCGACCAACCATTTTACCGCAACCGTTTTCGCAAAGCGCCGTCCTCGTCATTAAAAATCAAAAACTCGCGCGAAAACAACGGCTTCCCCTATAATCATTGGGCAGTCGTCGAACGCATTGATTGAACCATCCCGACTCTCGGTCGTCGCTTTTTTCTCCGAATTTCGCTCGCGGCGCGCCAGCCCTGTCCGTTTTTTGTTTTCCGCGCTAAAATAGTCGTTGTCTTTCATTGTTTTCCTCCACCGCTTCCCCAATTTCATGCCCAACACCGCCCTTGTCGACACTCTTTTCATCGCCGCCGCCCAACCTGACGACACCGCGCTTTCGCAAGCGATTGCCGATTGCCAGGCTGCTGGTGTTTCCATCCGCGACATTGTCGATGAACAGCGCAGCTCCCCCCTTATTCAGGCGATTGAGCATGGGCTGTCCCGCAATGTCGAGATATTGGCTCCCGTGAGCGACCTGCACCGAATCTTTCCCGCGGCAACGCCACGCCCAGAGAGCGCTCACATGCTGCCGGTCCTCACCTTCACCCCGGCTCAACGCGCGGCGACCCTGATCGACCAGGCCTCGCGCGCGCGAGGGGACGCCATCCGCGATTTTCGGCCCGAAACCAATGACAAAGACGAATTCAAAGCGCTCGTTGACGCTTTTGAGGTTCATCGCCAAGCTTTTGACTCTGCCATCGACCGAGCCTCGCGCGTGGCGCTCCCCCTTGCTCGCGCCTTGCGCGAAAAAGACAACGCCATTCAAAAAAGCCACTTCGGTGGCCTTCCCACCGAGACAAACCCAGCCATCGCAGGGATCTTCAACGCTGTTTATCTCGCTCCCTTGCCGGAAATCTCCGCGCCGATTTTGGTTGAGCTTTATCCGTTGCTCGATTCAGCCTCGCAGGATCAATTTTGGAGACACAGAACACCGCACACAGAGGCCTACCTCCCCGGCCTTTGGGCTTTGCGTTTCGCGCAGTTGAGCGCGGGCTCTCCCGATCCGGCCCGGGCAGCCCCTTTGTGGCGCGCTCTTGCTGACGGCGACGCCCAAGCCCTGCGCGACTTTTTGAAGCACGACGGGGAGGTCGCCTTCAACGTTCACAATCCTCAAACCGGCGAGCCTCCGCTCCTTTTCGCCTTTTGGCGATCCCCCGCCTCATCGCGCGCCGACCTCTTCTCCGCGTTGCTTGCGCACGCAGACCTCATGGCGACGACTCTTGGAGACCCAGATGGCAATGACGCGGTCGATGTGGCCGCCGGCAATTTTTCCTTCCACCACTCTAGCCGCATTTTCCTTGACAGCATTCCCGACCAAGGGCGCCGGCTTAACCTGGCTCGCGACACCGACATTTTTCACGCGACCTTGCGCGAACTTCAAGCGCGTGGCGCGCAAGGCCGGCTGGATCGACTGCTGCTCAACATCCATGCCAACGCCGACGCGACATTCAGCGTGATTTTCCCCTTTTCCTCCGCCCAGGCGCGCCAAGAGCTTGCTCAGGCCTTTGCCACCGCTCGGCCAGAAGCTCATCCGCGGACTCGAGCGCTTCTGGAGCGCGACGCTTTGGCGCAAATCGCCGCCCTAAATGACGGCCTTCCTGGATTTTCTGAGCGGCGCGCGCTTCATCAAGGCGACACAACAGACGCCTCGGCCGAGACGGAAGCCTCCGTTGGCAAAGGCTTGTCGCCGCGTCGCGTTTGATCAGATTTTGCCAGCGTGGCCCCGTCCTTCGGGCTGAATAATTCACTACTTCAACTTTTGAGCGCCCAGGTATCCGCCCGCGCTCCCGCCATCCAAGTCCCAAAGCGACTCAAAATCAGAAAAAATAATTGGTCCCTCTTCCGTGCTAAAGACGGCGCCCTTTTTCTGCTTTTTTCCTGCGAGAGCCCGACTCTTTCGCGGGCCCGAACACTTGGTCCTCATTTTCTCTCGGATCCGAATCGCCGGTGGTTTGCGCAAACGCGGCCCCGGAGGCCATTTCCGCTCTCAAAACGCGCTCTTCCAGAACCGCGCGCCCGACGCCCTTGAAGCTTCGCAAAGCCAATAGCCCTGACACGGCCGCGCCGGACAGCTCTCCGCAGGCCAGCAACGCCCGCGTTCTCGCCTCGGCTTGCCGCCCGGCCCCGATGGCGCGCGCCAGATGCGCGGGCCTCCACGGCGCAGCTTGCGTCATCGCGTGGGCGCGCAAGGCCCCCGGGCCTTGCGAAGCGGCTTTTCCCAATGGCCATCGGCCATTGAACTCGCTCTCATCTTCTGATTTGGATCCGCCGACGCCGTTTATTCTTTGGCCCAAGGCGTCGCGCAACGCATCCCCGCCGACCCCATCGAATAATCCCAATTCTCCACAAAGATTCAACGATTCCAACAAACCCGCGCTCGATTGGGGAACCCACAAGTAGCACCCCAGGCCTGCCGTTTTGATCAACGCCGCCCCCCACGGAGCAAAAACAGCGCTTTTGCCGGCCCTCTGCTCTTCTGGCAAATCCCACAATGCGCCCCACCCCCGTTCCAACAGCGTCCAGGCAAATTGCGCCGTGGCGAAGGCGGCCGCCGCCGGGGTTTCAGGTTGCTGGTAGGCTTTGGAGACATTTCCGAACGCGCCTTGGATGGCTCGCCCTTGCATGTCGGAGGGTTGGCGCAGGGGACGCTCTTCGGCCCACCGAACCCATTCGGGCGATCCAAACGTTTCGGCGAATCGCTCGCGCGAGGCGTCGTTCTTTTCAATGGCCTTTGAAATTGTGTCCAGCCGCCACCCCGTTTCCCGGGGCCCGGCGGTCAGGTGCTCGCCCGCAACCATGGCGAACGCCAGCGGATGTTGGGCGACTTCTTTCGCGCGCGGAGCGCAAATCGCCAGCAGCGCCCGCCAGTCGGCCTCTCCGACCGCCTCGTTGTCCAGCGAGAACGCCACCGCTTGGCCCAAATCCCATGCATCCAGCGCGTTGCCGTCCAAGGCGTTGGACACCAAATCTTGGCCTTGCGAGGACGTGAGGTAAGCGCGAGTGCTGGGCATGGCTTCAAAATCTCGTTTGGCAACAGATCTGTCGATTATAGTCGAACCTGTGATTTCGCGCCCAAACGGTCGCTCGCCGCCCCTTCGCCCGCGCCAGGCCCTTGCGCCGCGGCTGTGGTTTTTTCCACCGCCTCCCGCAGCGCGATCGCCTCAAGACGAGCCGCTAGCCGCGGCGCAAGCTCGGGAGCATATCCGAGCGCGGGATCCGCCGCAAACCGCATGGCGCGCTCGCTCGCGCAGCCAGCCAGCTTGTCGATCACGGCCCATTCCTCTCGCAGCAATTTGATTTTCTTTCTTGGCGGGGAAAGCGTCGCCTGGTCCATGTCTTTGTCGAAAAACAAGTCAAACGCCGTTAGGCCCGCACTGTCGGTCAGCGACAGATCCGTGTGGGACAAAACGGCGCGAGCCAAATTCAGGCATTTGGCTTGCGCGATCGCCATGAGAGGCGTTCGTCCTCGGCTGTCGCGCGCGTTGGCCAGCCGCGGCGTCATTCGCTCCGCGATGTCCCAAAAAATGCTCATGTTTCCGGAGCCCGCGCGCTCAGACAAAGCATTTTCCACCGCGGCGAACAGTGAGATGTTCCCTTCGCGGTCGGCCAGGAGCAAATCCGCGCCTTCTTCCAGCAGCAAAGCAACCGCCATCGGGCGAGCCGCCACGATCGCTGTTTGCAATGGGCGCATTGCGTTGGTTCCATTCGGCGACACTCCCGCGATCAGCAACTGACTGATTTTGTTGATGTCGCTCGACAAAATGGCCTGGCGCAGCGCCTCTGCCGTTTCGTTGGGCACCGTGGGGGCTTGGTTTTGGGGCTTGGACTCCATGGACTTTTCGACGCTCCGCTTGGATTATTTGATAATAGTTGATTTTTTCGCCGGCTGTCGTCATCGATCACGGTTGCCGCGACAGCGGTGATGCGCCTTCCGTCCAGGGCGAGCTTTTCTCTTTCTGACCCAATCCACGCTTTTCCGACGCGCCACTCAACCCATGCGCGGGCGTTTTTTGCTTTTTCTCTCGGTGGGCGCCACGACTCGCGCCGCAGCTCTCGCCCAGCCCTTGGGGCCGCCCGGCACGCATTCAATGGCCATCCAAAGCCCGAACGCCAACCCGAATATCGCCACAGGGCCTAACAAAACGGCCGCTGCGACAGCGTCGGTCTTTTTTTCTCTCGCCAGGCGCCCCGGATCGTTTGTTGCGCCCGCTTTGAATGAAACCTCGGCAAGGGGTCCGATTGTTGAATATTTGTCGGATTCCATGACCACAGACGACTTCGAGGGAGGAAACCGCAGCATCGCCGTGCCGTCTGCGTTTTCCACGATGCCGACCACCGTCGGCACGGTGTCTCCTTCGCGGCTCATTTGTTTGAAATGCGCGGGCATGGCTTTCCCCCCTTGCTCCACTGACGCGCGCACCGAGCGCTCGCCGGCATGGGGCGGGATCACGAAGCCCTCGCCATTCCGGCCGACGCCATCAAGCACGATATCCAGTCGTTTGTTTTCTTGCTCTGGTTCGACGCTGTCATACATCGGCTGCACATACACGAAGGAGGATTGCGCGTGAGCGCCTTGCGTCGCTGCGATCGACAGTGCGCTGAGAGCCACCAAGCGAGAAAAAATTTCCATTTGAAACTCCGTGTTCACGATGCCAGACATTGGCGGACATTTCTTTTTCGCGCCGTTTTTTGTTTTTTGCGCTATTCTTCTATTTTATCGCGAGGCCTTGGCCCATGCAAGCGAGCGGCAAGGCGGCGCGGCATTTGCGTCTCTTTTCGACCGATGCCGGACGGGTGGCTTTATGGCGCCCGCCCTGGCGCCCCAGTCACTTTGTGAAATCACCAGCGATCTGCTCGGCGCGCGCAGATGATTCTCTTCGCGACTCGCCAGGTCGACCTCGTGGCGGCCAACGCCGCCCTTCCTGGCGATCCTGGCCATCGCGCCCATGCATCGGAAGAAACCCCTCGCCCCAGACCAAACCGCACAGATTCGCCCAGGCCCCTTTCGCCGGCGCCTGGATACGGGTAAAATAAGGCAACCCAATTGTCCCGCAAGCGCCCCCATGAGATCACCAGACGAACAAGACCGAATCAACGCCGAATTGCTCGAAGCCGTGGAGGGCGACAATCTTGACGCGGTGTTGGAGTTGATCCCGCACGCCACCAACTTGATGGTCGATCCGGCTGCTCCTCGCGAAACGCCGCTGATTCTGGCCGCCGCTGAAAGCCATGGAGAAATCGCCGCCGCCCTGTTGCCGTTTTCCCGATGGGACGACGCTTCGCCGCTTGACACGGCGGACAACATGGATCGCGCGGTCGAGCGCCGCGAGTCCATTGAAGCGCTCCCAGGCTCGGGGCCGTTCTTGGCGCCCAAACCCCCCGTCCGAGACAGAAAACACCGTGGAGCGCTCGATTGGGCTCTTTTTCACGGCGACCCCGTGCTTTCGCGGCTCATTGTCGATGAAATCCCCGCGGGGCACTTCCATCGGCCGGAAAACGCGGCGTTGGCGTCTGAGCTTTTGTGGGCCGCGGTCGTGGGCCCCTGGAATGAGGCCGAGTGTTTGCGGATGATTTTTGACCTGATCGACTTCAAAAACGCCCCGGTCGACGTGAATCTGGCCTTTCGCGAGGCGGCGCGGCTGCAAAAGGCAGACCTGCTGCTCATGTTGCTGCCGCACGCGGACCCACGCGCGATCGCCATTCACGGCGACACCGCCCTGACGCTCGCCTGCGCGTCGGGCGCTTATGGAACGGAAGAAAACGATGGCCGTTGCGCTCGGGCGCTTTTGCCCGTCAGCGACTTGGATGCCCGGACCGCGAATGGAACGACCGCCTGGGACATCGCGCTGAGCCACCAATCGTGGGCCGCGCTTGACGCTTTGTCCGTCGCCCTTCTGAGCCGATCCCAACCCGACGCGCTCAACACCGAAACGCTTAAAGTCTACCGCGCTCTGCGGCAGCACCGAGAGAGCTTGCCGCAATCGAACGCCTGGTCGGAGGCGCAGATATTGACGCGCGTGGTTGAACAGGCTGGACCGGCTGAGCAGGCCGCAAAGCGCGAAGAAACCCCAGCGACGGATGGCGCGGCCTCTTTGCCGGCCCTCGCCGGCTCCCAGAACTCCACACCCAAACGCCTGTGACCCATGAACTCCACCACACAAAATCCCCCATCTCAATTCGAGATCAATCGCCAAATTCTGGTGGCGGCTGAGGAGGGCGATATTTCGTCCATCCAGCGTCTTATGCCCCAAGCCACTAACCTGTTCAACGCTCAAGACAGTATTGACCAGACGCCATTGAGGAAGGCCGCGAGCGCCGGGCAGACGCAAGCGCTTTTGGCTCTTCTGCCTGCTTATCGCGAAACCGGACTTCATGACATCATTCTGGCCTTCGAGGATGCCCTTCGGCAGGGGCACGCGAATTGCGCCCGCGAGCTCGTCGCAGCCATCCCTCCGAAAACTTTTGCGGTGGAAGGCGGAACGCATGTGGGCGCGGGTGGGTTTTTTGTGCGCGCGATTGAAGCTCCGCAGTCCGAAGAGGCTTGCTTGCAAACTGTTTTTGAGCTCGTTGGCAATGATCTTCAGCAGCACTTCGCCAATGGCGCGCTGGGCTACGCCGCCAATCGCCAAAAACCAAAACTGGTTCGGATGCTGTTGCCGTTCGCCGACGCGAACTTTCAGAATTCAATCGGGCAAACGGCATTGATGCTTTCCTGCGTGCCTTCGATGAGACCGGGCGGCGCGGGACCGGACGGCCGCGTGACGGCGCTTTTGCTTCCGCTGAGCAATCCGGGCTTGCTCGCTACATCTGGCGACACCGCGCTTGGTTTAGCGATCCAACACAAGGCTTGGCCGTGCATGGACGTTTTGGGCTCCGATCAGCTTCGGCGAGAGCCTCAAAACGCCGTGCTGCGGGATTTATTGCGCGAGAATCAAGCCCGGCTTCCCAAATGTCGCGCCCAATTGGAAGCCGAAGAGCTTTTGGCCGTCGTTGATAGGGCCTCGGATAAGGCCTCGAATAGGGTCTTGGATAGAGCTTCGTTGGACGCCGTGCAGCCGCAAAGCACTTTGGCAACGGTCCCAGCGCCGACCGCAGACTCCTCATCCGTTCGCCCCGCTCCGCCCGCCAAGCGCCTGTGACGCGCGTAACCGACGCCTGCGCAACCTTCGCGCTCAAATCCCGACGACCCAAACATGACAACGCCAAAAACACCGCGCGCGCCGCGAGCGTCGAAAACGCCCGGCGCGAAACAGCAAAAAGCCATTCTTTCTAACGAGCAACGCAGAATCAATGCAACGGCGTTGCGCGCAGCCGGCGAGGGAGATATCTCGGAATTGCGCCGCTTGGCGCCTTTGGCCACCAATTGGACCACTCCGCCAGACGGCTCGCCTGGCGAACGCCCGACGACTCCGCTGCGGATTGCGGCGGCCAATGGGCAAGCGTACGTGATTCAAATGCTTTTGCCCCTCTCTCGCGAGCGGAATCCGCTGGACGTGATTGACGCGCTCGTGTCCGCTTTGCAGTTTGGCCACGCTGACTGCGCTCGCGAATTGGCCTTGGCGATTCCGGCGGATTTTTTCTTGTTGCCCGCGCAGGACAAAACGGCCGCGGAACTTCTTGAACAAGTCATCCGAGCCGACAAAAACCAGTCCGCTTGCCTGCAAATTATTGTTGGCCTTGTTGGAGAGCCACTGATGAAGTCGTGCGCCAACGAGGCTTTTCGTTTGGCCGCTCGTTTCCAAAAACCAGAGTTGCTGCGCATGCTGTTGCCCTTCGCCGATCCGAACGCCACGGACGAGCAGGGCAACACGGCGCTGACGCTTTCCTGTGTTTCTCGCTATGGGGCTCCGGACATCGATGGCCGCGCGACTGCCTTTTTGCTGCCGCTCACCGATGCCAGTCTCCTAAACAACGACGGCCAAAACGCCTGGACCGTTGCCTTTAGGCACCACTCCTGGCCAAGCCTGGACGTTTTGACGCTCGACCGGCTTCAAAACGAGCCCCAACCGCGCGACCCAAAGCTTTTGGAGCTTTTGACGCGCGAGAAGGACAACCTGCCTATTTCTCACGCGTGTTTGGAGGCGGCGCAGCTGGCCGCAGTGATGCAGCAAGCCTCGCCGCAGAGCGCGGCACCGTCGTCATCCGCGACAGCGGCCGATCCCGCCGCCGGGGCTCTTTCCAACGCCGGCTCCCCGACCAAACGCCTGTGACTGGAATG
>Ga0209855_1000284_pt1 | contig 13334 bp, 10 predicted proteins | sample OrgsoiDNA_201063_FD_185811 | JGI IMG/M metagenome (GOLD analysis project Ga0209855, IMG submission 185811) | Permafrost soil microbial communities from the Arctic, to analyse light accelerated degradation of dissolved organic matter (DOM) -... | ecosystem: Environmental > Terrestrial > Soil >...
CGCGCCGTTTTTTGTGGCCCACAGCGCGATTTTAAGGGCGTCAGGCGCTGAGAGCGTCTCAATGGCCATGCTTGCCACAGAGCCCAGACTTTCCGGAGACATCCCGGCGCGAGACAAAAACCACTTCCCGAACAAATGTTGGTTCGCGGCGTCCTTGCAACGGGCCCAGCCGGCCAGGAAGGCTGGCGCGTCAAGGGACAAGCCGGCGTCCGCCAAAAGAGCCGCGCGATTTTTGACGGTCTCGAAGCCAAGAAATCGGCCCAAGGGCTGAAGCGCGGCGTCGAAAATGTCTCGACGCTGACCAGGGGTGGGGAAACGCACGTCGCCCTCGCGAATCATTTTCGCCAAAACCGGCATGCGATTTTGCTGGGCGAGGGTTTTGGCGAGGAAAAACCGCGCGTCCAGTTCAAATTCGCAGCGCTCGTTCATCACGTCAATCAGGCGCGCCAGCGTCTCGTCTTGCGTGTCTTCAAAGTTTTGAAGGCTCAAGCGCCACGTGTCCAAATGCAAAAGGCCGCCGTGTCCGATGACCGCCGTGATCAAGCGCGCCATGGCGTCAGGAAGGGGCTCGTCGCTGCGACCCAAAAGGGACAAGGCGTCAAACGCCTCGTTGCGCCGAATCGCGTCCTCTCCCGCGCGCTGGATCGCGCGGCCCAAAGCCCGGGCTTGGGCCACGAACACCGCGGGCTCTTTCGCCACCCGATCGGCGCCCAAATTCACCGTGCGCATGTCCCACGCGGCCAGCCCGAGCCGGCAGAAGTTCGGGTCAAGCGTTGGCGCGCGATCGCCGATGTCGTTCCATTCTTGCTCTGAATTCGTTTCGGTGGCGTGGCGGAGGGCCTCGACGAAACGCGCGCCGATTTTTTCCGTTTCGAGCCGGAGGGCCGTGGGAGTGGTGTCTGGGCCAGAAGTCATGCGCTCGCTCAAGTGCAGGTGATGGTGCAAAAAGTATACCGTGAAAAGCAATCGTCACAAAGCCCTCATTTTGAATGGAATTTGAAAGAGGCATATTTTTTAAATCGACCATCTTCGGGATGGAGGAGCCGTGGGCAAAGGAACCGTTCGATGAGTGGCTGCTGGATCAAGAGCTCGGTGGAGCGGCCGGAATGCCTTGACGCGCGCGCAGGCTGTGCGCAGAATCGATTTGCGCAACCGTCCGGTTTTTCCCGCCGCCCGCTGGCCGCCCCCGAACAGGAGATATTTTCGTGAAAATCGCCCCATTGAAGCATGTCATCGGCGCTCAATTTATACGCCGCGCGGGAATGGCGTTTTCCATGGTGGTCGCGCTGGCCGCGCAAAATTGGGCGTCAAGCGCTCAAGCCTCGCCGCTCGATTCAGCGGCGTCGCCAAATGCCGCAGGAGCCTCAGCCCCGGCGCTTGCGCTGCAGCCCGGAAGCGACGTTCGTGGCGCCATTTCCCTGAAAAAAGCGTCCCGCGCGCACTCGGATCCAGATCGAGGGCCTGCGATGCAAAGCCAATTCGACGCCGCTTGGGCGAAAGGGCGGCAAGACGCTGGCCTCGAGCCATCGGGAGGAAAAAACATCTCCCCAGCCGTCTCCCCAGCCGCTAAGGGCGGAATCCCGCCCGCCCCCAAGGCGCCTGCCGGTTTTTCGGATCGCTCGGTGATGGCGTTCCCGTATGGGGCGGACCCCGGGCAAACTGTGGATTTTTACGTGTCGGCGCAACCCATTCCCGACGCGCCCTTGGCCTTTTTGGTTCCGGCCGCGGCCGGCCCAAGCGAGGCGCAGTCGCCGGCTGAACGCGCGGCGTTGGTCGCCCAAGCGCGCCACTGGACCGACGAGGGCTTTGTGGCGGTCGTGGGTTGGCGTCGGGCGGGATCAAAAGCGAGCCCCGCCGAGCAAGCAAAGGACGTCGCCGCGGGCTTCCAAATCGCGCAAAAAAACGCTCGCATGGTGAACCTTGACCCCGCGCGCACGGTGGTGGTCGGCGAGGGAGCGGGGGCGAAACTGGCCATTGACGCCCTGGCCGCGCTTGGCGCGGACAAATCCAGCTCCGAAAGGGATGGCTTTGCAGCGCCTCGGGCATTGATTTTGGCGGGTGGCGAGAACCTTTCTGGCGCCAAAGCCGAGGGCGTCAAGACTCTGTCAACGGGAAGTTTGCCCGCAAGCGCCGCGGCGATCGACCAGTTTGTCAGTGGTTTGGGATTATGAACTCATGGGGCGCTTGGCTGGTTGGGGCGAATGACCGGCTGGATGAGAGGGCGCCGCGGGCCGCGGCGCTTATTGGGGACCGGAGAGTTTCCTTGCGTGGTAACAAAAAGACACAAAAAGAAGCGTGCAGCGCATTGACGCCGCATGCTGGTGAGCTATGTTCGCGCCGTCGAGCCCTTTGTTTGTGGGCTTTCCCAGGATTTTTTCCGTGAAATCAGCAATCGCTCAATTTTTCTCAAATCCCGCGCCGATATGGCGCCAGTTCAGTCGCTCCGACTGCTGCGCCCTTGCGGGGATCGTCGTGGTCATAGCAGGCGCCGCTTTGTTCATGGGGCAGCAAGTGCACGCGCATCCAGAAATCCTGGGGCGTCCAGAAAGCGCAAAGGACCACATTCGAGGCTTCGCGGCCATTGGCGTGAAAATGGTTTTCGAAGAAGCGGCGAAAATCGTTTTGGGGCTTGTGATCCCGGAATAAGCAGGGTTTCTCGCGCGAAATCCAGAATGGATTGAAGGCGGCTATTGGCGATGAAAACCGATCGACGCGAAGCGGGCCTGCTCGCTTCGCGGCTCAGTCCCTCGAATCAAGCTTGGTCTTCGCGGCAATGAAGGCGGCCCGGATTTCACTCGGCGTGAAGAGGGCGCTGGGGAGTCGCGCCCACGCGGGCTCCGGCGCGACAGAATGGGCGCCGCCTTGGCCGGACATCGCCTCTTCTTGCGCTTGAAGGCGCCGAATGGCTCGTTGATTAATGGCTCGGATTTCGGAAAGAGAAAACTCGGAAAATCGCATGGGAAAGACCTTGTTGGGAAGGGGGAAGCAGGAACATACTACACGGCTGGCATCCGGGCAACGGGTGCGAGAAAATTCACAAAAAAAAATGCAGCTTGCGGTAAAATGACGCTGGGTCGTGTCCATCGGCCTTTCCATTGCTGATTCTGAACAAGGATTTCTCGTTCAACCCAACAAAAAAAACGCCATGAAATCCATCCTTTCAGACGGCTTCGACGAAAAAAGCAAGCGGGCGCGCACAGCGTTGTTGGCGGCCATCGCGAGCGGATATCAAAAGGAGGTGAAAGAGTGCCTTCTGGGCATGTCTCCGGTGTGGGCAAAATTGTTTGGGCCGCCTCCGCTCGTGGTCGCGGCGAGAAACGGCCATGCGGACATCGTCAAGCTTTTGATCGGAAAATTCAAAGGCTCCTGCGAGGATCCAATAGGGGCGAGCGCATTGTTCGCGGCATTGGAGCGGGGCGACCTGGCCTCTGCGCGCTTGTTGCTGCCCGTGTCGGACACGGAGCACATGGATCGGTTGGGGCGCAATGCGCTGCACTTCGCAATCCGATCGGGAAACCCGGCCGTGATCGATTACGCGGTGGAGACGCATGGAAAGGAGCTTGCGAAAACGCCGAGCGCATTGGGTGAAACGCCCTTGATGAGCGCCGTGGCGGTGTCGCGAGCAAACGCCGTGGCGTTGTTGCGTAAATTGGCTCCTATTTCCAATCTCAACGCGCGAGACAAGATGGGCCGCACGGCGCTCATGCTCGCCGCGCAAACAGGCGAGCCCCAGGCCGTGGCGTTTCTGGCGACGCGCTCCGATTTGGGCGTCGTCGACAACAACGGAGAAGCCGCGGTCGATTTGGCTTGGAAAAAGTCTCAGTGGATCGCCATCGACGCGATGGCTCCGTGGATGAGCGAGGATCAGATTGAGGCCTTGAAGAAGCGCGATGGCTATGCGGTGGCGAATTTCCCTTGGATTTTCGCTCGCAAAGAAGCCCAAGAAATGCGCGAGGACATGGCCGCCGCCAATGAGGGGGGCGCCAAGGCCACGGTTCGTCGCGCGCCCAAAACACTCTGAAGACACAAGCCAGGCGCCGATGGGCAATGCGTTTGCTCAAAGAGGGTTTCGCTCGCGAACGAGCGACTTCGATGGCGCGGGTTCTAAAATTCTAAAAAAAGAATAAAAACCCTCAAAAAATAACCAAAAATTACGCACGAGCGTGCAAAGATGCTCAAAAATGGCATTTTTTGGCCAAAATAAAATGCATGTCATTTGCATGTCGGCATGTTTTTCCGGTTGCGTTTTCCTCTGGTCAAATATTTTTTAAAAGTCAGACAATTGGGCGCCACGTTGCCCCGCGGCCCATTGATTTCACGTGGGGGAGATGTTCAATTGAGCCTCGCAAGCCCCGATTGGAGCGCTGCGCAGTTTGTGCCTCGCCGCGTGTGTCGCCGCGGCCTCTCACAAAAACCATCCAATCGCTTGGCGCTTCGCTCCATCCCAATCCCTTTTGGCCGACACCGCTCGGCTCAGGAACCAATCATGTTCAAAAGAAGGCAATTCCTCGCGGGCATTTCTGCCCTGGCGGGCTCTTATGTCTTGGCGGGCTGCGGGGGCGACAACCCCGTGGCTGGCGCTGGGGCCGGCGTGGCCGCGAAAGCCGTCGCGAAAGAAATGGTCGCGGGCTCTCCCGCGGCGTCGCAAAATGGAGCCACAATCCCCTCGGCGGGCTCCATCGTCGACTATCAAGGCGCGACATGGACTTTGGTCAACGGCGTGGTGTTTCGAAATGGCGCGACGGTGGGCGACACCTACAACGTCTCGCTCATTCTCTGGTTCCAAGGCAACATTTGGCATTGCGGCTCGGGCGTGTTTTTCATGTATGTCTCGGGCTCTTGGATCCAATCGACGGACCCGCGCCTGGGCGTGGTCTCGGCGGACAATGCCAATGTGTTCGCGACGGGCTATTTGATGGACAAAAGCCTCAACGTCTGGTCCATCCAGAACGACGCGGTGACGCAGAATGGATTGGCGGCCGGCACCACCTACAACGTCTCCAATTTGCTGTGGTTTGGCGGCCGCATATACCACGTGGGGACCAACCAATACTTCGTCTTCACCTTCAACAACGAGTGGAAGCCGACAAGCGATCCGCGCGTGTCGCCGACTGCGATGCCGGGAGGGTTTTATGGCATCAACGGGCATTTCGACTACCCGTTCTCGCCCAGCCAGCTGGTCTCGATCCTGCAAGGCTTGGGGTGCACAACCTATCGCGTGGGAACCACCGCGGACTCTTCGCAGCTTTACCGCTTGATCCAGATAGCCCCTGCGCTGCAGGCCGCGGGCATCCAGATGTTTGTCGTGATCCTGCAAGGCTTGCGCGACGGCTCGGGGAATCTCTTCGCCGACACCGCCACCGCTTACAGCACGGCTCGCGCGACGGGCGTGACCGTCGCGTCGACCTTGGGGCCCTACGGCGTCTCCCTGTATGAGTGCGGCAATGAGCTGACGCGCGACGACGCGATCATCATTGACAGCAATTACGCGGGGACCAAGCGCACGGACTTTGACAACGCCAACTGGCCAATCATGCGAGAAGTCATGCGCGGCATGATGGACGGGGTGAGAGCCGCGCAAGCGGGAGCCAAATGCGGAATAAATTTCTGCGTGGCGGACGTGGCGGCGGCCGATGACCTTTGGGATGGCGTCCAGCCTGACGGCTCAAGCGGATATGACCTGGCGCGTTGGGACTTCACCACCTGGCACAACTACGAGGTTTACGGCGACATCTTCGACATCGGAACCGATGGCGCGGGGCCCGGATTCGACCTGCCGGCCTATTGCAAAGCCCGATTTGGCGTGCCTTTCCTTATCTCCGAGTGGAACGCGAGCCCGGAGAAGGACGAAAATTACCGCGCGGCCTACATCACCCAACACATGGGCGAGTTCTACGCCAATCGCGTCTCGCACGGCATCGAGTCGGTCATGTATTATGAATTGGACAGCAACAACGACACCTGGGGCATCATCATGGACGACGGCTCGCAAATCAGCCCATCCTATGGCGCGTTCCAAAGCTTTGTCGCGACCCATCCCGACCGTTGAGGGGCCCGTCCGCGATGGGGGGTTTGCCCGATTGTGTGTTGTTTGGCCCTGGCGGCCGCGTCCTCGGAGGCCAAGAGGCAAATAAAGTCTGTGAGTTTTCTGGCCGCGAGAGGTTGAAGGCGCAAGAACCCAATCACAAAAAGGCAAGAGAGCGCAAAGCGCGAAAAAAAACTCAAAGTCGTTTTTGTCTGGAACCGCGGGGAATTGCCGGCTCGCTGAGCGCGGCTTTGGGCGTTGCCGGGCTGTTGGAAAAAACCACGCTCAACGCGTCGGCGTCGTCGAGAGCCTGGATCATAGGCAAAAAAGCTGGGCAATGCATCCGTTGCATGGTTTCCGAATAAATAAAACCGCGACGGACCATTTCCTGGGCCAATGCCAAAGGGCGACCCGAAAAGTCGGGAATGCCCCATATGTGAGCGACACCGTTTTCGCTTGCTGTCGCGCCTGCCGGCAAAAGGCTCGCGAGAATTTGCGTGACAGGAGTTTCTTCATGCAGCGGCCCCGACGCGGCATCGTCAAGCAGGGCTAGCGCCACGCTCGTTTCACCGTTGGCCATGCCATCGTCATCCGATAGGCAAAAGGCATGTCCATTCGCAATAGCCAGGCCGTGGCCGGCAACGATCAGGCGTTTTATTTGCTCGGCGGCCCATCGTGCGTCTTCCTCAATCTTATGCGCCGTGTCATCTTCACTCCATTCGTCGAAGCCGTGGCTAGCCCATGCGTCTTGAAGAAGGCTCAAAGCCTCGCGTTTGACAAAAAAACCAGTTGCGCGCGGCCCGTCGCTCCACCGCGCAGGAACAGAGGGACGAAAAAGACGGGTAAAAAAACGAAAAAGGCTGAACACGGGCGCTCCTGAGGGGCAAAGAAACAAGATCATGCAGAAAACAACACAAAAAAACAATGCCCCTGAACGCCTTGGTTCAGGGGCTGGCCTTGCAGAAGGAGCCGGCAAACACCCTGTCCGCGCGAAGCAGGATGGGCCCTCAAGCGGCCTTGACGGCGCTTGGCGAGCCACCGGCCGTGGCTATTGCGGTTTCGCTTGCTTGCGCCGGCGCCGCCGTCGTGCCCACAGAAGCGGCCGTCGGGGCGTCTTCTTCGCGCCAGATCGCGCGCGAGCCGCGGCCAAAGGAGCCCAAAGCGAACATCCAGTTCGTGAGCGTGAGGAACCGATTGCTCCAGCCGACCAGGAAGTAGACGTGCGCCAGGAGCCACAGCGCCCAAGCCACGGGGCCCGTGATCGAGAAATGGCTGAACTTGGCGACAGCGCGGCCGCGGCCGATGGTGGCCATGGAGCCCGAATCCTTCCAAACAAAGGCTTCTGTGGGCTGGCCGCGAAAAACGCGCAGAACATTCAGCGCGCATGCACGGCCCATTTGCTTGGCCGAGGAGGCGAGGCCCGGGACATTTTCGCCCTTCGGGCCCTTGGCCGCGGCCAAATCGCCGGCGACAAAAAGGCAGGGCGCGCCAGGCAGCGACAAATCGGCGTCAGGCGTCAGGCGTCCGCCCCGGTCCGCGGCGAGGCTGAGGGACTCGCCCAAGGCCTTTGCGATCGGGTTGGCTTGGACGCCTGCGGCCCAGATGATGACTTGGGCGTCCAAGCGGTGGCGCACGCCGTCTTGGTCGTATTCGATGTGGTCCGTTTCGACATTGGCGACGCGCGCGCCCGAGATGAGCTCCACGCCCATTTCTTCCAGGTCCTTTTTGGCTTTTAGTCCGAGCTTTTCGCCCAAGGGGGCCAGCGGGAGCTTGCCGCCGTCGATCAACATGATCTTGGCGTCGGCCGGATTGAAGGAACGGAATTCTCCGGGAAGGGTTTCGCGCGCGATTTGCGCCAAAGCGCCCGCCAGCTCCACGCCGGTGGGGCCGGCCCCGATGATGGCGAAGCGCAAGAGCTTGGCCTTGGCGGCAGGGCCGCAGGCGCCTTCGGCGAGCTCAAAGGCTTCAAAAATTTTGCGGCGAATCTTTTGCGCGTCCGACAGGTTCTTCAAGCCCGGGGCCTTGGCGGCCCATTCGTCGCGGCCAAAATAACTCGTTTGGCTGCCGGCGGCGAGGATCAGGGCGTCGAATTCGATGACCCGGCCGGTGTCGAGGGCCGCGGTCTTGGAGATGGGGTCAATGGAGAGGACCTTTGCGCGGAACACGCGCGTGTCCGGATCGTCGCGGACGATCGAGCGCAGGGGCGCGGCGATCGACGGGGCTGGCAGGGCGGCCGTGGCCACTTGGTAGAGCAGGGGTTGGAACAGGTGATGGTTGGTCGGGTCGACGATGTCGATGCGAACGCCTTGGCCAGCGAGGGTCTTCGCCGCTTCAAGCCCGGCGAAGCCTCCGCCCACGATCAGGACGCGCGGCTTGCGGCTCGATGAATTGGCGGATAGGGCCGTCGTGTCGTGCGTTGAGTTTGAGGACACTGTTGTGGCGCTGTTTTGTTGGTTCCGGTCCATGACCATCTCCCATGTTGACTGGCCGTTTCGGCCGACAAATCCATTGTCCTCCGGTTTTGTTTTCAGCGCCATAAAAACCTCTGTGTCGCTGTGCGGCGTTGCCCAAAGGCAACGGCAGGCGGCGGGCTCGCTTTTGAGCGCTGCGGCGAGTAAAATGAATCATCATTTTGAAAGCCCTTTTCCGGAGACCCGCCATGTTCGACAAAAATGACGTCAGCAGCATTTGCGACGCGAATCGCGACGAAATCACCAAGAATTCGCCGGTGGTGTTTGCGTTGTTCAAAATTGGCTGCGCCGAACGCGATCCGCGCAAGCACGCGGTCTTCATGGACATGGTTCGCGACGAAGGCGCTCCATGGGCGACGGCGGATGGCGAGCGCCGAGATTTCGCCATCACGAAAGGAGGCGAGACGATGAGCCTAAAGGAGCTCGCGTCGCAGATGTCTGCGGCTCAGTTCAACGCCTGGATGTCGGAAATTCCCAGCATGATCGACGCGGCGCGCAATCCGCAGGCTCCTGGGGTGGGCGGCGCTCTGTTGAGCTCCATCGCGGGGCTGACGAAGGTTGTTGGGAAAGGGGATTTTCTGTTGAAGACGCTCTTGGTGAGCAGCGACTTGACCTGGCGCGACGACCGAAAAGCAACATCTCGAATGAATGTCAGCTGGAACGGCGAAGCGGCGAGCAGCGTCCCCGCACAATCGGGCGTGCAGGAAACGGAAGCGTCTGCGTCGAAGCGCAGACCGCGCGGGATGTGACCGTTTTCGTCGAAGTGCGCAAAAATTGCCGACGTTCTAAATTTACACGGGTGGCGGCGCGTCGGCGCTAAAAAGTGATCGGTGCGGGGTGCTCTGCGCGGTGAGCCACGAGGCCGAAGGACGCCCTGGCTGTGCTGAAAAAAAGCGGCAAAATCTCTCGCAAATGCCGGATCACGAAAAAGCTGGCTCCATCTGCTTGAAAACAACGGACTATCCGGCGGGCGACTACATCGCGCAGGCCGCCGTCACCAGCGCTTACACCAACAACGACCCGTAGGTCGGGAATTCAACGGTGTCGACCATGGCGGTGCCGTGCGTGGGCGGAGCGAATTGCTCGCCCGCGACCAAGTATGTGGCGACCGTCAGCAACGACGCCTCGGGCGTGATCACCGAGACGGCGCAAACGACGTCCGGATTGGAAGAAAAAACCGCCCCAATCAAAGGCTGTTTTTCTTGGTCGAACAGAGGCGTTGCGTGACTCAAATGCGTTTGGGAGCGATGTGCGGGGCAAGGAAAGCGGGTGATTCATGTTGCGGATGGGCGTCACGGACTTGCTTTTGAAGCTCTGCGCGCTCCCACGCGGCTTGGGCGGCCGTGAAGAAATGAGGCGGGTTGGCAGCCTGGGAAATCGCAAAAAGAGAGCGGGTCAGAGCCAAAACGTCTTTTTGCATGCCCAGTGTGGCTTGGCTCTGGCTCAACGGCCGCGCGAACAGCCATTTGCCTGACGCGTCCGCCTTGCGGCCAAAAAACCGCAAGGGCTCGGACAGAGGCACAAGGCCTTCGGCGACGACGTCTTCGGCAGACTGCCCGGGGCGCCCCATGTGAGCCCACAAATAGGCAATGTTTTCTTGTTGGTCTTCCAGCACGCCCACCCAGGCCTTCATGAAGTCGGAGGTTTGAGCCAAAAAGGGCTGCCACCGCTCACCGAGCGCCACGCCGGCGTCCGAAAGCGTCTGCCAGGCCTTTTTTTCCTGATATGAGAAGGCCGGGTCGGTGTTTTCGACCCATCCTTGAATCACCGCTTTCCGCGCCGTTTCCTCCGCGGTCCACAACCGCCACCGGCCCTCTGTAGACACTTCTTGGCTCATGCTGATCTCTCGTTTTCGTGAATTAGGCGGGAAGCAGCGACGCGCCTTAGAGAATCAGTGTCTCAAAAAAAGCGGCGGCAGGCAAATCGTAGACGCGACGAGCATGCGAAGGGAAAGCGCGGGGCGCCTGGGTTGCGCGAAAAACCACGCGCCCCTGGCGTCCGGAGTCCCGCGCGAGTAAAATGAAGCCATGCCCCAAAGCCGTTCGCGTCTATCGCGAACAACCCGCAAAAATCGCCTTCTGCCACAGCGCTGTGGGGGCGCATGAGAAACGCCATGTCCAACGCAAAATTCAAAATTCCGGCTCATCTGGACGAAAAAACGCACGAGTTGATTTTCAACGGCTCGGCGGCGAACGTCTTGGCTCTTTTGTCGTCGGTGAGCCCCGAGCGGGCAAAGGAGCTCATGGACACGCGAAACGCGTCCGGAGAGACGCCGTTGATCGCCGCCGTGTCGCGCGAAAAGACACAAGAGGCAGAAACGCCCAACGTTTTTGACTTTGATTTGGTGAAAGCGCTCATTCCGTTCAGCGACACCGATGCTGCGGCGGGCTGGGACAAAAGAACGGCTCTGATGATGGCTTTCGCGCTGCAAAGGCCCGATTGCGCGGCGGTTCTGGCTCCTTTGACGGATTGCGAGAAAAAGGACCGAAACCATGAAACGGCGTTGGAGATTGCCTTGCGGTTTGGAGCGGGCGCTGAGAATGGCTCGCCGGCGGCCAAATCTTACATTGAGGCGGTCAAATGCGTCGCGTTGTCCGTTCCCAGCAAGACCGTGCCATGGGAAGACATGGCGCGCTTGGCGGTGGAGCACGACGAGATCGAGCTTTTGCGAGAGGCGGCCAAGCATTGCGACTTGAAAGCAATCCGGCTCGAAAATTCTCGAAGACCCAATGGCGCTCACGGCTCGCTGCTTTTCGCCGCGATTGCTGGCGCGTCGGAGTCCGTGGCGGCCTTGTTGTTGGATGCCGGGGTCGATCCGGAGGAGAAGCTGGATTTCGCGGACGGGGCGACCGCCCTTGCGCGCGCGATCATTGAATTCACCCAAGGCCAGCGAGGCAAAGAGGGCGAGGCAAAACGCAAAAGGCGGTTGGACTGCATGCAGACGCTGGCGAGAGCCACCGATCCCTTGACGACAACGCACAGCGGCTACACCGCGCTGATGGTCGCGGCCATGAACGGCGTCGCGGAGGCCGTGAAAATTCTGCTCGCTTGCGGGCATTCGCCCAACACGAAGGGAGAGCGCGGCCACACAGCGCTCCGCTGCGCCCTGGAAAGCAGCCGGGCTCGCGAGGGCGTGGTCGCGTGCATGGAGATTCTCGCGCCGAAAACAGATCCGTCGATCCAATCAGAAAGCGGCGAAACAACCTTGGAGCGCGCGATTGAAAAGAGAGACGTCGAGGCGATTGACATTCTGACGGGCGTTCTTTCTCCGAAAGCCACAGAAGAGGCCATGGCGAAGGTCTTGGCGAAATTGTTTCCGCGCAGCGCTCGGGCTCTGGAGGCTCGCGAGTTGGAAAAAGCGATCGAAGCGGGCGTGTCCGCTCCCAAGAGCGCTGGCGCGACACCGGCTCGCGTGGCAGTCGCCTTGTCGCCTCCGGAGAGGGCCGCGAAGGGGAAACGCTCGCCGGGCGGCCAAACACGATTATGAACGACGCCGAACGCCAAAGTTTGGGGAGACGCGCCGAGGCTCTTGGATCAAAGTGGCGTCAAATCTGAAAAAGCAGTAAAATCAAAGGATCAGGGCAAAAGAGGCTTTGGCGGCCAAAGCCGTTCATTTGCGAATCTCCCTTCCTTGCAATCCTCTCCATGCCCCAAAGAATCCCGCCATGCCAAAAATAGCCGTGACCGACATTGACCTTGATCCCTATCTTTTTGATGCGCTGTTTAACGGCTCTCCCAAGGAAATCGAGGCGGCGCTTGCCGCGGCCAGCCCCGAGAAGGCTCGAGCGCACGCTCGGGCCACAAGCAATTACTCGGGAATGAATGCCTTGCTGAACGCGTTGTCAAAAGGAGCTTCTGTCGCCAACGGGGGGGTGATCGCAAGCGATTTGGAGGCCCTGGAGGCGGTAAGGCTTTTGGCTCCATTGAGCGATCTGTCATTCGTGGAGCCCAGTCTCAGGAAAAACGCCCTGATGCTGGCGTTTGAGCAAAAGAAAACCCTTTGCGCGGCATTTCTCGCCCCGTTGTCGGACGCTGCGCAACGAAATGCCCACGGGCATTCCGCCTTGGCCATCGCGCTGGCCAAAGGGGCGCGAAAAGGGGCTGTGGGAATCGATGCGGAAATGGTCAAAAAAGCGCACGCACAGGCGCTAAAATGCGTGGTTCAAGGCATTGAGCCGACAGCGGAGCAGTGGGAAGAGATCGCGCGAGTGGCGGTTGAGAACGGAGACCCTGAATTGCTTGAAGACGCCAGCCATCATTGCGGCCTGGGGGAAATCCAAGTCGAAGAAGGCTTGCTGCATGGCGGGCGCGGATCGGAATTTGGCTCCCTTTTGTTTTTGGCCGCAAGGGGCTCGTCCGCCGAGGTCATCGAAACGCTATTGCGCGCGGGATTAAATCCCGAAGAAGGCCGGCCCCGCAATCCCCAGTTTACAGAAGGGACAACGCCTTTGATGCACGCAGTCCACGAGTCAGCCACGAGAGTGGCGGATTTTTCAACGAGCGGCCAAGAAAATGAACCCCGTCTCGCTTGCGTCAGGGCGTTGGCGCGCGTGAGCGATCCGACAGCGCGCAATGTCATCGGCGAAGGCGCGCTCTCCATCGCGATTGAGCATAGCGCGGCGCAAAGCCTAAAAATTTTGCTGGCTCATGGACATTCGCCGAACACGGTGGACGACGATGGCTTCACCGCGCTGCACCTGGCGGTGACGCTACACGCGGAAACCGCGTTCGAGAAGACGGATCGGGCGGAAGAGTGCATTGAGGCGCTGGCCGAAGTGTCGGACTTGAAACGAAAAAACAAGGCGGGCGAAACGGCTTTGGACATCGCGATATCCTCC
>Ga0209855_1000297_pt1 | contig 13010 bp, 14 predicted proteins | sample OrgsoiDNA_201063_FD_185811 | JGI IMG/M metagenome (GOLD analysis project Ga0209855, IMG submission 185811) | Permafrost soil microbial communities from the Arctic, to analyse light accelerated degradation of dissolved organic matter (DOM) -... | ecosystem: Environmental > Terrestrial > Soil >...
AGTAATATATCTCTGAATTGTTTAATTTGTCCATGTACATACGATTCAACTATTTGATGCCGAAGTCGCATTGGAAATTAAAAATTTGTCTACTATTAAAATAAAATAAAAGGAATTTTCAATATGACGGAGAGCAAGGCGACCACTCGCCTAAATGGACTTGACACGCTACGCGCTGCTGCAATTGTCCTCGTATTGGCATATCACTACATGGTGGTGGTAAGTGGAAAGAACACATTTGGGTTTATGACCGAAATAGGATGGACAGGTGTAGACTTATTCTTCGTGTTAAGCGGTTACTTGATTGGGAATCAAATATTCTCACAGATTGTACAGGGGAGAAATTTTTCATTGATGACGTTCTATGCAAAACGGCTGCTCAGGACTTTGCCAAACTACTATCTCGTCTTAGCGATGTATTTTATTTTTCCACTCGCGTTGGGTGAGAGAGTGACAGCCCCATTATGGCAATTTCTTACCTTTACACAAAATTTGGGATTGCGTCCGGGTCAGACTTTTAGCCACTCATGGTCACTTTGTATCGAAGAACAGTTCTATTTAATCTTACCCGCCATCGTCATGGTGATTGCGAGGCTTAAGGGCGCTAGACAGGTTGGCTGGATTGCGATTGGCACTGCCATCGTTGCTGGTATGCTGGTTAGAAGCACGGCTTGGTTTTTGAATGGTCGCAGTGCGATTAATACTTATGACTACTATGAGCACATTTATTATTCGAGCTTTGCTCGTTTCGATGAGTTACTTCCAGGTGTGGCTATTGCTATGCTGAAGAATTTTCACTCCGAGAAATTTTCTAAAATTACGAAGAGCGGGAACATGCTATTTTTCATCGGCTTATCAATGGTCGGTGTAATGTTCTATTTATTTTCAAATTATCTTAATACAGATGAATATGGATGTAGCCTTTTAATTGCGACGTTTGGTTATCCTTTATTGGCAATCGGCTTTGGAACTCTGACACTATCTGCGCTTAGTGAGAACTCTTTATTACACAGGATACGTGTGCCGGGTGCGACCAGCATTGCTTTATGGTCGTATGCAATTTATTTAACACACAAGCCAATATTTAAATTATTAGTCCTGCCAATCGCTAAAATTGGTATAGATAAAAATTCATTTTTAGGTATCAGCATCATCATGACCGTGGGGCTATTTGGAGGGTGGTTGCTCTTTAGACTTGTAGAAACGCCCTTCATGGCGTTGCGTGCAAGGCTGTTTCCTGCTGTAAGTATGAACGCGGAAATAGTGTCGATGCAGATAGAGTCTTTAGCTAAACAAAGACGAGCGGCGTAAATCTTGAATAATTCTACATAAATAAGTTTGTTCTGTTTTCTGAAAATAGCTGACATTTTAACAATATGACCTATTCCGAGATAATTGTTTTGCTATCGAAATCTGGATATCTCTTAGGCCGTGATGACGAATTTTTATGTGAACTGCTGGATGCTCCCAATAGAGCATGGAAAAATACATGTGTACCAAAGCTGTTCCTAATATGAGATTTATGTATGGATATTGCTGAAAGACTCCATTTATTTGCCAAGCAACATAATTCCCGTTGGCATATCCGATATGGTGAGGTTGCTCCGTTCTTCACCGATGGCTATGCCTGTGTTGCTCACGGGCAGAATTTGGCTGCATGTCTGAGTTTCATTACCGGAATAGAAATGAGTTTACGTCTTCCGCTATTACACGCGAAAGGTTTCGACATTCGAAAAGCCTGGGACCCAACCGGCACTGGCGTACCTCTACTATCAAACGACCTTCTCATTCAAGCGAGCGTCATCGGTTTGCCTATCAAATTTTTGCGATATGGTCGCGACCCAGAAGAGTCAATTTTCCTTGCCAATTTACATTCTGATAAACATGAAAAACGAGCGAATATAGTGCGCCTGCGTAACAATATCTGTCATGGCAATCTTAATATCTTCGTAGAGGAGAAGGGTGGAGTTGCATTGGTGCACAATTCAGAGATTGAGAAAGAGGCGAAACATTTGGAAGCGGTTGTTACCGCGTGGAGCAAAGGCTTCGGTGAATGGCATACCATTGAAGAAATAGAATGAGGTATCCTTCGATTTATTCGGTGCGGTTAACTTCTGACAATGGTGCAGCCGCTTTCCGAAAACGGCAGAGTCTTCAATCGACGTAGACGCAATTCTCCCGCGTGAAAGGAGGATTGATGTTTGGTTTGCTATTCAGCCATGTCCGCTATGGGGCGAAAGCTGTCATTGGGCAAATAAAAGTGTTCCCAATTATTGGAATTTAGTTGGAAAAAATAATATTAGCATGGAAGAGGGGAGTTGCAGATTTTGACAGCTGTTGTAACGACCGAAATAATGGTCTGAGCCGCACTGATTTTTCATGCGCAGATGATTTAGCTATGCAAATTTTTAGGTTGGCTTTATCGTCATAAGTCCCGCAGAAATATTTACGGCAATTAATGGGCTGTCATGGCATGAGTGGTAAGTGAAAGGTAAAGATTCTATCTGACACCGTGGATGGCTCCACGATGTCAAGTCGTCTTCGTATACCGAAGTGTTATTTGATAAAAAACTCTTCTTTGCTCTTACCGTTCAACCACAATGGAGCACGTCCACGGCCAGTCCACGTTGCACCGCTAACCGGATCTCGATATTTTGCAGCAACTGGCTCTCTTGCTTTACCGTTTTTAGTTTTTGCGGTGGTGCCGAGGTCAGCCGCTGACAGACCATACTGCTTCATAATTTCAGCGATTTGTGCCTTTGCATTCGCCAACTCATTCGAACGAACTGCTTCAGCCTGTTTGTGTAATTCAGCGATCTGTGCTTGGATTTCGGCGTACGTTGATGTTGTCATTTTTGTTCCTCAAAGATTGAAATTGAATGCCCAGAATTTAACACGATACTACTGGGAACGCTAGTGCTGTACGGTAGCCAATGTAGAGACGCTGATCAAGAGATTTCCGGGAGTCTTCTGCAACCGTAAATCGCGTCATTGTCACATTGGCTACTAATAGCAAGCACGGATCGTTGAAATATTTAAGCTGGTGCTGGGTTTTTGAAACGGAAGTGTCCACTATTTAGCCGTACTGGCAATACTGGCTTACCTATCGAATATCACGTCAGTGTTAAGCATCACGGGTTCAGCTTACCGCGCGCGGTGGTCGGTCGGGTGCATGAAGCCTCCATCACACCGGAGCTGGTGTAGTTGATGATGCATTGAGTACAACGCGAATCGCGCCATATCTGGGCAATAACCGCCATAGCCGCCGCACGCGCAGGATGGACTCTTTCATGCCTGATCGACGCGTACCGGATTGCTCCTGCGATGGCAAAGGCGGGTAACGTGACTGATTGCCTGGATCAGGCATGCCGAGCCTGACTATCTTTTCTTCGTAGCGATGTTAATGCATTGTTCGGGCTACAAATTCATAGTATATTGGTATTTGCAGAAGGTAGAAATAGGCTCAATTCCAAATCAGGACTGTCCAAGTCTTGAAATCTGGGCCATATCAAAGTTAGTCGAGCACGAGAAGGAAGAGTCGGCTTATCTGGCCGACAGGAGACCTCTGACTGAAGAGCATATTAGTTGACCTTTTGACGATCATCAAATTGAAATTAAACAATCACGGTTACTTGCAAAGAGGATCTAAATGAAAACTATTTTATTGAATTTTCGCCAAGGATTCAGCGAAGGCTGGAGCATGTTTTGGGCGCCGGTAGTCGGTATGGCTAATTCCATCCGGCGCCTGTTCGCGTCAAAATAATTCATTCGCCCTAGCGTTAGCGTAAAAAACTGCTTCTCAGCAATAGTGAACTAATTTCAATGCTATTTGGCAACAATTCAATTTTGATGTAATATCGAAAAATATTGATCGATAACTAGGAATTATCGGGAAAGAATTTTATGGGTGTTGGCGCCAACTCCACATTCCGCGACAAAACGCATTGCGCTGTCCTTATTTGAGGAAGCCAACTGCGAGTGTGCTTCCTCTTAGCGAGCCACGATCTGTGCCTGCAATGTGTCTAGTTGCCGCTGCATGCCTTGCAGAATACTGTCTGCGACGTCCTGTGGAAATCCATCGGGTATCGTTCGATACGCATCTTCAATTACCTCCGGTGTTTGTATGAACAACTCTTCGATGATGTGCTCGGCTGTTTGGGCGCCAAGATTGACTCTCTGGGCCATTGCTGACCAATGCCGGCGCTGGATCCGATACACTTGGTAGTAGTTAGTGCTTCCGCGCACCGCCATTGCTAGTTTTGCGTCACGTGGGGGAAGTTGATTGCGGCCGGTACCAATGATGGGGTGCGCAGACAATACGTCATACAGAGGCGTGGCGCGGTAGTGTCCTCCCGGCAGGATGGCAATGCTAAAATTTTTGGCGTGTCCATCTGTCGCGGCTAAAAGCCAAAATATCAGTTGTGTTTTGAAGAAGTTTAGACGGTCAAACTCCGCTGCGTCGGACCCTAAGAGTAGCTGCATAATCCGTTCGATACCGGGGCCGCCGTCCTGTTGGTATTTTTGCAGGGGGGAGCAGCCGACAGCCTGGCACATGTCTTCTTGGGGTAATCGCGCGATCCAGGTGCCGTCATCGGAATATTTTCGGTCGAATCGCTCAACTGCCAATACCTTCTGGTCTTCAAATTGAAGAATTGCCGTCCGCGCGACAGGTAAGCCGAACAACTCCATAATTTGAGCGCATAGCCATTCGTTCTCCACCGAAGTGCGCAGGTCTGCCTGCATGTGGCCGACCAAACCAAGTGGCAGCTTTAATATGTGGGTCGTTGGCGTACTTCCGTTTGGCAGCAACCATTGCTGATCATGCCAGAGCAGGGCGGTCTTTTCTTGCGCACCGGCGATTGACAACCGTAGATCGGCATAGACGTCTGTACGACCCAGTCCATCTCCGGGTGCTGTGGTAGCCCGCAACAGCTGCGCGATCCGGTGTTCATCAAGAGGTTCTCCCTTGATGCGGAACGAATCGTCTGGGATTACATCGACCGGTAATAGCTGGGCCGCGCCGACGCAATCGCGGCCAATGGCGGCGAGCAGTTCAAATGGTGATGTCCCGCCGGTTTGATAGCGCTGTGCTAGACGGCGTCGAATGGGTTCGCTGTCGGGCAAAAGGTTGTCGAAGTAGTTCGTCACTACGTCGCCTGAGTATGCCCCGTTATCTGCACGGAAGGGCATTGACAAGGACAGGGGGCGTCCCTGCTCGCTGTCCAGCCAGTGATCGAAGTATTCAAACGTAGATGTGTTTGCGTTATTGGTCCATCGCCCTACTGGGTTGCCATTGAGCCAAACATTCAGGCTCCCACGATTACGTGCTCGCGCCATTTTTCACCATTTGGTTGTGTCCGATTGCTTGATGGCCTTAGGTGGCGCCACTTTGCCTGATGTCGTTTTGTTCGCCTTAGCTTTTGGAACACTACCGCGGTGCGCAGCTGCTTTCATGGGCGAGAAGGTCTGACCTTGGCTCGTTGAATTGATTTCTCGTCGCGTTTTAAGGTCGGTTTGATCTAGCTTACTCGGCCGTGATATCGTCTTTGTCGGAGGGCTGTCGGATGCGTGCTTGGAGGTCGGCTCACTGGGTTGAGCGGAGGAAATTTTCCGATCTCCATGGCGTTTTGGCTTGCTCTCCTGTGGTCTGAACGCTACCGTCGGGCCTGTACGCGTTTGAGCGCCGGATACCTCCTCTGTCACAGGATTGGAGGGCAAGAAACTCAGCTGCACGTTGATCAATCGCATGATTGTATAGAGACGCTCCACGCTGGTGGACCTCAAGTTTGATTCCATTTGCGCATAGCTTTGCTGTGTTATACCTAGCTTTTCCGCCATAGCTGCCTGAGTCAACCCGGCCCGCTTTCGAAAGCCTTGGACAAGAGGTTTTAGCTGATCGATGGTTTGAAGTGGAAATTGCATACACGGCCCCGTATGGTGAAGGTAAATACAGTTTATAGCTTGTTTTGTTAATAAACAAGTTAAAACCTGTTAAATAGAAAAACAGGTTAAATCCTGTAAAATAAAAATACAGGCTATACACTGTTAAGTTGAACGCGTGTCCGTGATAGTTGGTGATGCACAAGAGAGCGATGCGCCGCAATCTTGTGTAAGCCAGACATTCAGCAGGCTGAATTGGCCAAATTCATGTTGGCGCAACCGTATGCGATGGCGATTTCCATGCTACCAATCAGTCTTGACGGCAACATCGGTGATGCGACGTTAGCGTTTCAACGCATCTGCCAAACGGTTCGTCGGCGGTCATGGTGCGCGGCGGCTTTTCTGAGGACGTGAGCACGCAAGCGGTGATGCACTGGCGATAGAGTCTTCACCAGACTCACTCTGAATAAAACCTGTTTTCCACCATTTTGATCCACATCAATTTTTTCTATCGCGTGCGCCCCCTAGAGTTGATTTCACATAAGCTGTTCGTGCCCCAGGCCTAAGCCGAGTATGGATATCAGCCCGTCGCTCCTGCAGCTACACGAACCGTCTCCACCTAGGATAGGACCTCGCGATGAATATGCTTCCCGCAGTATTGACGGGCTGGAGCAGTAGACGTAATTGGGCGGCGGTGATTGCCATATTCGGCATGCTCAATCCGTTGCTGGCCCATGCGTTGCCGGCATACGCCAGGCAAACCGGACAGAATTGCATCGCCTGCCACGCCGGCGGCCAGTTTCCCGAGCTGACGCCCTATGGCCGGCTGTTTAAGCTGACCGGCTACACGATAGGCACGCGCAATATCCCGATTTCGGCCATGGCGGTTGCGAGCTATACCAAAAGCGCCAATCCCAGCGCCGACCCCGCTTTTGCAAAGGACGCCGTCGCCCTGTTCCAGACCGGCAGTGTGTTCCTAGCGGGAAAAGTGACCGAGAACGTCGGGGTATTTGCGCAGGCAACGTATAACAATTACGATAACCAGAATCCCGATAGTGGCAAATGGCAAGGCAAATGGGCATCGGATAATTTCGACCTGCGCTACGCCGATCGCTACATCAGTTCAAACCAGGATTTGATTTTCGGCGTTAGCCTGAACAACAACCCATCGTTGGCCGACCCTTGGAACACCGCTCCGGCATGGATGCAATACGTACCGACCCAGTTCGGTGTAACCGGTCCGGATGCCTCCCCCATCGTCGGCCAGCTCGGCGCCCAAGTCGGCGGAGTTTCAGCCTATGCGTTCTGGAACAATACCGTATATGCCGAGGTGGCAGGCTACCAGACCGCCAACGGCGTGTGGTCTTTCCTGAGCCAAGGGACGGCAAATGGCGATCAAACCAAGCTACGCGGCACCAATCCCTATCTGCGCATCGTTTTAAGTCATGACTGGGGGCCGCATAGTGCCATGGTGGGTCTGATGGCAATGAATGCCAGCGTTTACCCCGACAATCTGATGCCGGTTGGGCCTACCACACAATATCGGGACCGCGGCATCGACGCCCAATATCAATATCTGCTCGATCCCCATACCATCACTGCGCAGTTGAGCTACATCAAGGAGTCGATAGGCAATGGCGATCAGACCGGCATTGCCAATAATTCCGACAACCATCTGCGTCAACTCAAATTGAAGGCGAGCTATGTCTATCAAGCGAAATACGGCGGCAGCGTCGGTTACCTAAGCACGACGGGCAGTTCGGACAGCACCCTATATCCGGATCCTGCTGGCAATCCCGATACGCGCGCATGGGTACCGGAGCTATTCTGGATGCCGATTCAGAATGTGCGTCTGGGCGCCCAATTCTATGCCTACACCCGTTTCCATGGCGCAACCGCGAACTATGACGGCGCCGGCCGTAACCCGCAGAACAACAACACATTGTTCGCGTATCTTTGGGGAGCATATTAAATGAAGCAGAACGCGAATGATGATGCCAGACGCCAGCTAGGCCACACGGTGCCATGCCGCCGGACGGCCATGACACGTCTTGGCTTGGTAGTAGTGTTGCTGGCGATTGCCGCTTGTTCATCGGTGGACCGTAGCCGACAGTTGGCTGACCCGGGAACGCCGGCTACCACCATTGCACTGCAGGTGTGCGCCAATTGCCACGGTGCCCAAGGGGTCTCAACTTCCCCCAACTTTCCCATTTTGGCGGCGCAGTCGGCTACTTACCTAACCGAGCAACTGAAGTCCTTTCGAAGCCACGGGCGCAGCGACCCTCCCGGATATGAATACATGTGGGGAATCAGCGCCCATCTGAGCGACGCGCAGATTGACGGCCTCGCTGCCTACTTCGCCGCGCAGCCTGCGGCTCCTGGGCATATCGCAAAGCCCGCATTGATCGATCAAGGGCTGCACGTGTTTGAACAAGTCAATGCGAACGGCATGCCAGCTTGTGCCAGCTGTCACGGCGCCAAAGCTGAAGGTAATGGGCAATTTCCCCGCCTGGCCGGCCAGCATGCTGACTACACGGTCAAACAACTACGGGTTTTCCAGGGCACGGAGCAACGCCCAGAGGGGGCCATTATGAAGTCTGTCACCCATGGACTATCACCTGACAACATGGTGAGCGTTGCGGTGTTTTTGGAGGCGCTACCCGCGCTCAAATAGGTCTCCGCGCTCAGCGTAATCGTTGACCGAAAGAGCTTCCCGAACGCTCGGTCCTGACTGATTGTCTCGGCGTCTTTGAAATCCCTGCCGTACGGAAGTTGGCTACTGCTGAACTGGGAAGCGACCATCTCACTGAAAACTGCACTCTGATTGTTCAGGCTGGTGGATATCGCTCGATAGTCACCTGAGCGGATCGGCGCCGACGCGTTGCCGCGCCTGTGTCGTCGCGCTCGAGGTGATGCAGCGATCGGCAGCGTCCGGGAGCGCCGAATCCAGATTGTCGACGATCTCCTTGACCAATTTACGCCGGTAGAGCGCCAAGGCAATAACCAGCGACACGACTTTCTGCGCCGGATCGCGAAAGGTGCCAGGCAAATCCTGCTTTTCCATAATCTCCGGTAGACGCTTGGCAATGTGCGCTATCCCTTGGGGTATGATCTCGCCAAACTCAGACAGCAAGCCGCGGATCTGGTTGGCCTGTGCGGTTCTCGCCTTCACGAAACCTTGGCGTACGCGGTGGAGGGACAACACCACTTGCTGCTCGTCCGTCTTGGTCGGTACAAACCGTATGTTTGGCCTGGTCACCGCCATTAGAACCCTCGGCGGTCCGGTCATCACCAACCCGCCGCCGGCGTTACGCAAGATACTGCGAGTTAGGCGGGCTTCCGGCAAGACCGTTCACTGCCGCGCAAAGGTTTGCTCCGCTTTCCGGTAAAAGCGCTCCAAATATGGATTGAAATCCTGCTTGCGAGAAACGATGGCCAGTTTAAGTTCGGCAAGGCCCGGCACGGTGGGCCGTATGACCATATTGCCCGGCAAGTCCAGCGTCCCCGACGCCACCAGACACGCTCCCGCCCCGGTTGATGCCAAGCCAATTTGTCCCGAAACATTGGTAATACGCGCTGGATGCACAACCGGATCGACGCCAATGGCACGAAACCCGTTCACCTGATGATCGAAGTGCATCGGATGTTGCTCGCGTGGCAGCAAGATGATGGGTAACTCCTTGAGTTGCTCGGGCAGAATTTCCTCCTTGACAGCCAGGGGATGAGAGCCGGCCAGGCATAACTGATAAGTTGCAGTGTAGATGATACGAATATCGACATCTGGCGGTAGTTCTCTCGGACAGGGGATCGATAAAAAGGCCACCGTAATTTCGCCATTCGCCAACGACATGCACATCTGCTGCGCCGTCATTTCTGATATTTGCAGTTCGGCCCTGGGATACTCGTTTTGGAACTCCCGGATCAAGGCGTGCACTTGTGGGTACGATTGGTAACTTGGAATGGCGAGCACTAATCTTTGCGGCGACGACTCATGCATGGCGGCGATGGATGTCGTAAAATTATTTAGTAGGTCTGTCACCGTCGCTTGCAACCGCTGGCCGCAGGGCGTCAGCGCCGCACCGCTGCTGCTTCGGTCTAGCAAATTGAGCTCCAGGTTTTGCTCCAACTGCGTCATCTGCTGGCTCAGTGTCGGCTGGCTAATATTCAAATCCGCCGCTGCCTTCCTGAAGTTGCGAAAGTGCGCTAGCCGTTCAAAGTAGATCAACTGTCTCAGGCTAACCCGTCGCAGCAAATGCAAATATCGTTCATCATTGCGCCTGAGATTCACAATCCTACCCACAGTCCATAAAGTTGATAGGCGCCCGATTCAACACGGACCCCGCGCGATCTATCGGCGATGGCGTCGCCAACAATTATCGGTTGACTACTTTGGGGCCCCTGCAGGCGCAGCCGTCAATACGTCATCGTCTCTACTCCAGGCAGGCGAAGTAATCGCATAAAATTCCAGCGGCACACCCTTGGTCGCACGGATTGAACGCACAGTAGTTGGCTGGATAACGATGTAAGACCCCGGTTGCACAGGCTGCACTTTTCCATCTGTCCAAACTTCGCCTTCGCCACTAAGTACAAAGAATGATTCCTCGCCAACCTTGTTGTGACTCCAGGCGCTGGCCTTGCCAGGCTCCAGTCGAAACAATGCAACACTCACTTTATCGCTGCGGGCGCCGACCGGAGCGGTTCTGCCCGAGAGTTCACGCAAAGTCACGCCTGCTGCGCTGTTAATGGCAGCCACGCCGTCCGGGTGTAACACGGGTGGCAGTTCAGCAGCCGAAGTAAAGCCAGGCACTATCGCGAGTAGCAATGCAAAGAAATTCATATTCATTTTTATAAAGCGTAATGTAAATTGACAATAAGCATAACTGTCTGAAAAGCGATGCCAACCAGGTGATTCTATCGATTATTTGCTGACCAGCCAACCTGCAACGCCCCGCGTGGCAGCTAGCGTGATTTGACGAACGGTATGCCGACCTCCTTCGGCGCCACCGACTTCGCCATCAACCCTGCCAGCACGATCACCGTCACCACGTACGTCTCGTCGGGCATCCGCGGCAAGTATTTGATGTCGATGTGCAGAAAGCCCGGCTCGTAATTCTTGAAGTTTTTTTGGGCCGTGATCGTTTCACCCTCGGCGCTGGGAATGACGTCCTTCAGGCGCGCCATGCCTTCGCGCTTGAGGCGCGCGATACCGGAACGGGACACCTCGGCATTGATGTACTGGCGGGTGATGTAGAGCAAGACGTCGAGCGGCAGATAGAGCGTCTGACGCATCGACAACACAATGGCTTCCTGCCCCGTGCTCAAGGTCGTGTGCAAGGTGTGGGCGCGGTGCGAACGATCTTGCACGTCATCGCGTTTGAGCCACTTGGCGGCGGTGGCGCGGGGGATGTTGAACACCTTGGCCGGCTGCCGGTCGGACAGCCCAGAGTCCTTAAATTCCTGGCGTATCTTCGGCGTGGTGCGGGCCTGCGGATGGATGCATGTGCTCATGCTGACGAAGACTCCAATGACGTGCGGCGCCGGGTCGTTAAGCGCGGCGGAAAGTCCGCGATCAGCGCATTGAGCATGGCTTTGGCGCGGAACAGGGCCATGCTACGACGAGGATCATGATCACATGAAACTAGACAGCTTTGGACTTCACTTAAGCCCATGCCTGTAGCGCTAATGCGGCCACACCTCGCTCAATATCCAGTGCAACAGGATGCACGCCGTTAGTGAGACTACGTCCCTTCAACGCCATCTGTTCCAGACTCAATGACTGCAATGCTAAGCCTAAATCCATAATCTCGATAGGATTTCCGTCTCCGGCGGACAAATTGACCAAATTCCCGTCTGCAATCAGAAAGATGCGCCGACCGTTTTCTAACTGGTACTCTTTCACGAATGGCCGTAGTGTATGAATCGACATAGCGGCGTTCGCCAATCCTTTCAAGTCGATTTCAGAGGGAAAATGACCGGCATTTGCTAAAATACAGCCATCTTTTAACTGTTTCATTGACTCAAGGGTCAGGACATTGTCGCGGCCAGTCACAGTAATCAGCAACTGTGCGGACGCGAGGCAATCGTCTAATTCGCTGGTGCGAAAACCCTCCAGATGAGCTTCCAATCGACGCATTGGATCTTGTTCGACGACTACCACATGGGCACCCATACCCCGAAGCCGCTGGGCGATACCCGATCCGCAATAACCGTAGCCAATCACGACAGAGACCTTACCGTGCAACATGACGTTGGTCGCTCGCATGAGCCCGTCTATAACGGAGCTACCGACGCCATATCGGTTCTCAACGATTTGCTTCGCCTGGGTATCGTTAATAATCCAAGTGGCAAAATTAAACCTCATATTATTTTCTCGCAAGCGGAACGCACCAGTTGTAGTCTCTTCGGTACTGCCGCAAATCGTGCCGGATAATGCTGCGAATTCCGACTCGTGATACACCATCGAAAGCAGGTCGGCGCCATTGTCGGCGATGATATTAGGCTTGCTGCGTAACACTGCTCTGCAGTGCTCATTATGCTCTTCACGCGTATCCACCCTGCTACCCAGCACGCGGATCGACGAATGCTCATTAAGTGCTGCAGCAACATCGTCCTGCGTGGAGCCCGGGCTGCCTGTAATTACAATCTCCGCGCCACCCGCTGTCAATGCATCCAGCCACACACCGGTTTTTGCCTCAACGTGCAAGCAGATGCCTATCCTGAACCCTTTAAACGGCAGCTCTCGTGCAAACCGCTGACGAATCCCAGCTAATATTGGCATGTGCGCGCGCGCCCATTCAATACGCTCTTTTCCACATTGAATATATTCTTTATTTGCCGTGTGCATTATTGTCGACTTATATAATTTTCGGATGACTGCAGAACGTCCAAAACCATCTGCCTTATAATTAATATATCGACTAAAGCAGTTGCATGCTACCGTTTCTTTCCTAATACTGATAGGGGATGTCTATCACCTCTTTCAAGTTCATGATGTCGGATTCGGTGGCATTCCCTCGCCCTTCAATTGCGCCAATCAAGCAGGCTGTCTTAGCATTAGAGGGCATATTTTCAGAAAAATATCGCCTACAACTTACTCGGATGCACGCATGATTGCGTCAAAAAACTCTTAA